>Ga0190310_1000023_pt1 | contig 55644 bp, 51 predicted proteins | sample 48700778_MG_FD_165059 | JGI IMG/M metagenome (GOLD analysis project Ga0190310, IMG submission 165059) | Hydrothermal vent sediment bacterial communities from Southern Trench, Guaymas Basin, Mexico - 4870-07-7-8_MG | ecosystem: Environmental > Aquatic > Marine > Hydrothermal vents > Sediment ... | reverse complement strand
ATCCATTAGTTGCCACAGCAGCATACATTCCTCTTGAAGCTATCTCGTGTAATATGATATAGAAGTGTGGATGTATTGTAGGCTCACCACCGCTTAGAGCTATTGCTGCTAGATCGGCTCTATCCAACTGGTCTACTACCATAAGTTTCTCTTTTAAGCTTAGCTCATTCGGTAATGGCCTACTAGCCCTCTGGTAGCAATGTTTACATCTAAGATTACACATGTTAGTGAAATTCCATACTATAAGGAATGGTGCAGGAAGCTTTTGTGGTACAGTAACTCCATATAAACCTAGACCCTTTAATACTAGTGTTACTCCTCGGCGAAGAGCAGGATCTTTAAGCGCCTCTATTACTTCCTCTTCTCTTCCCTTTAGAAGCTTTATTCCAAGGCTTATTATATCATTTATTAATACTCCAATGAGCCTTGTTGTAATCGGACATGTTAATGGCTTTTCACCAGCATACTTTGATAATGCATGGTATATTATTGGAGCTTTAATAGATCTATTACTATAACTGCATTCTACTTCAATAGATGCTGTTCTTAACAATAATCTCGTAATAGGGTTATTGAATAAGAGCCTAAGACCTGCTAATAATGCTCCGATACCACCTCTGCTATTATTGCTATTCTTTAGATATTCTCTACTCAACGTTTTTCACCTTAACCTATAAGTTAATACTTCTTTTACTAGGGAGAATAGTTCTTTAGTAAGGATTCCCATTAGATCTTTAAGTCTTCCAGCCTTCAATTCTCTAACTATAAACTTTGACCTTAAATAGAATTTGCGATAAGCATATCTTAGCATTTTCTTTAATTGATCGCGTGTGAAGTGAAATCCCTTCATAACAGGCCTTAGTGTCGTATAATGCTCCCAGTTCCAATCTTCTATAAGGTTATATCTTAGGGCATAGTTATACATAGGTGTTCCTGGGTAGGGTGTAAGTATTGTGAACTGAGCATAATCTGGGTCTATTTTTAAGGCGAAGTCTACTGTCTTCTTCATATCATTTAGTGTTTCCCAGGGAAATCCTAGTATGAATGTGGCTACAGCAAATCCTTTAAGTTCCTTAATCCATTTGAATACTTTCTTTACTTGTTCTATTGTTATTCTCTTGCCTATGTAGTTTAGTGTTTTCTGGCTAGCTGATTCAACGCCGAAGTAAAGGGCAACACATCCATTTTTATATAAGTATTCAAGTAGTTTCTTGTCTACATGGTCAACCCTAGAGCCGCATGCAAAGACTATATCTAGTTTTCTCTTATTAAGCTCTCCTATTAAATCATACACGAATTTTCTATTGATTGTGAGCTCATCATCCGTGAAAGCTATTTGTTTTGCACCATATTTTTCTACTAGGAATTCTATTTCATCAGCAACGTTTTTAGGTGAACGAAATCTCAGCCTACGCCCCCAGTAGTAGCTTGTTATACAAAACATACAACCATAAGGACATCCCCTACTAGCCATGACGTGCGCGACTTTTATAGGTTTACCAAATAATGTGTATTTGTCCATTGGCAATAAGTGTCTTGCAGGCCATGGTAGCTCGTCGAGATCTTCTATAAAGGGTCTACTAGAAGTTACAACTACTTTGCCATTATCGTCCTTAAATGCTATACCCTTAATCTTTGTTAGAACGCCTTTATTCAGTCCATGTTCTTCTAAAGCATTGACGAGTTCTAGTGTAGTATACTCTCCTTCCCCCCTAACAACAATATCCACATTATTACTGAGGGCTTCAGCATACATGTATGTTGTATGAGGGCCTCCAGCAATTACTATAGTATCTTTGCCTAATTCCTCCTTTACAAGTTTAGCTGCCATATATCCCTTGGGTGCAGTGGGTGTAAGTATTGAAATACCTACTACATCGGGTTTCCATGATTTAACTTCATTAATCCATTCACAAGAGTCTATTTCAAGTGTTGGTGTATCTATTATCTTAACCTTATGACCAAATTTTTCCAAGATAGCAGCAATGTAGGCTAATCCTAGTGGTGGTGCTTTCATGCCTGTAACACGGTATATTTCAAGTCTATGTATGCCCGGAGGCAAAGTCAATAGTACTCTCAATTACTACACCGTGTACTTTATACCAGTATCCAATAAAATAAAGGTTATCATAGGAAAACACTAATAATTATTGACAGAGTCTTGTATAAGGATAAATAATTCATAATCTAATAATAAAATATAATTATTAATCATGGACTATTATCTCCATGAAAATGAGTGATAGCTTAAGTAGTTCTTCAATATTACATGGTACTAATGGGAGAATTGGTTAAAGAATATCAATACCTGTTATCGAAGCGCCTTATCACTTCATCATAGATTTCTATATTACGTTTCCACGGCTCTATAAAATTTTTAAATCATTCATAAACTCATTTATAATCCTTGGCCTTTTAGAGTGGAGAAAATACGGTATTTTAGCATCATTCAAACACGCAGTATTATTTTTAACTTTACTTTACATATAATTATGCAATGCATAAGAATATGGTGTTTTAACACGATTCCTAGGTTTTCTATAATTCATTTCATCTAATGGTATAAGTGTTCTACTAGATGTTCTAGTAGTTTCTCCTGCAGTCAATCTCTAGTCTTTGATTACATAACCTAGTCTCTCTTTAACTCCGACAACTATTCTCCCTATTCCCTGATACGGATTATACTGTATTATTCCATCAATAATCCTCCATCCCTCTTCAATTAAAGCTGGCATGAAAAATGTCTCATAAGATAAAGCTATGGAAATATCTACATTACTAGTTACTGTTTGTTCTATGACACTATATTTTTCTATATGTGATTCTATGGGATAATCTAAAGAATGTAATGATGGGGTCACATAAGCCTTTATCCTTCCGGAGCCTATTGTTAACCACTTGTCTCCACAGAAGCTTTTAGCCATATCACTGGAATATGCTATGGAAAACTCTCTTCCTGTATAAAGAATACCTCTTCTCCAGAGCCTATATAGTGCTATGATATGTCTTATTGGTATGCCATATCGTTTCGATAATCTATTACTCCATTCGAGTAGCCTAGAACTATTGAATCTCTTCACAACTTTATCTTCATAGTTGAGAGCTTCAATAACTTTCCATCCACATATACTTCCGTAGATAACTAAATCTATATCACTTATCAATGGATTATGTATTCCCGGTAAAATAGAACCTGTGACTCCAATACAATTCCATGGTATATTAGCTTTGCTCCTAATCCATTTAGCTAATTCAAGTACTTCTTCTTCGAGAATGTCCTGAGGCCTGTTTATGATTTCATGTAGTCTATTAATTGGATCATAAATCTCGTTAATAATTGATTTAGGTGTGAATGGGATAAGAGAGTCTGACCAAGGATCAGGAATTTTATAAATATAGGATTTATGGACTTCCTCTGGAAGATACTGTTTCACCATTCTTTGATAATAGATGCCATTCTTGTACCATATGCTCTTTTTATTAGTTGGAATATATTTAACATATGATATGTAACCACTTATAGGATGTCTATTACCTATAACTACATGTATGTTTCCAAAGATATCTTTTAAATAGTACTTATCAAGTACTATTATTATGAACACCTCTATCTATATCTGTTATATGCTGGTATATTATTATCTATACTTAAATAATTGATAAAATTGTTATTAATCTATTATAGTACATATTATTATAGATGTATTAATACCTATATAACTGGGTGTTAACAATGGCTAGGTTCCACCTATACATAGCATTAATTATATTGGTAGCAATTATAGTATCTGTAGCATATTATGGTATTGTATATAGGGTATCCTTAAGTCCTGAAGAAACAAAGACAACGGAAACGCCGTCAGAAACTACTCCGACGACAAGCCCGACAACTACTCCTTCACCAGTAGTTGAGGAAAAAGTAGTGATATATACGTATGATAGCTTGTTAGCATGGGGAGAAGATCCTGAAATGGTATACGATAAAGTGTTTAATGAATTTGAGAGAAGGACTGGTATAGAAGTAGAAGTTGTAAAGTTTGGTAGTGCTGGTGAAGCAGTTGCTAAGGTTATTGAAGAGTATGAATCTGGTAATGTAAGAGCTGATGTAATTATAGGCATTGATGCTATTAATCTAATTAAAGCTAAGGAGAGAGGAGTTCTTGAGCCATATACTCCATCAAATATTGATGAGATCCCATCATGGCTTATAGAATCCTTTGATCCACAGCATTATGCTATACCATTTGACTACGGGTTAATAGCGTTCGTATATGATAGAGACTATATCAGTGATGATGTTATGGAGAACATTACATTTGAATCATTCTACAATCCTGACTTAGCATCAACACTTATAGTTGAGGATCCAAGGACAAGTAGTACGGGACTCAACTTCCTATTATATGAGATAACGGTCTACACTAAGATTCTTGGAAAAGATTGGAAGGAATGGTGGAGTACGGTTAAGCCTAAGGTTGAGAAAGGATGGAGTGAAGCCTATGATAGATTCTTTGAAGAAGAATACCATATTGTCGTAAGCTATGGCACCGATCCCGCATACTCCATGTACTTCTATAATAGTACTAGGTATGGAGCTGCTTTAGTAAAATATAATGGTAAACTTTATGGATGGCTTCAAATAGAAGGCATTGCATTAGTTAAAAATGCTCCTCACAAGGAAGCCGCTAAGAAATTCATAGACTGGTTCTTAAGTGTTGAAGTACAACAATATATTCCACTAAACAACTGGATGTATCCGGCTAATAAGAATGTTGAACTTCCAGAGGCATATGAGTATGCTATCAATATGAGCAATGTTGAAATCGTTAATAGGTATATCAGCATCGACGAAATAGCAGCTAATTTAGAAAGTTGGCTTGATGAGTGGGTAGACATAATGGTTACTGATTAAGTAAGTAATATATAAAAGAATATAGGCATACAATAATATTAAGAAAAATATTTTAAGATAAAACAACTTCGCCTGTTTCATTAAGTTCTGGCAATTGATAAGACTTTACTAAACTTTCCGATATAGTAAACACCCTATTGTCGATAAACAATGTTCTAACAGCTCTTGAATGCTCTAATAACTTTATGACATCGAGACTATTATTCTCATAAGTGATCGTTATTACTCCAACAGTATAGTATGCAAATTCAAGACTAATTGGTATGTATACATACTTGTAGAGCGGGTCAATAGTTATTGCATGGTGATCATATAATAGTGGAGACCATGAGAACCTGATCTTTATTAACGAAATCTCTCTTATCTGCCGCGGATCACTTATATTAAATAGACTTATTTTTAAGTAATCACCATCCATACCAACACCTAATAATAGATCGTTGCCTAATGGATGGAGATATTCACTAAAACCAGGTATTTTAAGGAATCCGATAATCTTTGGTTCTTCAGGATTACTTACATCTATTGCATAGAGGGGATCTATAGTTCTAAAAGTTACGAGATAGAATATATTGTTCAATAGCCTTGCTGAATAGATCCTTTCATTATTGGCAAGACCCGTTAATTTTCCTACAATACTCATGTTTTTAAGATTAATAATATATACTCGATTATCTCTGTATCTTCTGACGAGTTGCATATCTATGTAGACTTTTCTCATACCAGGAGTTATAGACTGATTTACATAAATCATTGTCTCATTACATGTTCCATTATTACATATTATTACACGAGATCTTCTAGTTTGAGGATCATAGTGAGGAACTATACTATAACTGACTTTATATGTGTAGTTATCATACGTAGTAGCTACTATGAAATGTTCATCATCTAATTGCTCCATTGAAAATTGGTCAAGCACTCTTCCCGGAACTGTGAAGCTGCCCTCGTAGGATAAGCTAGTACCATTAACTCTTATTACATGGAATATAGATTTTGTAGACAAAGATTCTTTACTAGCTACTAATGATATATTGTCCACAATACTAATTATGTCTAACTTATCGAGGCTAGAAAGATAATCAATAAAGACATCATATGCTTTCCTATATTGCTTTTGTTCTAAGTATACTTTCATATTCTCTGATACGTTTTCTGGCAATAATTTAATCGCAGTTTCTAATAATAATGGGTAGCCTCCCCATCTTCGAGGCACTTCTGTATGTACAACATAAAGTCTATCGGGAGACATATAGATCCAACTAGCCGAGCCCGTCATAAATGATAAAGCATTAAATCCTCCTGTATCTAGATCTATGGCTAATACTATAGTATATTGTGAAGGATCGTAGTCTACGGGTACAATTGCATGGGGAGATACAGGTATATTATTTATACTAGGAATTACATATCCGTCTTCTACACTGTTTAATGGGAATTGTGAAATAATGTAAAGCGTTTTATTCAGCAATCTAGATGATTCATAGTCTCCTGATACATTTAAATGGGTTATTAGATCCGGATCATATGGATTACTGATATTATATATGAAAATTTCTGTCTTATATGTATCATCATAGTACATTTGTTTAATTTCTGCATCGCTAAAGACGACAAAGTATTTTCCTTCCCTATAGCATGTAATTACTATTAATTTATTATTATTGAGGAATAAGCCTTCAACCGAATCATTAAACTCTAATTTACCTAGCATAACCATATTCACGGGATCAACTAGATAAACATCTGTTCCACTGGCAACAGCTATTAGCCAGCCATTTGTCTTAACTATATCTGGTTCATCTACTCCTTTAACCTGAATGTTAGTTTTAGAGTATCTTGTTATACTTGGTGCAGCTAATGATTCTTCTATTCTTGTAGCTATTGGAGCTACCTCTAGTGACATACGTAATCCACTAAGTATTGGAGCCAATAGAGCTTGAGAAGAGGATCTTCCGTATTCATGGATACTTTTTAGTTCTGCTAAAATTTTCTTACTATTTAGGTAATTAATTAGATCCGTATATGAACTGAATCCTATAGGTATCCCTTGCCCTACTTGATTTATTCTAGTTAATGTTGTATTCATTTTATATGGGTTTGATACAGATACTGTAGGGGCTGGAGTAGTATTAGTATTTACTGTTGGCTTCTCAAATGGGTGACTATAATACTGTACTATTATGGGAATGAGTAATCCAGTTAATAAAGCTACTATGACGAATATTGAAAAGCTTCTTCTACTTACACTCAATATTATTCACCATTTAGTTCTCTATAATTCTATACTTAAATATGAAGACACTGAACAATATTGTACAGGCTACTGGACATGCTTTAGCTTATAAGATAACAACGAAATAAAATAAATATGAATACGTAGGAATGGTGCTGTTTTTGAAAGATGATGGACTTGAGGGGAGTATAAGGAAAGTGTATGTCTATATGGTTTCCAAGGATGAGCCTGTAGGTATTAGGGAAATAGCTAGAGAATTAAACTTACCTGTTAGTACAGCTCATTATGCGGTTAAAAGACTTATCAAGTTAGGCCTAGTGAAGAAGGTGGAGACTGGATATATTGTTGATAAAGTCATTGATTTCAATGGATATGTTTTATTGAGAAGAAAATACATTCCAGTAAGCTTTATCTATGCTGGATTATTTATTGGTGTATTAATGGGTGAATTATATATTGTGTTTCTTAAGGGTATCAATGCTGATAGGTTTGTAACAATAATTATTGCAATTATAGCTATTTTCATATTTATTGTAGAAGGTATTAAGAAGTTTAGAGAAGAATAATTGACTATTATAGGTATTCATGTATGGTTTTATGGATTTATATATTAAGAATACGTTGTAAATAGTTCATAGTGGATATCTAGGGAAGAAATATGATCACAGGTTTACAAGCGAGATCTAGATATATATTGATCCTAGTATTGATAACGGTGATGCTCTATTATCCAGTATTATTGGGTTTATGTGATGCTTTCATAAGTGTAGAGGGAGGCTTTACCCTATCCAATATACAATATATTCTTAGTAGAAAGAGTATACAATATGCCATAAGATTTACATTTGTACAAGCATTTACAAGCTCAATATTATCAGTACTACTTGGATTTATAGCCGCCTTTTCCCTCTTAATACTTGGATTCCGTGGAGCAAACATTTATCGTGCATTGACTATTATACCATTCATGGCTCCGCCAATGGTTGTTGTCATGGGATTTACAGCATTATATGGGTCAAGGGGTATACTTTCATCTATTTATCCGGGTTTCATAGTATTTGGTGAAGGTTTTTGGGCTGTTATTGCAGCCCATGTATTCTATAATATTCCTTTATCACTGAATATGACATATGCAGCCCTTGTATCTATTCCTAAGGATTTAATTGATTCTATTACAGTATTTTCTCGTGGTAAGTTGTTCTTTGTTTTTAGGAAAATAATTATACCATATATCTTACCTGCTTTATTTTCTTCATTTATTCTAACATTCATATATTGCTTTACAAGTTTTGCAATACCCCTTAGTCTTGGAGGTGTGAAATACTCTACTTTAGAGGTTTACATATATTACTATTACAAGATATTTATCGATAAACATAGGGCTGCTGCAATAGCATTTATTCAATACTTATTCTTACTTGTATTTGTAACTCTATTTATTGTATTACATGGTAAAACATTTACTGCCCCAATCGGCTATAAGCACTATAGACTCAGAGTATCAAGAAGATTTAAGATAATACTAAGCATATATCTTGCACTAATTACATTTTACCTATACTCACCACTATTATCTATAGCATATTATTCCTTCTATAATCCATTAACGAAAACCTATGGTCTAGAAGGCTTCTATAGGATCTTTAATACAGCTTATGATCAAGCACTTGGTATTCCTACTTACTTTATTTATGTGAATACATTTTATTACGCATTTATGGTTGCATTATTGTCTATGGCTATATCAACAATCATAGTAGTATCAAGTTCTAAGATAACTGATATACTATATGTATCAATACTTGCAATAAGTCCATTAACTATTGCTTTAGGCTTAGTTAGAGCTTATGGGAGTATTTTACCAAACTATATGTTAATAATAATAGCTCATACACTGGCCTCATTACCATTAACAACAAGGGTTCTTAGACTAGGATTCTCAAGAATCTCTAGGAACATCATTGATGCTGCAAAGGTTCTTGGTTGTAAAGGAGCTTCACTCTATCTTAGAGTATTAATTCCCCTTTCTAAACCGTCATATCTAGTAGCGATATCATTAGCGCTTGTAGTTAGCCTCGGAGAATTTAGTTCAACATTCTTCATACATGTGCCAGAGACAACTACATTAGGAGTTGCAATCTATAAATACCGTGCATTAAGAGATTGGCAGGCATCGGCAGCATCAGCATTAATACTCCTAATACTAACTGGCTCAATACTGGCGCTACTCTCAAGAAAAATGGAGAGGTGGCTATAATGATTAGTTTAAAGAATATAGTTAAGAAATATGGTGATATAATAGCTCTTGATAATGTATCGATTGACATACCATTAGGTAAAATAACAGTCATATTAGGCCCAAGTGGTAGCGGTAAAACAACATTACTTAGACTAATAGCCGGGCTCGAGAATCCTGATCAAGGAAGGATATATATTAACAACATAGATGTTACCGAGCTACCACCATGGGATCGTGGTGTATCAATGGTTTTCCAGACGCCAAGCCTCTTTCCCCATTTAACGGTTGAGGAGAATATAGGCTTCGGCTTAGAAGCTTTTGGATATAGTTCTACAGAAATAAAGGAAAGAATTGAATGGGCTATGGAGCTTCTACATATTAGTCACTTAAAGGGGAAGTATCCGGATCAATTAAGTGGTGGTGAGCAGCAAAGAGTTTCACTAGCTAGAGCCTTAGTATTGAAGCCTAAGATATTATTGCTTGACGAGCCTTTAAGTAATCTCGATCTCGCTCTTCGTGAAGAGCTTAGAATAGAATTAAAGGCTTTGCAGAGAAGACTTGGTATAACATTTATATATGTAACTCATGATCAGGATGAAGCATTGGAACTTGCTGATTATCTAGCAATACTCTATAGTGGTAAGATCATAGAATATGGTGATCCATTAACTATTTATGAGCAGCCGAGAGAAATTACTTCTGCACTTGTATTTGGACATAATATAGTCGATGTATGTATCGTTGATGGAGAATATGTTTATCCATGGGATTATACCGGAATAAGCTGTAATTTTAAGGCCAAGGCAATTGTTCCTATGCATAAAATAACTGTAAGCAAAGATGGCGATCGCTGCCTCGTCATTGATAAATTATTTAGAAGAAATTATGGAATATTAGTTATTAAATGTGGAGACTATGTTTTAAGAATCGCCGTTAGTTTTAAAGAACTAGGTGTTTATGATATAGGCGAGTCTGTTGATATTGCTATTGATAAGGACTTATCTATAATTAGATAAGACATGGTATGCCGGAAATAGTTTATATCATTTTAAAACATATATATTTACCTGGTAGTTGAGTATGCCTAGATACTCATTGAACGATATGGTACTGGTTATGTTTGCAACTTTAATAGTCATAAGCGCTATTACCATCAATGGAGCCAATATTATTTCTTCAAATAATATTGACTTACGTTACCAAACCGTATGGTCACTAGATGTCAGTGGAATTGAGAGAGTTGCATCATTGATAGATTATAGTTCTGATGGAGTAAATGATGTTGTGGGCATTGGTAATTATACTGTTGTATTTATTGATGGATTAAATGGATCACTGATCTATAATTATACTGTAGAAAACGGTTTTAGAATATATACTATGACCCCGTTAGCTGATATAAATGGTAATGGATTTAATGAGATAGCTATTATTTCAATTAATGGAGCTAATAGAACCATTAAAATGGACTTAGTTGAACCTGCTACTTCAAGTATCTTATTAACGCAGAACTATACACTTCCTGATCCTAATGAATACAGTTTGATACCAGCGGTTCAAAATGGTATATTGGATAATGGTATATTATCAGTTATTGTATCAGGTATTAAGATTATTCAAAGTTTTCCGCCCCGAATAATTGCTAAGACATGGATCTATAAATTTGATCTAGTTAATGGCATTGAACAACCCGTAGAAGTCATCGATGGCAGGGCATATACTTTATGGACTAATCAAATACCTTCTGATGATGATGGAGACGGCTACATAGAGATCTTGTCTTCAATAACTACTAAAGGCTACATCAGGTTTGAAGTAAGTATAATAGGCATAACCCTATATGGAGGAATAGAGGTTAAGGAACCAATTTATCAATGGAGCGATGAGGGTACAAATAGGATACCGATAACAGTATTTAAACCCTATAGCATAGTTGGAAGACTAGTAGTTGGATACGTTATTGTATCATTTACTGGTGGATCGATAACAGTAGATAGTGTTAGATTCATTGGCTATCAATTAGGTACGGGTTCTCAGAAATACACGATCAATCTTGATTATGATACATATTTGCTGCATGGATTATCTATTGCAGGAAATAGTATAGTCATAGATCTTATTAATAGGATAGATAATGATGGATTATGTAGATTCTATGATGGAGACTCTGGTTACTTATTGAGGGAAATAGATCTTGGAGGCTATGATGGAGGATCAATAACAACAATGTCGATAGGTGACATAGATAATGATAATAATATTGAGATCTTAATAGCGTTTAACAATAAGGTATATCTTACATCTACTAGCGAAGATCTAGATTACCTTGGTAACTTCTCTAATCCAATATATATTAATGATGGATCAATAATATTTAATGGTAATGAAACATACTATGCATTGTTAGTAAAGGCCGAAGATTTTCAAAGAATATATACCATTACAATTATAGAAAATGATACGACGCCTCCATTCATCAAAATACTATATCCAGCCAATAATACAGTTATTTCAACACCATTCAATATAGTTACACGAGTAGAAGAAGATCTAAGTAGAATAGTTAATGTATCCCTTAAAATATATTTCAATAATACACTAGTAACCGAGATCCCTATGAATTATGATCCCAGTTCTGGTATAGCGCATGTACTGGTAAATGATCTTGGTGACGGAGAGTATGAACTAGTTATTGAAGCTTTAAATTCTAATGGATTAAGAGGATCAAATAGAACACATGTAATTATAGATAATACTAACCCGGTAATAGATGTTTACTCGAATCCACCAAATGGATCTAGAGTACTCAATGAGTTATCTCTTTCAATAATTGTCGATGATGTATCATTTAATAATATAACTATCCTTGTGAATAATCAATTCTACAGCGTAATTCATGATAGTTCAGTAAACATTACATTAGATCTGAGTCCTTATCCAGATGGATATGTAAACATTACAATTTATGCATCCGATAGAGTAGGACATGTATCATTTAAGGAATTAAAATATTGGAAGGACTCGGCTCCACCAGTAATTATTGTTACAGGAATTAGTAATCATACGATAGCGTATGGAGTCCTTGGAATAGAACTTATGATTCTCGATAATACTTCTGCCTATACACTAGTTTACCTAGATAATGAATTATTAAGTGAATTTGAAGGTATAGGATCATATAATATATCCATTAATACAACATTATACCCTGATGGTAACCATAGTATAAAGATAGTATCAATAGACCATATGGGACTAGATACTTCTCTTCAGACCATAGTAACATATTTATTTATAATAGATAATAATGCTCCCTTAATTTCAATATCTAACTTATCAGAATACAGCCAACTAGGAGAATATAAGGTGTATATTGTTCCATTAATCGAATATAGTCTAAATGCAACTTTTGACATCAATATTGAAGATACAATGCTAAGACATGTTATAATAAACATTGTATATATTGATGGTAATGAGACGACTATATTATTAGAAGCAAATAAGTCATTAAACTATAAACTTACCTTACCCATATCGATGAATAGATATGTAGCCAGAATTACTATCGAAGCTAAAGATCTACTAAATAGATCTAGTATAAAGCATTTAGTAATTATTGGACATCATATGAAACCGTTAGCTAATCTAGAATGGTCCCCCGATCTAAATCCAATTTTCGGCACTTTTAGAAACAATTACACTTTAATATTTAATAATGAATCTGTTGAATTAACTGTGTATCTTTTAGTGTATAAGTATAACATCGAAGGTATTGGGGAAGTATTTATCCCAGTAAAGGATTCTAATATAGTCATATATAGGTATTTAGCTAATGATACAATGATTATTAGAAATATACATGTAACAATAGATAATTGGACCACTCCTCTAACAATAGATCTGAGTAAAGGCATTTACGTGATAAATATATCAATCATAGATTTTCTAGGTATTAATAATACTGTAAAATACCTTATAGCAGTAGATACAGGACCACCATCCATTAATAAATTTAACATAAGTCTTCAAGAAGCCTCCATAAATATTGTATGGGATGTAAGCGACGATTTATGGGTAGATAAGATATTATTAGAAATCGACAATACATCCTATGAAGTTCAAGCTGAGGGATCAATGGAGATAGAATTATCACCAGGTAAGCATTCTATAAGGATCATAGCATACGATCCATTGAATCGCTCAGCTTCACTATTTAAGAATGTAGTGATTAGCCAAGTAACTAAGACACCAACAATTACTCCTCCAACAGAAACAATTCCAACAACCCCTACATCTCCCTCTATACCGGAGTCAACATTTCCTACGACTCCATCCGGGGATCAGTTAAGAAACGTCATAATCATAGTATTGATTATATTGATAATAGGTGTCTATATGGTCTATAGATGGAAATACCGTAAGTAATACCGATGTAGAATTATGGGCTATAGTCAAGAATCTTTACGGAAGAATGATCTGGTATGATATAATAATTTTCATCCTTCAAATGTTTTTCAATTCTAAATACACCACGTAGTAATGCCCCTGTACCTAATTCAGTATATCTAATTCGAAAACTCACCATATATGCTAGGTCTTTGTCTAATGGTGAATCAATTATTTTAACCATATATAAAGCCGGTGTAGTATATGGTTTAATAGGCTCTATTACCTTAATAGTTAAGTCTTTATAATCACTCCAAACAACACAATCAATACATCCACTATAGCCGCGATCATATGGCACTAACCTAATAGTATATCTATACTTCTTCATATAATAGCCTTGTAACAAACTACCCTTTCTAAGCATGAAGTATTGATCAAGAGATAGATCCCTATGCTTATCATATTCAATAAGTAAACCAGATGGACCAAGGGATGATGTTATTCCTGATTCACGTAAATATCTTAAAATATCATATACTCTATCAACAATGTTCTCTCCATAAAATACAAGATCGATATCTGAATAAATAGGATTATATCCTATTAGGAGACTACCTGTTAATAGTACATCATCATAATCAATACCTGATAAATCAATTATTAAGTCTATAAATTCCATAACTTTATCTCTTGGCTTAATAGCAAAGGGTTTTACATCTTTCTTAGGTATAACTGGAAGTTTTAGGCCTATACAATCCCATCTATAATACTTTATTTTACGGAGAACTTCCATCCTAAATAGCTTCCTTGGAGGAATACATTCAATACAGTATCTTGGGTAAGCAACTACATATTCATTTGGATGCTGTATTCCCTTAACAATCCATATCCATCCATTATAAAGTAGGGGTTCGCCTTCAAGAAATCTAGGCAAAATTGTTACTCACCATATAATTCTTTTTCAACGATTTTCTTAAGAATCTCAATAAAATATCCTTCTTCACCCGGTAATCCCTCAAAAATGATCCTGTCTCCATGCATTATAACTGGATAATCTTCATCAGAATTAAGGACTTTAAGCTCAAGTCTAATACCATACTCATTTTCAACAATATCCTTAATCTCCATAAACCATTGCACAAGGGTCCATCTTAAGTAATTGTTTCTACCTCTTACAGTAACTATAATCACTTTTTCATTATTATTCCTGGATAAGTTCTTTTCCAAAACATATTCCCCATAAGAATTATACTTAATAGTTAAGGTATTAAGTAAAGCTCTAAAGCTTATTCATGATCTATTAATTATGGCATGCAAATAAGAGTTAATTAGTTTATAGAAATCTGTCTCCGGCATTCATCACCAGTAATTAAGATCAGAGACTCCCTTTCTCTTCATCTAATATAATGAAATGGCCTCATAGAAAATATAAGAATTATCATGAGGCATCATATTTAGAAAGTTCAGCAGGGCGCTTCCGGCCATGGATTTCTAAGGCTTTAGCCCCCTACTAAGCCTCATCATCAATATTCTAGTTTCGCTACATAGTCTAAATAAGTTTTATGATTACCTATTACATATTATTGATTGGTGAAGGGTATTGCATAAACTTGGATACCATGTTGTATTACTGTCGTCCGGCATTGGACTAGAAGTTTCAGCTTATCCTAAGCCTGGTAATGTACATAGATTAGTTGACCATGAGGATACTTGGTTTGAAGACTTCATAATAACTAGTAACGTATTTACTTATTGGCTATATCGTGGAGCAGTAAGAGGATATTATAAACGCTACAATAGGTATACTATTGGTGATTTAATATATGGTATAGTTGCGGATTCGATGTTGATGACTGGTGGAGGAAATACTTGCCTAGGCTCATCACTGTTATTAACACCACTATCGCTTTCAATTGGAGAACTATTTAGTGAGAAGAAACAAGTTGATATAAATGATCTTGTTAGAAAAGCATGTAGTATAGTTGAGAAGCATTCAACAGTACATGATACTATAATGTTCTATAAAGCCATTAGAAAAGCATCACCGAGTTATATTAAAGAAACCGATGAGACCCATGGCTATCCTAACGTATGGAGTCCAAGTTATCAAGAGGAGATATTGAGAGGAAATATTAGTTTATGGAGGATCTTAAAGTACAGTTCAAGAAATGATATAGTGGCCAATGAAGTAGTTAATTGTTATAAGGCTTCAATGGATGCGATGAAGTTTCTTAGTAATAGACTTGATTACCATAGGGCATGGAATAGGGCAATTGTCGAAACCTATCTATATCTGTTATCAAAGATTAAGGATACAGTCATTATTAGAAAGTATGGCATGGATTGGGTAGAAAATGTTATGGAGTTTGCTGGATACATTCTGGATAAAGTTATTGTAGCAGGTAAAGAATGGATGGACATAGTTATGGATTTTGATAGAAAACTACAGTCAATGAACTGTAATCCCGGCTCTATAGCGGATCTTACTGCTTCGGCTATTTCATTATATAGTTTATGGAGGAAAAGAAGTATATTGAGAATTTAAATAAACTATTTTGTCGTTAACGTACTGGCATAAATAATGCTTCTTCACCTGGCTTAAACTTGTATTTACCCTTATTAAAGATCATTTTAGATGCTGTTACGAGAAAACCAGGTATTGCAGCTATAAAGCCGCCAATAAAACCTAGTAATGGTTGTTTAAGTATATACCATGTAATTAATGAGCCTATACCTCCGGCTACTAGCGTTGAAGCCATTCCTCCTCCTAAGCTAAAAAGCCTGCCAGACATACTTAGTGGATATTCTAGATATACTATTGTACCATCGGCTGCATCGACTAATGCATTATATGTCTTGCCACGGTACTTGTACTTGATCCACCAAAATGGGTAATGAGCTATGCCATGGTATTTAGAGTTGTCAATTACTCTATATCCATGGTCACACGAGATCTTGGCTTCCTCAATAGCTTGTTCTAAACTAGGCCTTTTAACATCATCGAAAAGCTCCATAGGATCTCTATTAGGCTGTAGATATTTTCCATCCTTTAAAACAGTTGGTTTAAAGTACGTTCTAGCTCTGGCGGGAAAACCATAGTCATCAGGCAAAGGTATAGGTACCTTGTCAACAGCCTTGACAAGCTCATAGCTAATTTCCTCTCCCCCATGAACAGTTATTTCAATTTCTCCCTTCTCAGAGGTTTCTTCTTTTTCACCCCTGCATAATGCCTTAATATTTATCTCATAGATATATAATGGCACGTAATATAATGTAGCTGATTCAAACGATGAATTTTCATAGAGATCTTCGACTACACCTACCTGTTGCGTAGCAAAATCTCTAGCCAGTTTATATGCAGAGTTTTTATCAAATATCATTTTAAATAGAAAATGCTCAATCTTAGCATCTGGCTTAGCAAGTCTAAAGGTTGTACCGCAATACGGGCATGTAGCATAGGTTATGGTCTCAGGTACTCTGTACTCTGCAGTGCAGTAAGGGCATCTAATTAATACAAAACCTTTTTCTCTGCGAAGCTCAACTTTGCTCATACATAATCACCTACTAATCCTTCGATAAAAACTCATGAATAGCTTCTCGACCTATAACTTGTATAAGGCCTTCAAAAGAACCGACAACACTTAGTATCTTCCCAACTTTTTCTCCAAGTTCCTTAATTGCTCTAAACTTTTCACCTATAACCTCTACTCTAACAGGTCTTGTAGCCATTTTAAGAGAGTACCATGAACTATATCCTCCTATAGCTAATGCTATAGCTCCCATGATAATGCTCGTTAGATCCTCAGTATTGAAAAGTGTAATTGCAGCTCCTCCGAGTAATCCAGCTATTAGAGCTCCTCCACCGCCCCACAATATCCTATTGCTTAGCTTCATAGGCTCTTCCGCTACAATTGTTTCACCATCCCATCCGCTAAGGAATAGTCTATAGACCCCTCTTCTATAGCTATAAGGGACTATATATAATGGGAGTATTATTATTGATGATGAACGAATCCTTATATTCTTAGGAGTAATTTTCTTCCAGATAATTGTAGAACCTACAACAGCTCCTCTCCATCTAACCTTGCTTTCAGCCTCTCTCTTAATCTCCTTAGTAACTTTATCTCGTAATGTATCAAGATGATCATCTAATGCTATATCCATAGCTGTCTTCCGATCTATCTCAACAGCTAAAATCCTTCTAGTAGTTTTAGCTTCAAAATCTATTTCTGATAAATACTTGGGCTTAACCGGGTTTCTTAAGTAATATGTTCCAAGAGCATTGGCTGAGAAAGCCTTGACTCCCCTCCTACATATAATTGGATATGATGCTGAGAATGGACCATAATGCCCATCTACATGTACAGTATATGTTGTTATCCAGCATCTTCTTTTCTTACCAGAACCCGTACATTTACGGACACGTACATTAACAGTACCACTATAATCAGCTTCTGCCTTAACATCTACGAAATAAAATGGTATACACACTAGATACGGTCTCAAAACACTGATGTACTTAGCAATAGATCTTAAATCCTTATCAGTCTCAATTCTATCACGAGCTTTACCAAGGATCTCATTATCTTTCAACGATTCAACTATTAATATGTCTTCTTTCAGATCTTCTCTAATCCAATTCGCATATCCACAATAACTACATATAGCGACAATAGTCTCTGGACTAACATCTAATGGTGCCCCGCAATTTCTACATCTAAATATAGTTGCAGAAGATACTTCATTATCACTAGATATAGCCAATCTACAACACCTTACTACTGTATTGTTAAGAATATTATATCTCTTTAATTAATAAATATAATTTCTAACGAGTTAATAATATTCAATTAATTACTATTGGGTAAAAGATATTGTTTTAGAGGTCTTTTATAGAATACGATATTTCACTACCAGTATTTTCTATAACGATTCTTTTTATACTACCCTTTGACGATATATTAAATGATATTTTACGCCATTTTGAGGGTATTCTAGGTTTATCAATAATGATCTCTCCATCTTTATAATTGATGCCTATAAATCCATGAAGAAGAGCAAGCCATGTGCCGCCAGCAGCTCCTACATGAAAACCATATTCGGTATTATCATATACGTCTTCCAGATCTGATGCAGCAGCTATTAAAAGATAATTATATGCAAGATCCATTAATCCCAGTCTAGCTGCCATTGCCGAATACATTGGTATAGATAATGATGAACCATGCGTTGTTCTCTCAAGATAATATTTAAAGTTCTTCAAAACAGTATCTTCGCTGAATTCATCTTTGAGTAAGAACATTGCAGCTATTACATCGGCTTGTTTAACGAGCCTTGTCTTCTCGATTCTCTCCACAACCTCTGGTGGAAGACATTTTTCTCCAATACAGTTAGATTCGACCTTAAAATCTTCCAGTAACATATACCCATCAAATTCTTCACATAATCCATCATCATGACATGGTATGTATATTTTATTCCTTATGTCCTTCCATAATCTAATCTCGTCTCCACTTACCTTAAGAGCTCTTATTGTCTTACTCCATTCATGCCTCCTTAATGCTTCATGATAATACTTTATTGCAAGATCAAGGTTTCTGCGAACCATGGTATTTATGTAGAAGCTATTATCGACTCCATGATGGTATTCGTCAGGTCCCATGGTATGTTTTATTACGTACCTATCATCTTCAAATACTACTCTACTCGCCCAGTACCTGGCAGTCTCAAACAATATTTTAAGGCCGCATTTACTCATGAATTCTTGGTCCATTGTTGCATTATAATAGAGATCGACAGCATAAGCTATATCTGCTGTAATATGTTCCTCCTCGTCACCAGTATAGATCCTAACTATGTCTTTTCCAAGAGGATCTAATGGGATTTCCCTAGGAGTAGCTTCAACACCGTCATCAGCTGATTCCCATGGATATCTAGCACCATTATATCCAAGGCTACGAGCATATTTCTTAGCTTCTTCAATAAATTTACATCTATACATAAGTATTTTCCTTGCAGCCCTAGGGTCAAAGGCTATGTAGAAAGGCAATGTATATGTATCAGTATCCCAGAATACATGTCCTCTATAGCCTATCCCGTGAAGGCCTTTAGAGGGTATGATTAGATAATCACTATCGTCATCAACTAATTGGAGTAAATGGAAGGCATTAAACTTTAATAAACGCTCAATATGCTCATCTCCTTCTATCCTAAGGTCTATTCTACTCCATATTTTCTTCCATTCATCAACATGTTTTTGTACAAGATCATTCCATTTCATGTCATATGCTTTACTAACTACTTCAAAGGATCTTTTTAAAGGATCATTGACTTCAATATTCCTTGAAACACCAATATATTTCAGTATTTCAATAGAATCCCCATTATCTATATTAAAAGTTAATTCTTCTCCTATGAAGTCTTGTGAAATAAGGATCCTTCTCTTGTACTTTTTATCATTAGACCTAGTAGATGATGCAATACCTACTCTATATTTTCTATCTAATGTCTCAACCTCTATACCTATACCATCACTATTTGCTTCAGATTTAATAACCTTATAGTGGCGTATACTAACTTCTTCGGGCATTAAGGGATTAATTGTATTAAATTCTATTGGAGATACAATTATTAATTTCCCAGAAAATCCCTTAACTTCTATACTAGCCTTTACAGCGGCTAATTCTTTTATCTCCTTATGAACTATTCTTAAGCTTTTATAGACTAATTGTTTCTCATCACTATTCCATTTAACAATTGTCTCTAAAGTACCCGAACCTATATCAAGAGTTCTCTCTATAGAGTATTTACCTTCTTTAATTAATGATAAGGGAATGTCATTAACCATAATATATATTGCAATTGGTCTTGGAAGATTAACTAATTCTCTATAGAATATTGGGGTATAATCATAGATATGACTGACGAACAAACCATATTTTGATGGAGCAAGTTCTAATTCACCGCGTAGAGAGAACCTTCCATTTGATAATGTAAGGAGAGTACCAAGCTTTTCCTCTAATAAATAATCAATACCTGAGCCAGTATATCTAAACTTGTATTTCAATTAATCACACCCAAGAATACTTATTAAGTTGAGGGGATCCAAATTGCTAAATTCATTTATGACTATATCAGCACCTGTTTCCTTAAGAGAGTCATCTCCATAGCCAACTGTTTTTAAACCAAGTCTTTTACCTGCTAGGATACCGGATGGAGCATCATCAAATATTATACCACACTTTATTTCTCCATATTTCTCTAGGACCATGTTTATTCCATTCTTAAAAACCTCTTCTTTAGTACTCCCTGAACCACTAGAGTTTATATCAAATAAACTTACTAACGGAATATTATTGGGAAGCAGAATCCTGTATGCAATAGGTAGAGCATTACGAGATGCAGATGCTAGCACCTGGATTATACCCTTACTTCTTGCCCTGAGTATGAAGTTTATAACATCCCAATTAACTTCATATATATTTTGCTCAATGAGTTCATGGAAAATATTGTTTTTCAATTCAACAAATTCTTGTAGTATTTTATTCTTAGTTTCCTCATCACTTATTTCATGTGATTCATAATAGCCAAGTAAATCTAGGATCATTTTACCTCCTTCAAGCCTTGGTCTACCGGAGACATATTTCATATAAAAGTCATGGTTAAAACCTTTGATCCCATAAACTTCTGATGCCATTCTCCAAGCATCTTCATGTGGTGTGTGGACTATAACACCGTCAAAATCCCATATGAACACGTAGGTCATTTGAACTCTTCACCGATTCGATTGTGTAGTTGTTTAATGCATTACTCCCTACAAAACTTTATTACTTGCTAGTAGTATTTAAAAAATATGCAAACTATATAGGATATACTAAAAAGGACTGCCTTTAATAATTCAATTGTAGAGATGAGTGGTCTTGGAGCTCTCTAAGAACGATGAGCTTATGATAAGACTTAGAGCACTTGGGTTATCATATTATGAAGCAAAAGCGTATATTATACTTCTTCAAGGAGATGCTATGACTACTACAGAAATAGCAAAGAGAGCCCATATACCTCAGCCAAGAGTATACGATGTATTACATAGTCTTGAAGAAAAAGCTCTAGTCATATCTAGTGATGGAAGACCGAAATTATATAGAGCAGTAGAGCCAAGGCAAGCACTATTAAGATTAACTAAAAGACTGGAAAGAAATATACGAGAAAATTATGTAGCTGCTGTAAATATTCTAGAGAAAGTGTATAGAACAAGGCCAAAACAATCTAATGATATAATTTGGAGAATAAATTCTTTAGCTAATTTAAAATTAAAAATTGTTGAAGCAATAAATAATGCAGAGCATGAAGTACTTGTTTCTTGTTATAAGCACATGATGAAATTCCTAGAGAAGCCATTGAGAGAGGCCTACAAGAGAGGAGTTTCAACATGTTTAGTATCATTTGATGATATAGAAGTTAAAGGATTTGTTGATGAATTAAGAATTAGAAAAACACGAGGAATAGTGATTGTTGTTCCTGATAGGAAAATGCTGGTATTTTCAACTAATCTTCATCATCTTGAAGAGACCACTGCTACAGGTTATTATACAGAGAATAAAGGGTTGATAAAGTTATTCACTGAGTACTTTCTACATAATTTAAGAGATCTTTCTAAACCAATTTATTTTGCTTACGGTGATGAAGTCTTTAGTAGGAGATTTACCAATATTTTAAGGGCTATTGATATGATCAATATACTTAAGGAGAAAAAGATTAATGTTATTGTTAAAGTCTATGGTAGACTTGTAAGCAGTAAAGAACCCACGATATTGATTGGAAAACCCATTGATACTCTTTATGATATATATGTTGGTGTGGCAAGAATAACTGTTAGAACTATAGATGGAAGGAAATATACTGTTGGTGGGTGGGGTGCATATTTAGAAGATATTGAGTCTGATATAGTTGAAGTTACTGGTGAGCGATGATTTAATTTTCTTAATATTGTTATATATTTTGTTTAACTAAATTATTGTTTATATTTTTCACGAAGTGTTTAGTCAAAATTATAAATATTCTATGAAGAACCGTTATCAGCTGGAAAGATTTTTATACTACTAAGTAGTAATAAATACTGTACAGGGCTTTAAATAGCTTTTATAGGTGAGCTTATTGGGTATGTATAAAGGATTAACTAAAACGTTTCTAGCATTAATAATAGTGGTTGTAATAGTATTAGCGGCTGTAGCTGGATGGTTTATATGGTCACAAGCTCAAGCGCCACAGGTAGTAGAAAAGACGTATATTAGATTCGCTGGATGGAGTGCTGGAGAAACAGAGATGAAGAATTATGAGAAAATTATTGATTTGTTTGAAAAAGATAATCCAGATATAAAAGTAAAGTATGAAGTCATAACACAGATGTTCCATGAGAACATATTGGCTTCATTCGGTGCTGGCGTTGCTCCAGATGTATTCTATCTAGATTCGGCATGGGCTCCGACGTTTACTGAGAAAGGTGCATTACTACCGATATCAGACTATGTAGATCAGGATTTCATTAACCAATACTATGATTTCTTGTTAACACCATTTAAGGGAGCTGACGGCAAGATCTATGGTTTACCTAAGGACTGGAGTATGCTAATGTTATTCTATAATAAGAAGCTATTCCAGCAGGCTGGTTTAACAGATCCTCCTGATACATGGGATGAATTATTACAGTATGCTGAAACAATTGCTGACAAAACAGGTACACCCGGATTAGCAATATATCTTGGCGGCTTCAACAGATATGTACCGGTTGCATTAAGTAATGGAGCCCCGACACCTGTATTTGATAGTCCTGATGATGCTTCCTGGTTTGACGATCCAGCCGTTAAGGAGACTATGACCTGGTATATCAATCTGTATTTGAAAGGAAAGCTTGAACGTGAAGCTAATGGCCAAACACCAGCAGTAGTTGCACCAAGTGACGTGGGTGCTGGATGGCTTGGTGATGCATTTGGTAGTCAGAAAGTAGCAATGGTTATAAGTGGTAACTGGATGATACCATTCTTAGCTGATCAGTATCCAGACTTCAAGTTTGGTGAAGACTGGGATATTGCACCTGTACCTCGTGGAAGTGCTGGTAGAGTAACTATGGCATATACTGTTGCACTAGCTATAAACTCTAAATCAGAAGCTCCTGAAGCTGCTGTTAAGTTTATGAAATATGTTGTTGGAAAAGACGGTCAGAAGACACTCGTTGTAGAAATGGGCCATACACTACCATCTATTAAAGGTCTTGAAGAAGATCCTGCGATGTGGCCTCAGCATAAGAAGAGCTTATCATTTATAAACCAATATACATTGGTTCAAGTATTTCAATTTGGTCCTAAGACAGGCGAACTTGAGTCAAAGATAAGCGATATTATGGCATCGGCTATGAGAGGAGAGGTTAGCATTGATGAAGCATTACAGTCGATGAAGCAGGTTGTTCAGGAAATGTTTCAAGGCTAATCAGTAATGGAGGCGGCTTGGGTGTCCAGGCCAAATAATAAAATAAATTTCTTTTCCCATATTAATTCCTTCCTTAAACAAAAATATAATCAATTAATGACTATGAGGAGGTCACGTGAAGCTTTATCAGGCTTACTTCTAGTTTCTATAGCTGTTGCTTTCAATATGTTTTTTGGATACTTTGCTGCATTATTTGCAGTCTATTTGAGTTTTTTCAAGTGGGATTATCTAGGTCCAATGCAATTTGCTGGATTATATAATTATCAAGTATTATTCAATGATCTTGTGAGAGGATTTAATGGTGCACCTTATTTTCTAGCCCCCTTCTTTACTGGTTTACGTAATATTTTATTGTATACGGCTATAGTTGTACCTACACAGACAATATTAGCTATGATTCTTGCGGCATTTGCTAATCAAAAAATTAAAGGTGTTCAATTCTATAAGGTATCTTACTTTCTTCCAGCCGTTACTTGCCCAGTAATAGTTTCATTAATATTCATATGGTTATTCATGAAATATGGCTTCATAAATTACATGCTCCAATTCATTGCTCCCGGATTTGCCCCGGATTGGATTAATGATAAGAACTACCTCCTATATGCAATAGCGATTGTAGCTATATGGGGTACAAGTGGTCATTTCATGGTATCATTTCTTGCTGCAATGCAGTCTATACCAAGAGACATATATGAAGCTGCAATGCTGGATGGAGCAGGCTCTATAAGAAGATTCATATACATAACGGTTCCCATGCTAAAGCCCATGATAATATATGTTGTAGTAATGGGATTAATAGGTACGTTACAAATGTTCGATCTAGCATGGGTAATGGCCGGTCCAAGCGGCGGCCCAGGAGGATCAGGATATACTATGGCTCTCGATATCTATAAAGAAGCATTTATTAATCTTAGACCGGGGGTAGCTGCTGCTAAAAGTATGTTCCTATTTTCACTAATCTTTATATCAACATATATTTTCCAGAAGAAATTCAAGGTGATGCCTAGATGAGGATTAAATTTAAGCTATCAAGGATATTATGGATTGCCTTTGTATATCTAGTTCTAAGTATATTCGCTTTAGTATACTTGACTCCTTTCATCAGATCATTTGTAGCATCGTTCATGACATGGGAGCAAGCCTCCCGATTTCCGCCGGAATGGATACCGAGTCCATTTACATTTGAGAACTATCTAAAACTATTTAGGCTGGAACTGTTTACTCGATGGATACTTAACTCAGCGCTCTATGCAGGTGTAATTGTTGTTGGAAACATATTGTTTGCAAGTATGGCAGGCTATGCTTTTGCAAGACTTAGATTTCCAGGTAGAGATGCATTATTCTCGGCTTTACTGGCATTATTAATGATCCCTGTATTTGTAACAATAGTTCCCAACTATATTATCGTTTATAGATTAGGACTCATAGACAACATATTTGGTCTAGCACTACTAAGCCTAGTTAATGTATCAAGTATATTTCTTATGAAACAATACTATCTATCACTACCCCAGGAAGTATTCGATGCTGCGAGACTCGATGGATGCGGACCTATAAAGGCATTTTTCTACATAGCTCTACCATTGGGTAAGCCTGCTATAGGAGCTGTAGCTGTTTATCAATTCCTTGGAGCCTGGAATGCTTTCCTCGGCCCTCTTGTCTTCCTTCGATCTCCTGAAAACTTTACCTTACCTGTAGGTCTTAGCTTTGCATTTCAACGTTCTATGTGGACAGAGTATACCCCTATAATTGCTGGATCTCTTGTTGCAGCTGCTCCAACTATACTCCTGTTTATAGTCCTAAACAAGTATTTAATCCGTGGAATAGTCATATCAGCTGGTAAGGGGTAGTATCATGGCTAAAGTAGTACTGAAAAACGTAACTAAGAAGTTTGGTAAAGTAGTAGCTGTTAATAGAGTTAATTTAGAAGTAAAGGATGGAGAATTCTTTGTGCTCCTTGGACCAAGTGGGTGTGGAAAGTCAACTACTCTAAGACTAATAGCAGGTCTTGAAGAACCGGATGAAGGAGAAATATGGATTGGAGACAGACTAGTAAATAATGTTGATCCTGTTAAGAGAAATGTTGCTATGGTTTTCCAGAGCTATGCCCTATATCCTCATATGACTGTTTACCAGAATATAGAGTTTCCATTGAAAATGGCTGGTGTTCCAATTAATGAGCGTAGGAAAAGAGTTGTAGAGGTTGCTAGATTCCTCGGTATAGAGGATCTATTGAATAGGTATCCGAAGCAATTAAGTGGAGGCCAACAGCAAAGAGTAGCAGTAGCCAGAGCTATTGTTCGTTCACCAGAGGTATTTTTGCTTGATGAGCCATTGAGTAATCTGGATGCAAAACTACGTGTTAAAATGAGGTTTGAGTTAAGGAAATTACTCCACGATAAACTCGGTATTACAACAATATATGTAACTCATGATCAAGTTGAGGCTATGACTATGGCCGATAAGATAGCTGTTATGAACAATGGCAGGGTAATGCAAATAGGTAGACCAATAGATGTATTTGAAAGGCCGCAGAATATGTTCGTAGCAGGATTTATAGGCATACCTCCAATGAATTTCATGGTGGGAACGCTTATCGCTAAGGAAGATAAATTGTTCTTAGAGACAGGAGATGTAAAGATTATTGTCCCAGATAAATACATTGATCCATTAAAACCATATGTGGGTAGGGATATTGTAATGGGGATAAGACCTCAGGATATAATTATTGATACAAGGCCAAGCCAGGGATATTATGAAGCTATAGTGATAGGTTATGAACCATTAGGCCTAGAGTCATATATACATTTCTCAATAGGTGATAATACTGATTATGTTGCCGTTGTAAAAGGCAGATTAAATATTAGTCTTGGAGAAAAGATATATTGGGTATTTAATAAAGATAGAGTATTCTTCTTTGATAAAAAGACACAACAAGCAATAGCATAGGATCAATGATAAAATAATTGTTAATGGATTAAAATTATTTTAGCTAACCACCTAATTCACTGCCACACACTGGACAGAAGTTAGCCTCCATTGGAACTACGTGTCCATTAGGACACCATTTAATCTGATGGCCACAGAATGGACAGAATTTAGCTCCTGCAGGTATGGGTCCTTTACCACAATATGGGCACCTGGCAATGTATCCTTGAGGCTGTTGAGTAGATACTGCACCAATAGCTGCCTGGGATTGTTGAGGCTGTTGCTGCTGTTGATATGCTTGCTGAGGGGGAGGCTGTAGAGCCCATGGTATGGCTACTAATCCAGCACCAAATGCTGCACCACCAGCCTTTGTCTTCTCAATAGCCTCTGCAAACTTCCGGGCTGTCTCCTGCTGTACTAAATAAGGTGCCGCAGTACCCTGTAGTATCCAGAACATTCTCTCACGATATTCTGGAGGCACATCTAAGCCCTCAAACATCACATCTTCAAGCATAAGACCTAATTCCTCAAATGCTTTCCTCAGAACCATAGTAGCTCTCTTACCTGCTTCAGCAGCCTTCTGATATAAGTCACGGATACTACTTTGACTTATGAATGCCATTAACTTTGTTAGGAAATAGCTACGGATATATTGGTCGAGTTCTTCCTTAGTAAATCTCTCATCAGGGCCGACAACCTTGTTGACAAATAAGGCAGGATCAGCTACACGATAGTAATAGACTCCATGAAACATTACGGGTATAAGTTCAACGGTCTGGCTTTTGCCACCAAATTTACCTTGCATACGATTAATATTTACGAAAATAACTATTGCACGGAATATACTCTCTCCATACAATCCCTCAACAAGGCCCTTTAGGAAAGGAACATTTTGTGTATCAAGTACATGCCTTCCAGGTCCAAGAACACCATAGACCTTGCCATCACGGTAAAAGACTGTGCGTTCCCACTCCTTAACAACAACTACAGAACCCCATGGAATAACTTCATCGGGATACCTCCATACAATATCTTCTGGAGAAGCATCTTTCCACTCAATAAGCTTTGGCTCAAGACCACCGACTTTACGAGTCACCTTACCAATACCCTTACCAATCTTATCCAAAACCATGTTTTACACCCTTAACAAATACTATATATTCCCTTATTCATAAACTTATATGGAAAACAACATTTTATAGGAAACTATTTCTCTCCGCCAGCACTAATCCAGCCTCTAACGATCTTCTCCCTCTCCAGCAGTCCCTTCCTAATACTAGTTATAAGTTGTAAAGCATCCCTTATCTTATCACGAACCGGATTACCAAGCATTGTATCGTTCTTAAGACTAGCTACAAATTCACGGAGCTTCTCAATATCATCAACAAGGCTGGCATCAACTCCTCTAATTTTATCTAGATCCTCCTCTTGGATTTTAACAATATTATAATGAGGAGCATATCCATGTTCTGCCCAACGGATCTTATCAGTTATAAGCCTGAGTTCTCTTAAAACAGAATCAAACCGGTCAGCTGTATTGAAGTCATATTCAGCTAAATATGCAATGGCTTCTTCAAGATCCCTTATAGCATCAGTTAGTATACGGACCATGTACTCTCTAATCAATTTATCGTCTTCACGGATATACTCCTTTTTTCTATATCCATGAAAACCAGGTATTATATTGAGTAATTTTTCAAGTATGGCTTTCTTCTTAACCAAGATATACACCTAGACTCTATAGTATATGATACTATTATCTACTAGAACTAGATAAATCTGTCACCAAGAAATTAATGATTTACATAAGGCTGAGACAGATACTAATGTATATGGAAGGGAGAAGTATAGAATTCACTTCTGTGAAAAACTAGCATAAATAACTAATCCACCAATACCAGCTAATAGGATAGCCAATCCAATCATTCCATCGCCAGTAATATTCCATGTAGCTATTGATATTGACAATATTAGAAAGAACAAACCCCATATGTTATAGTATATCTTCTCACTTTTCTCAGTTTGTAGGTAAGCATAGAAGAGAAGTAATAAACCTATTACGGCAAAATTAATTGAGACCAATATGGGGAAAGGCAATAGTGCTCTTACTAGCACGAGTATGTCAATAGCGATCAATATAATTATGAGGCCAGCTAGAAACCCGTATAAACTCGTTTTAAGCATAGACAAAATAATCCCCACCTAACTAATTCTATAGTTGATTCTCTATATCAATTCTCTGCTATCCCTATTGTTGTCTAAGGAAGTAGGAAACACGTTTTATCATTATCAATGTTGATAAAACATTATTTTGTTACTATTTCTCCTAAATGATATAATTAATTATGGAGCTAGTTATTTTCTTGAAGATTTTTATATTTATTGCTGAGATAATATTATTGAGGGAAGATAATGAATTCTGATCTTTCAAAGCTTATTTTCTCCATTATATTCTCTATATTGTTCACAATAGCTTTATTCTATGCGACTTTTATTTTGCCAACTATTATAGGTAATGTACTAAAAAGGATCTTTCCAGACATTTATCAATGGCACGATATACCTGAGAATATTAGTTTTCTTTATCGATGTGCAATGATTATAGGAATATCTACTTTTATTCTGTCAATTGCCTTTATTATTCTAGGCTTTATAGTCCGATGGACTAAAATTAGCTTTATTGGAGCCCTAACACTGTATTTACCTGTTTTTAGCGGCTTTGCTTTTTCAATGTTCTTATTTGCTGGGATCGGTGTTTTAAGGTATATATGGTATCCAATGGTTCAAGTTTTTGGCGGATACGCTGAAATACTACTAATTGGTTACTCCATATTACTCTTACCATTATGTATTATCATGGCTCCATTCCTAATTCTTGACTCACTGGGAATTACTAGTCAAGCTACGACAACGGTTTACGTGATAATGATACTTGTTATTATTTTTATAGGATTCACTGTTCTAGCTATATCAATTGCTACATGGCTTTATTATCGTTTAAAAGGAGTTAAAATAATCAAACAAGGCATATATAGGTATAGTAGGCATCCACAATATCTTGGACTATTATTATGGTGTTATTCACTACTTCTTCTATATTCATCCATGTATGTAGTTCCTTTCGCAAACTATCCTCCTCCAGCCATGCCCTATTTAATACTATTATTTACAATTGTAGGGATAGCTCTTATTGAGGAACAGAAACTCATAGAAAAATATGGTAATGAATATATAGAATATAGAAGGCAAACACCTTTCCTCATACCTTTGCATAAGGCTATTAAAGATGCAATTCTATGGATACCGAGAAAAGTTATTAAAAAGGATCTTCCTGAAACACGTATGGAGATAGTTAAGGTATTAATGGTGTATTTCATTATCTTGACATTATTGTCAATGCCGTTTGACATACTTTTCTATAGCCATATATATTAGTACAATAATATTTCACTAAAATTATATAACATTATGATCAGCAATGGAGTCTTCTTAGTAGTACTAGGAATTTAATAATGCTCCATAAAATACACTATTACCCCCTCTCAAAATAGAAAATATATAGTTATAGAATAGCCTGCTTAGGGAGTATATAATGGAGGTTATAGATGAGATCAAGTATATGGAAGAGATCTATGAAGTCAGTATTAGAAATGGGAGTATAGAGATAAATCATGCCAAGAATACAATTAATGGTCGACGTATACTTGATAAAAATCTCATCATTATCACATCTAATACCCCTGAACCATTAGATTATAGACAATACAGTTTATGGGCTAAAGAGATTTCGAAAAGGATTAAGTTGCTAGAAAAAAGTAGGTGGTTTCATGGAAATTACTATCGAGGCTCTGTTGTCATAGGCTCAGATAATGGTGTTGAACCATTAATAGAGATTGTAAAGTATACTTATGAGCAATTACTTGAAAAAGGTTTAAAAGCAGAAGTTATAGGTATTCTAAAGAAGATTAGACGTAAACATAAGATATTCATTAACAATGGAGAAGCTATTGAGGATAGATACTTATATGAATTATACATTTATCCATATACTATATTTTATGGAAGGATATTGTCTTCATCTAAACTTATAGCAGACAATAACGTTAAGGGTCTTTATGGTAAGGTAGATAAGGCTCTTGATGATATATATAGGGATATATTTTTAAAATCAAAATCTAAAAGGTTAAATCCTATATATACTGGTAAATGGCATGTTATATTGTCTGGGGAAGCATCGCCGATAATTTATCATGAAATAATACATTTACTCCAAGGAGATGAACCGTTAAAATTACCTCGTGGATATAGATTTGAAGCTGAACTAACCATAATAGAGGATCCGTTTCATAAGGGTCCTCTCCAAAGACTATTTGACGACGAGGTATATCCTGCATGGAGAAGAGTACTTGTTGAGAAAGGTGTAGTAGTTGATTACCTGCATACAAGAACGACTGTACAAGAAAGTTCAAAACCAGGTAATGCAAGAGGTTTATTCACGAGATCGAAGCCTCTTCATCACCAGTTAATAGTTAAGCCAAGTGACTGGAGTATTGAAGAGATGATGATTGAGTCTAGGAAGAGTATTATTGTTGAATCCATTGCAGAAGCACACATGCATAATAGATACATTAGAATAATTCCAGAAACCTGTCTTATTAGTAAAAAAGATCGTGTAGAGCCAGTATTTATAGGCGAGATACTTATACCTATTGATAAATTGAATCAAATATTCATTGGCATCAGTAAGAATGTCTTTAATAGATATACATTTGAGAAAGGATTTGAAGTCTATGAAGAAGCTCCTGCTACACTAATTTATGGTAGGGTTCTTGTATGACCCGTTTTCTCGATCAAATATTGCAACAAAAGAACCTCTCTCAACCCCGATAACCCTAGCCAAAACATTGCATTTAGGGATCAATAAGAATACCTTTGGCTTACCAATTCTTACTGTATGTAAGTATTCAAAATGTGCCATACCCTTAGCAAATACGAGGTCACTTCTTTCCAATTCATACTTAAGCCTTTCTGAAACATATTCTAAATGTATACTAGATCCACTATATCCAGTCGATATTAGATTATCTACTAATTTATCTAAACCAGCATAGTATGCATCGCTCAGTGTAATGTCGTTTTGAAATCCAGGATCATCTTTAACAACCCCTACAACATTATTACCTAGCTCTCTCAAGATCTTTATCAATAGAGTATCATATATGGCCTCGCCTGCATTATCAAATAGCCATAGAATATTTAGTTTACCCTTCCTCACAAAATCATAGATCTCTTTTGTATGGTCAATGCTAAATCTAGACGATAATATTTGATCAGTATCTAATATGTCTGGGGGACGATGGCCAGATACACCGGTATCAAGTAAGTTTCCTGCTATACTAATCATTGTAGCTATTCTAAATCTTTTATAATCATTATATTTCTCAAGTAAGTTTCTAAATGTATCAATAGATCTTAATGCTTCATCAATAGATTTCTTTCTGATATTTGCATAGTATTCCTTAATTTCTGGTACCATATACTGTAGTTTTTTGAATATTTCTGTAGCTATAATGGTTAGCTCTTCATTTTTAATAAATTCCTCTCTGATTACCTTTAGCAACTCAAGCATATGCTTTATAGATCTATTGTAATCTAGTTTAAGCGATAAGATCTCATTTAATCTGACATCAATAATACATTTAATACATTCAGGATATATTTTCATCCAACTATTCACACTCCATGTAAATCCTCTAATTATTCTAGAAAATAATATTAAATAAATAATATATTTATTTTCAAGATTCTAATTAGCATATCGATCAAAATTATTGGATTCCTTAAATTCCATTGTATGAATAATCTAATTATAAAGGATATATGTTGAAATAAAAAATAATTGATATATAAAAGAACTTCACTTAGGTGCATTAACAGCTCTATTTAATAGATCCTCCCAAACAGCATCAACATATTCTTGGAACTGCTTAAGTAGATGACGGTTCTCAGGCTTTAATAGATGCCTAAACCTACCCTGTAGTTCAAGGAACTTCTCTACTGGTTGCTTAAGCTTCGGGTTCCTGGCAATTGCTAGGCTACGGTCTGTTAGGAGGTAGCCCTTACCACGTATGTACTCCCATAGTGGGAAGTAGCATGTATCAACAGCTCTACGGCTGATCTCAAGAGCTACGTTTATTTCATGCCTCCATCCACGATTACATGAGCTCAGTGCATGGATAAATGCTGGTCCGTCAACCTCAATGCCCTTCCGAACTTTCCTCATAAAGTCTGCCCAATGAGCTGGTGTAGCAGTAGCCACATAGGGCATGCGATGGGCAACCATTATATCGGCTATAGGCTTTTTCTCTTGAGGCTTACCGGGTATAACACTTCCAACAGGACTTGTTGTTGTCCATGCAAATGGGGGTGTGCCTCCACTCCTCTGTATACCAGTGTTCATGTAAGCCTCGTTATCATATAGTATGTAGAGAACGTCATGGCCTCTTTCAGCCATACCGCTTAGTGCCTGTAAGCCTATGTCAAATGTACCTCCGTCACCGGCAAATACAACTACATCAATATGATCATATGGTAGTCTACCACTCTTCTTCATAGCCTTAATAGCAGCTTCTATACCACTTGCAGTCGCAGCAGCATTTTCAAAAGCATTATGTATCCATGGTATAGCCCAACTAGTAAATGGAAAAATTGTTGTAGCAACCTCTACACAGCCAGTAGCACTAACGGCTATGGTTGGTCCACGGAAAGCAAATCCAGCAAGCTTTACAATTAATGGAGCAGCACACCCGGCACAAAGCCTATGTCCGGGTAATAGTATCGGCTTTCTTTCTTCAGCAAGTTTTCTAAGATTAAGTATGAGTGGCTGTTGAACCTTCTTACCATGTTCATATCTTATAAGTTCATATGGGGATTTAGCCTCCGTCATCACAATCACCCCCTCACTCCCTTACACCAAGGAACTTAAGTCTCTCCTTAACAACACCCGTCTTGGCAGTCTCAAGTAACTCCATGTACGCCTTCTCAATATCCTTTGGAGGAGCATCACGACCACCAAGACCATATACGTAGTTCACGAGCATGGGTCTCTCACTCAAATCATATAGCGCTGTATTAATTTCCATAAAGCTTGGACCATAGCTTCCAAAGCTAATTCCACGATCCATTACACCTACAACTTTAACATCCTTAAGTAGATCTCTAATCTCATTGAATGGGAATGGCCTAAACATTCTTATCCTAATCATTCCTACTTTGTATCCCTTATTCCTAAGCTTCTTAGCAACATGTCTTACCGTACCTGCTGTACTACCAATTACTGTCATAACTACATCAGCATCTTCTACAGCATATGTATCAAGTACTCCATCACCATACTTCCTACCAGTGAGCTCATACCATTCTTCATTAACGCGTCTTACAACTTCAGGAACATTCTTCATAGCCTCGATCTGGTGCATCTTATGTTCGAAATAATAGTCATATAGATCCAATGGCCCGAAGCTAAGTGGATTAGCAGGATCCAGTACAACATCTACTTCTTTTCCAAGGTAATCGACAAATGTCTTGACAGGCTTTCTATAACCGCCTAAGAACTCGTGTACGACCTCATCTGGTAGCATCCTAATATTCTCTAGTGTATGGCTTAGGAAGAATCCATCAAGATTAACAGCTACTGGTAACTGGACCTTAGGATCCTCGCCTATCTTGAACGCCTGTATTGTTGTGTCATAGGCTTCCTGACTATTTTCTACGAATAACTGTATCCATCCACTATCTCTCATGCCATAGGCATCGCTATGGTCACAGTGTATATTGATTGGTGCAGATAATGCACGGTTTACTACAGCAAATACTATTGGTAGCCTAAGGCTAGCAGCTATATAGAGGATCTCCCACATGAGAGCCAATCCATTAGCAGCACTAGCTGTAAATGCTCTAGCACCAGCAGCTGCTGCACCAACACATGCACTCATAGCTGAATGCTCGCTCTCAACAGGTACAAACTCTGTATGAACTTCTCCATTGGCTACGAATTCACTGAATTTCTCAACAATAATAGTTTGTGGAGTAATTGGATAAGCAGCAACAACATCAACAAGGCTCTGTTTAACAGCATAAGCTACTGCTTCATCACCATTCACAGCTATTAAGGTTTGTTTTTCAAGGGGTATACGGGGTATGGATTTAGCTTCAGCCATTCATGATCACCCTTCAGCCTCGGTTTCAGGAACCATTTTTATAGCCTTTACAGGGCATTCATGAGCACATATTCCACAGCCTTTACAATAGTCAAGGTTTATGCGTACATTCTCTCCATCCCATAGAATAGCCATATCTGGACAGTATAGCCAGCATATCATACACTTTACACACTTATTATAGTCTATGATGGGCCTTAATGCTCTCCAATCACCAGTTTTATATTCTAGGCTTAACTTATATGGTAGAGCAGCGAAAGGAAGAACCTTCCAACCACGTGGTTCAGAAGCCATATCCTTTTACACCTCCTTTGCCAATTCATATGCTTTCTTGATCAAAAACATGTTCTTTTCAGCAATAGGCCCTGGAAATCTATGATGTAGAGCCTTCTCAATACTCTCCATAGTAACTAGAGGCCTTGCCTTAATCAATGCACCGATCATTGCTGTATTGGTTATAGCTCTCTTAAGGATCTCTAATGCAAGATCGGTAGCTGGCACTATCCATATACTGTATTTACCCTTCTCAACACCAATAGTCTCATAGAGTTTCTCAGGATCTCCCTTATAGTTTACAATAATTAAGCCCCCCTCCTTAAGGCCTCCAGTAATATTTACTTGGCCAAGCAATGTTGGATCCAGTACAACGACGATATCAGGATTATAGACCATACTATGGATCTCTATAGGCTTATCGCTTATCCTAGTAAATGCTAGAACTGGTGCTCCAGCTCTCTCAGGACCAAATGCTGGGAAACTCTGAACATGTTTGCCATCATACATAGCCGCCATAGCTAGAATATTAGAAGCCGTCCAAGCACCTTGTCCACCACGACCATGCCAACGGACTTCAATCATCATATTTCATAGCCACCTCATACAAATACCCTGCATGAATCTACGGTTATAGGATATGGATTGTTGAAGTATATAACTTTAATCAATTTGTTATTAAAAAATAAAGATGCAGTTAAAGAACTTATGACTTTACTATTGAGACTTCGAAGGAGTGTGTAAAGGGTACTTCAGCACTCCATAGCCTCAATATACCGAAGCTCTTAATCGGAACAATTATATAACCTTCTATTTTGACATTAAATCTTCCTCCTTGCATCAAGATCCTTAATAAACCCGTAGATAAATGCTTTACACTAGTATCAAAAGATACTTCAATAAGGTTTCTCCCCCTCGTTATAAATATATTCTCTTTAGTTCCTTCACCAAGATATTCATTTTCAATATATACTCTGTAGTATAGTTTCTCAATAGCTACATCTATAACCCCTGTATTATTAACTTCAAGAGTGAATACTATTCTAATTTTATCTGGAAACTCAATCCACCTAATACTATCTATAGATTTTACATCAGCTGAAATACTTTGGCTAGTTTGATACAGTAAGCCTAGGTAGACTATTATACCTATTACTATTAAACCAGTAAGTATTCCCCAGAGTTTTGTAAAGATCTTCTTCTTAGACAACATTATAACCCAAACAATATATACGTTGAGAAATAATAATATTTTCTACTATATCCTCAATAATAACTATGCATATAAGAAAATAATTGAACGGCTCATTAATATCGTTTAAGGTAAAGGATATTATTTCTTGAATATATCCTAATTATTAACAGGTAATCATCTTAGTAGGTGTTATCTATGGTTATCCATAAGTTCTATGTAGGAGAAATTCTTAGATCAGGATGTGATACAATTATAGTATTAACAAGGGGAAAAGACATAGGATTAATCAAAAATATTGATGAAAAATTCGGCAATTTATTTAGGAAAGTTGTTGAGACAAGTGATTTCAAGGGTGACGTAGGTGAAACTGTCTTACTTTATCCTGCTTCTAATGTTAATGTGAAAAGATATGTTGTAGCCAGTATTGGTAACGAGGACTTAGAGGGTGTGAGGACTGCAGTTGCAAATGCTATTTTAAAGGTTAAAGATCTGTCAGAGAGAACATTGATGTATATCCCTAAGGATCTGGTTCCTAATGTAGCTGATGCCATAGAGCAATCTGTTATCTCTGTTGAGTTATCATTATATGATGCGGGATCGAAGTATAAGGTTAAGGATAAAAAGGAGATAAAGATTAAGGAAGTCTATTATAGTAGCAATGATGGAGTTGATCATGGTCCTAAAATTGATAGAGGATTAAAGATAGCTCGTGCAGTTAACTATGCTCGTGATATTGCTAATGCTCCTCCATCAATCATGAATCCAGAGGGGATTGAGAAGGAGGCTAGAAAATTAGCTAAAGAATATGGATTAAACATTAAAGTCTATTATTATGAAGATCTTAAAAAGTTGGGATTGAATGGTATTATTGCTGTCGGTAGTGGAGGAGGAGTTAAGCCAAGGCTTATTATATTAGAGTATCGTGGAAGGGAGGAAGATAAGTGGGATCTTGCTGTCATAGGTAAAACGGTAACTTTTGATGCGGGAGGACTAGATCTTAAGAGACCTGAGTCTATGATTGACATGAAATTTGATAAAAGTGGCGGAGCAGCAGCTCTTGGTATTATAAAAGGTCTTGCCGAATTAAGACTGCCGGTCAATGTTATAGTTGCATTACCAGCTGTAGAGAATTTGCCTGGACCTAAAGCCTATAAGCCCCGCGACGTTATACATATGTATAATGGTTTAACTGTTGAAATAGGTAATACAGATGCTGAAGGGAGGATAATTCTTGCAGATACTCTATCATTTATTGAGAAAAACTATGCACCTAAAAGAATAGTTGATTTAGCTACATTAACAGGAGCTATTGTCATAGCATTAGGTAATCATGCAATAGGATTATTCTCAAACGATGATGAATTTGCAAATGAACTAATGGATATAGGAAACTTTATAGGTGAAAGGCTTTGGAGAATGCCTCTTTGGAAAGAATATTATGAACAATTAAAAAGTGATGTAGCCGATACAAATAATGTTGGTGGAAGGCCTGCTGGAGCTATTACAGCTGCAGCTTTTCTAAGCAAGTTTATTGAGAATACTAAGTGGATACATCTCGATATAGCTGGTACTGCATGGGTTCAACAATATGGACCTAAGAAACCATATTATCCGAAAGGTGCTACCGGAGTCGGAGTTAGGCTAATTCTTTACTACTTATTAGTGAAAATTGTAAAATATCGTAAATGAATTATTCCCACTATTTTCCCACATAGTAATCTTCTTAATACAAATACTTTTTTATAGTAAATTTTCTAAACTTGATAAAGTAAATATTATCAATCTAAATACAACTGCAATATGTAAGAAGATAATAGAGTTATCAAATAAGGAGCAAATACATATAAATAGGCGTTAGAACAAATACTAAAGAATGGATAAAGATTCATATAGGGTGTTAGAATATGGCAGTTGAATGCACAAGTATATACGACATAAGATTTCTAATGAGACGTGGAATTGCACTCAGTCCACCTTTATGGAGGACTTTGAAGGCAGTTATTGAATTAAAGAAAGCAACAGCTGAGGATCTTGCAAAGGCAACGGGTAGGCCGAGGACAATAGAGTCAAGATACCTTGCTGAACTTAATAGACTAGGACTAGTGGCTCGTAAGAGAATAAGTAGGAAAGTATATTACATAGAGGCAGAGACAGCCGTTAAGGAGGCCCTTCAAGAACTTGGTGATGTACCTGTTGAACAATTAGCTCATCAAATTGGTTTACCTGCTGATATTGTTAGAATTATAATTGAGTGTCTTAAGAAGGAGAAGTAATTATTTTAGAAACTAAAATCTTTTTCCTAGTTTTTCCCTGAAATCACAGATAATGAGATAATGTTATGAATTACTTACTTCGTAAGAAACTTCGAAACGGCTAAAAAGACTATACATAAATTGTGGAACACTTGTTCTTAAATCAATAACTTCCTTAACTGATGTACCATTAGATGAAGCAATAATAGTGATCTTTACACCTTTATTAGAGAAATCAGGGGATATCTTTTCAATTTCTTCTAAAGTATAAAGAAAAGCACCTATAATCATACGTAGAAATTCACTTCTATTTCTAAATGAAAGCAAGTTATAATACCTGTCTATCTGTTCAATTACTTGTTCAGGTAGTTTAAGACTTACAACACGATTAGAACCGTTGTAGTATATTATTCGGCGAAAACTTGTTCCAAATTTTTCATATCTCGGTTTTATACTCTGCCTCATTCCAGTACATCACCAGCATACTTTCAGATTGCTGTATTCTTAGAGATTATGTAAAAACTCTATAAATCAAGGAAAACATTGGAGGTAATATAATCTAGGTATTACCTATAGTTTCTCCATAGGTACTACTTGCAATAAACTTATATATTAACAAAAATTTGTCCCATAATTTATTATAAGATCCTGAGATTCAAAATAACTATCCTAACGATCTTGATGATCGATATAGACCTCATTATCTGGGCCAAGACCAGACATGGATCCTATGTAACCAGTATAGTACTGTACAACTATACAATTATATGTGTAGATTATGTTTATAAATGCATTAGTTAGATATTATATATTGGCCCGTGAGACCTTAACCCGTGTCCCGGGTATGGGATGATCACGTGGAGGCTCCCCCTGGTGTCATGGCCTCTTGTATATTGTGTTATTCTATACTTGTGTACAAAATAATTGAACAAAGATCCTTATCCACATGATCCTCTAAAAGGACAAGAAGCACATGATGAGTATACTTCATAATATTGATCAAGATCTGTTTCTTCAAGAAGTTTTTCAAGTTTATTCTTCTTTTTCACATTATCTTTGGACATAATACTTCTCCTAGGCGGGTCTGTGTTGTGAAAAACTTATAAATTTATCACATATCGGTGGGACTAATCATTCAGGTTTTACATAAATAGGAGTACGTCCCCCACTATATAATACTAATAATCCCCTTCTAGCAGCTTCTCTTAAGGCTTTCTTAGCAGTACTTATTCTAATATTATATGCTTGTGCTAAAGTATATGGTGTCAATACTTTAAATGTACCTCTCTTTAAATCCCTTTCAAGCCTTTTCATAACATCTTTAGAAAGCTCAATCTGGCTGACAAGAGTAAAGCCTTTATGACTGGGTGTAGACTCTTCCTTTCTCTCTCTACCTCTTTTACCTCTTGCCATACTTTTTCTCTACCCCTCATATTTTTGTGCTGAGGAAGTAATATATTAATAGAATTTAAATAATTAACTCTTAATAGAGGATGGTTATGGAGAATATTAAAGGTATATTGCCTCCCATAGTTATACGTAAAAATACCTATTATGAAACTATTGATGAGAATAGTACGTTTGTACTATTATTATCCTATATGCTTGCTAATAGAAAGAAAAGAGGAGTATTTGGAAGAGAATCTGAAATACTAAAAAATGCATACCTAATCTATTACCCTGTATACTTACAAGAATTTACACATATCAAGGCATACGTGATTGATATCTATTCTGGTGAAGAGCTAAAACTTACATATAAAGAACCTTTTATAGACTTAGTAGTTAATTTAGTAAATAAGCTTGAAGATCTTAAAAGAGAACAATTCCTCCATCATTTAAATAGGATCATAGAAATACTTCATGACATGGTTATAAAGGAAAAATACTTCATTAGATCGAAGATTGTGATTAAAAACATTATCTTGGATGAAGCATTTCTAAAAGATTTTAACTTTCTTCTAAACTATTCATTCGATAAATGGTTTGATGGATATATCGTTACGATAAGTAAGAGCTATATCGAAGATGTTATTACTACAAATTCTATGCAAATAGAGAAATTGCTCAAGTCTAGCTATAATATCATGAATTCTATAAATCAATTAATTCCATTATTGGATCATTACTATATAAAGTGGAAAAAGGATCTAGAATCACATGTATATGGAGTAATTTCTGAGAAAAGAAGACAACTTGAAATCATTAGAAGGAAAGTTGATCTTAGAATACATGAACTTCAAGAGAGACTAACTAGGGAAATCGAAAATGTTGAAAGAAGTTATAGACCATTAGTTGAGAGTTTAAGTAAACAAATGAATGACATCACTCTGAGGATCTCTAAGACTAAAGAAGGTATTCAAGAAGGCAAACAGAAAAAACTGGCGCGTCAATTAAAGAGACATATTAAAACTATGGAAAAAGAAAGAGAATCCTTATCTAAAAGACTTAAGACTCTCATGAGAAGAATTGAAGAGGAGAAAAAGAAGATAAATTATGAATATAAGAAACTTGTAGAACTTGAATTAAAGAAAGTTGATGTCTTAGAGAAAGAGATAGATGATCTAACTTCAAATAAGGATGAATTAATAGATATAGCACTTACATCAATACAAAGAATTAAAAACTATCTTATACAACTAAATGATATTGTTTCAAGGACTCAATCCATTTTATATAGGTACTCGATCAATACACCATTAAAAGGGTCGGGTATATATCTTATACCCTACATAATAGTTAATTATAGAAGTAGGAAGGGTATAAGAAAATATATTGTTCCCCCATTATATATTGATATACATGGATTTAGTAGGCCCAAGTTCTTTGATTACAATAGCATATACCTATATCTAAAGAGATCTATTAACAGAGTACTAAGTAAATATAAGCTATATAAGAGCAATAAATATGATCTTTTAAACAAGGTGAATCCTGATATAGTAATTGATAGAGCTAAGTATTTACTCGATCATAAAATAATTGATGAAAATATGTATAAAGAAGTTATGGAATTTATAAAAAACATTAAACAGTAGGCGGTGGCGGCAGCGGAGGTTCTTCTAGAACCTTTTCTTCAACAATTGCCTTCTTATATCTATTGATCGTAATTGCACATATTACATATGCTATTATTCTTAGTATAAACGCTATTAGACCAGCAATAACCATAGGCATTAATGCTGCAAATAAATTCATTTCAAGCGTCATAGGATCTACCATTTCTCCACTTTCAATCATTTTCTGTGTTTCAGTAATTAGTGTTTTAAGATTGGCGAGTGAAATATAGACAGTTACTACACTAAAGATCATGACAAGGCCAAGCATTATAAGTAATATGGATACATATGGCTTAAATATATGAGAAAACTCTCTATACAAGAAAAGGAAACCAATGGCCTCTAGTAGGACAACAATTATTTGAATACTATTATTGACCATATTCATAATCGTAATACTTGATGACATTTGATCGTATGTTGTATTTAGGATTACAATAGGATCGGCAGATATATTGGTAGGCATTGATAACTCCGTCTCAATAACCGTCATGGAGTAGACATTAGATCCTACTAATGATACAGTTGCTATAAATAACATAATAGATACAATTAGGAAGTAGGATTTCTTCCATACTTTGTATATATTGTACCACAATAGACCAGTAAATATAAAGCCAATTATTTCTACGAGAGGCAGTATTCTAAGTATATACCCTATCAGCCCAATTTTTAGTATCGATTGTTCTACTCTAGGTAATTTTTTAGTGCTAGCTGGTACTTCCACTTTTTCTTCCCTCAAGAAATTCCTTGAGAATCCCAATTATTTCTTTTACCTTCTCATGTTCACAATGATTTATGCATTGACTAATATATTCAATCCTAAAATGTTTCTTAAGCTCATCCCTAACCTTACCAGTTAAAATATATTCATCAGCCTTCCTTCTACACTCCTCTATACATTCCCTAATGTTTGGCTTTACAATATAGATCAATGGATACTTTGGATCAATTAGTCGTACATGTATGTGTTTATATAATCCAATTTTCTTTATAGCATTTCTAATACTTTGAAGTTCATCTTTTTCAAAAACAAAACATTGTACATGCTTAAAAGCTTTTAACATACGTTCTGCAATCAATACTATATCGTCCTGTTTATCTCCTGCCACCTTCATCACCTAATCTAGTCTTCTTGACAGGTATATGGAGTTCTTCAGCAACAAGTCGGATTATCCATGCATATATTGGGTTGCCAATGCTTCTCCTAAGTTCTCCATCAACATACTTAGCCCTATATACAAGTTCACCCTTATAGTTATAGACACTTATCCATCCCTTAACCTTGCCCCATAGATTCTTAACAAGGCTTATTTGTATTGCATAATCACCATGTTCAAGTTTGACCTTATATTTATAGGCTCTTCCACGGGCATAAGTAGGCTTGGTCTCCATCTTTTCAAGAACTCTTTCAGGCATTTTTGATACAAGCTTTAGACCATTATTTTTTAAGAGTATAAGAGACACTTTTCTACATATATGTCTATTTGATCTACTTCTGCTTTCTTCATCTATAAGACTTGTTAGAACATTAGAACTAGTTAATGCCATAGATTCAACGCTATACAATATTATTCACCAATAATGAGTAATTTACTTTCTTTAACACTATATACAGGCTTATCAGTATCAATAATTAGAACTATAGGATTATTAGCAAGCTGTGCAGAAACCCTAACTTCTTTCGATTTGACAATTAATTGTTTTATACCTTCTAATTTCTCTTCTTTTACAAGTAATCCTTCATCGTTATAAATAGATATTATGACATCGTATTCTTCTGGTTTATGGTATAGCGCCGTCATGATCTTAGGCATTAGCTCTATCCCCTCTACAAACATATACATTTAACATATTATATTAAGCTATTCATTAAGAGCTTTAAACTAATTATGATAAGAACTAGTTAATTTCACTAATAATATATTTATTGTATAACCTACAATATCTATGTATAGGGTAGTTATAGATGTAATGTGGTTGATGTATTGTGAAGAAGCTTACTAGGAGAACTGAAGTACCTGCAGAACCTGAAGTTATTGCTAAAATTCTTGCAAATCTTGAGGATCTATTTAGGTATTATCCTTTTGTATCAAGAACTAAATGGGAAGAGGATGGATTAATAGCAGAAGTAAGGTTCAGGAAATTATTTGGTGGATTATCAGATATTTTTAGGATTCGATTTAGATATAGTCCAAGTGAAGATACATTAACAATATATGGTGAAGGCAGGAGATCTAGGCTTGCAATGGTTATTCTCTTAAGGCCAGGATTTCCAAACACTATTGTTAAAATGGATGCTTTTCTAGATGGCGTATCAGGGCCAATAGCTTCAAGCTTTCTAAACGATCTATTAAAACATACATCTCAATACCTATGGCTAAAAGCCCAGGATTACTTAGCTGGGAGATTAAAACTTGAAGAGATACCTACAGCACCTGGAGCTGTAAGGAAAGTTGAGAAAATAGAAGCTCCATTTAGAGAAGCTGAGGCAAAACCAACTATACCATCAGCTCCACCAACTATATCTTCAGCAGAGAAGGGCATTCCTAAAGAGCCTTCTGCTCCTCCTCCACAGCCTCCATTACCATCTGAAGAAAAGCCTTCTCGTCCGGAGGAAATAGGTAAAGAGGCAGCTATTGGGGAGAAACCCTCATTAGCTAAACTCGAAACAATTCCTGTTGATGCATCAAGTATTAAGGAGATCAGTCTATTACTTGATGATGTAGTATTCATGGCCTCTATATTACTAAAGACTAGATTACTTGCAAGAATAAAGTCTAAACAACCACATAATATAGCTGATATACTGAAGGAGGTAACTAATAGAGCTGATATTGGCGAGTGTAAACAATTAATTATCTCCTTAAGAGATTCTGAGAATAATGTTGAAGGAAAGATTGTATTAGATCTAGATAAGATGGCTATTGTTGGTGCAGTTTTAAGCATTGGTAATGAGAAGTATTATGAAGTTGATGCCTTAAGTACATTAGCTAATATAGATAAAGTACTTGATACTAAAGTATGGTGTTTAAAGGAACCAATTACTCATGGCTAATGGAGCATTAAAGGATATGCATAGTCTAAGGAGGAAATTCAATGAGATTAAAACAAGAAAGGGTTTATTCAGAGGTATTTTATTCATAACTGGCTATATACTCTCCCCTCTTACATGGTGGAATGACCTATTTGTAAATATCCCTGTATCATATGTCATTGCTTCAATTATTTCAAAGATCATTGGAGAAGATTATTTTCCCGAATTAATAGTATCTGTATATCTATTTACAAATGTCCTTGGCTTCTTACTCATGCATATAAGTATTTCATGGGGAAGAATTAGTAGGAGAAAGTTACTAATAGATATAATTATTGCTACCGGGTATACCATATTAGTCTATGTACTTGCATTACTTGGATATATTAAACCATTTTAGTAATCTCTCATATACTACACGCTTTAAATCATAAACTATATATTAACTAGGTAGTTAGAGGAGATGCTATGGAAATGGACGTACATGAAATAGTGAATTATGGTATACCGGAGAATGCAGTAAATGTACTGATAAATAGGGGAATCAAGAAACTTAATCCAATACAGGTCCAAGCACTAAAAAAGGGCGTCCTTGACGGTAAAAACATTGTTGTAGCAGCGCCTACAGCTAGCGGTAAGACATTGATTGCTGAATTAGCCTTAATTAAACAAGCTAGATCTCCTAATATTGGATTGTATCTTGTGCCATTACGTGCTCTTGCTAGTGAAAAATATACTGAGCTTAAACAATGGAGTGTACTTGGATTAAAAATAGGCATTACAACTGGAGACTATGAGTCTCCAGGTGAATACCTTGGCAATTATAATATTATAGTAGCTACATATGAGAGATTTGACTCTATTCTACGTTTAAAGCCTAGGTGGCTACATAGGATTAAGGTAGTTGTAATAGATGAACTGCACATGATCAATGATAGTGAGAGAGGGCCTGTATTGGAAATTATTGTAGCTAGACTAAAGAGAGTGAATGTACAGATCATAGGCTTATCGGCTACAATAGGTAATCCTGGTGATCTTGCTAATTGGATTGATGCAGAACTAGTATATAGTAATTGGAGGCCCATAAAACTTATTGAGGGAGCATATGATTCCAAGAGTAAAAGAATATACTTTTCAGATGGACGTATTGAAAATATTATTCATAGATTATCGAATTCTCTTTTAAGTATAGTATTGCAGAGTATAACAAATGGTTATCAAGTACTAGCATTTGTCCATAACAGGAGAAAAACTGAAGAGTATGCCTTTGAATTAACAAATCACCTAAACTTACTAGCGCATATGACTAATCAGGAACTCATAAATAAGTTTATAGAAAGACTCCGGAGCGAAAGCCCTAGCAGAAATGAGATCGATAGATTATCTACATTAATGAGATACGGTGTAGCATATCATCATGCAGGATTAAGTAGTGTTGCTAGGAAAATTGTAGAGGAAGCTTTTCGTGAAAGAGCCTTGAAGGCAGTATTTGCTACGCCGACACTTGCAGCTGGAGTAAATCTTCCGGCTAGACGAGTACTTGTATCGATCAAGAGATACGATCCACATATCCATAGATTCCGTAACATACCTGTCTTCGAATATAAGCAAATGGCTGGTAGAGCTGGCAGACCCCAATATGATCCATTCGGTGAAGCCATTATATATGATGCACGTAGTAAAGATGAAGCATTCCGTAAATACATTCATGGACGTATTGAGCCTATTGAGAGTAAGTTAAGTAATGAACGGAGCCTAAGAATTCATACATTGTCACTTGTAGCATCTGGTGATGCTGCTAATCTTAAGCAATTAATAGATATTTATAAGAATACATTATTTTATTATCAATATCGTTCAACAAGATATTTTGAGGCAGAAATTGAGAGGATCATTAATGAGCTTATGGAATGGGATATGATAAGACCATATGCTGGAGACATAATATTACCTACTAGACTTGGAAGGACTGTAGCAATAACATATATTGATCCATTATCTGCTCATAGATTCCTAAATATTGTGAAAAGAGAAGATCATGGTACACTATATCTATTACATACAATAACATTGACACCTGACTATATGAGAAGTAGGCCTTACATAAACTATCGAATTGTTGAAGAATTTGAAGAAAATGCATGGGATGATGCAAGTAATGAATTAGTGCCAGAGCCTCCTGAAGATGAAATAGAATATAGTCTCTGGCTTGAAGCCTACGTACAGGCTAGAATGCTTAAAGACTGGATAAACGAGGCTACAGAAGATGAGCTTTCAAGCTTGTATGGTATTGGGCCTGGAGATATCTATGCAGCAAGAGATACTGCTTCTTGGATAGCTATTAGTCTATCGAGAGTCTCTTCAATTAAGGATATGCTGGAGCTATCTAATAGATTGGAAAGATTAAGTATGAGGATTGAATATGGAGTTAGGGAAGATGCTTTAGAGCTTGTAAAGTTAGAAGGTATTGGTAGAGTTAGAGCCCGTACTCTCATAAAAGCTGGAATATATAGTTTAGAGGATCTAGCTAAAGCTTCTGTAACAAAGCTATTGTCTCTACCTGGATTTGGAAGTAGGATTGTAAATAGTATTAAAGAGCAATTAAGGAATATGGGTTATTCCGTTACTTACTAGTTTCAGAGTATTTTCTTTCAACTATATCATGGAAGAAGTACCATATGGAGAATATAGCTATCATTAATGCTATACCAATGCCTATTCCCCATGCTAGAGCAGTTCTTACTTCAGATGATAATGTTGTTATATCAATAATTAATATGAGTGTTACAAATAATAGTATGAGAAACATGAATCCACGTAATTTTGTTTCAAGGCGGATATAACCTACGATTACATTAAGAGATATGAATGCAATTATAATGACAAATACTATACTTGCTATCCTACCAACATAATTTAGGAAGAGCGATGCATACTCTATGTAGCCTGGGAGTAGTATTAGTATTATTGAGTATATTGCTAATAATGCCAATCCTAAATCCACTAATAATATAACTAGATTAGTTAGACTAAGATATAATTGTTTAGTTAAAGGCCTTATTAATTCATCAACTCTCAATAGTTTAAAGACTTTTCTTAAAATATTATTTATAATCAATGCGACTGCAATATATATGGCTATGAGTGTTAATGCCAGGAATATACTTGGTAAGTATTCTATGAGCTCCTTTATAGCTAGTTTCAATGCATCCCATATAATTTCTAATCCATAGTATCCAGTAGTCTCGTTTATGGCCAAAGCTATCCACCCGATAATACTATTATATAGTATATAGTGCGGTATATAATGAATAATAATATTAAAGCAAATATCAAGGCTAGTAATTTAATTGTAGCTTTAACTGTTTCACTAACAGTAAATACTATAAAGTTATAACTTGCTATACTCGTCATATAGAGTGTCCTAGAATATAGTCTAGTATATGATGGAGGCAATAGTGCTAGTTCTGGTATAGCCGTTAGAGCAACTACTAGGCCTATGAAGCCAAATATACATGCTAATAAGAACACAAAGAATGGTACTGATGAAAGAAAGTATCCAATACTACTAGCAATCATTAATGCAAATGCATTAGAGCTTGATAATAATATACTTGCTTTAGGAGCACCTATTCTATGAATTATTGTTGAGAATACAAATGATGCAAAGAAGTTAGTTCCTACAAGTGAAAAACTATAGAGTACTGCTATAGGAATATGGTAATATGGATCATTAGCCATAAATACAAGTAATGGAGTTAATGCTAGACCCGTTATAGCGTATCTATACTTTATGTAGCCTTGTCTTATCCAAAACATACTCATTACTATATTTGCTAATGTTTGAGTAAATCCTATTAATGCAGCAAAATAATCTGGAGCACCAAGATCCCTCATTATCCTTGGAACCCATGAAATTGATAGAAGATTTGATGCAGATAATAGCAAGACAAGCAATAAATATATATTAACAGCTTTTACTTCTTCTTCTGCACCAGCCTCTATCTTTTCAGGCATAACCGCCTTTATTTGAGATGATAATGTAATAATTATACTTGCAACGATCCCAACTGCAAAAGCTATATAGTACAGCATAAAGTACTTGTACGGCTCTGTAATAAAAGCCAGTACAAAGATCATTGTTGTTTGGCCAAGAATACTTGCAATACTAGACATGATCGTACGATACGATAGTAGTTTCCTATATAGATCATTTTTAAAGAGTGAGAAGAATGATAATCCTAGGAAGAAACTTGTTGGAATAGATACGAGCATTGCAAGACCATATATGATTATTATTAGAACTTTATCTGATGCAAAGAATGGTATAGAGCACCAAAGTATTCTCTCCAATACGTGAGCTATGAGTAGTGGAGCACGTATATCAACTCCAGAATACCTTATATTCTTTAAACCCTGGGCTATTAATAATGATAATAATCCTGCAAATGCATTAAGCAATAATAGATCGCCTAGACTATAACCAATGCTCACTAGAAATATAGGGGTAAGGCTACGGGTAATTATGAAATAGAATCCTCCAAAGAATGCCTCAAATACCATTATCCAAAAATCTTTTCTCATTTTTGACCCTCTGGATTAGTACAGAGAAAGGGTTTATAAGTATAATTCCTAGAAGAATATGAAACTTTATTTTCCGACCCAGCAGCGATATTTAGGTATAAACTAGCCATGTTTTTTCTTATATACAACTCTAATATACTCTATAAAAGTGTCAGGATACTGTCCCTGTTCATCTTTTTCATACTTCTTAACCATATCCCATATATTGAGTAATGCAGTAGATACTCCAGCTAAAGCCTCCATTTCCACGCCAGTTTTAGCAGTAGACTTTACAGTCACTCTAACCATGATCCTATCATTGCCGATAACATTGAAATCTACATTAACATGAGTTATCGGAATATTATGGCATAATAGTAGAAGATCAGGTGTTTTCTTAACAGCATTAATAGCAGCTATACGTGATACTGTAAAAACATCTCCTTTTTCAATACGTCCCTCAATAATCTTCTTTACAGTATCTGGTCTAAGCCTAATAATGCCTTCAGCTTGAGCTTCACGATAAATAATTGTTTTACTAGTTATATCAATCATGGACATGATATGATCACCTTTGTTTATATTATTTTTTCAATTTAAAGAAAGGCTCACGTAGAATATTAGCCTTTTCAAACCCTTTCTTCACGGCCTCACGATCCCTATTTCTAATTGCATTACTTATGTCTATTAAATTATCATTTCTATAAATACATGTTTTAAGTCTACCATCAGGTGTTACACGAAGTCTTGTACAACTCATGCAGAGCTCAGGATTACAAAAGCCTGATATTAAAGTTACACTGATACCGCTAGGCAATACATAGACAGGCCTAGATTGAAATCTACGTATATACTTCTTGACAGCATAATTTTCAAGATAGAGCTTAATCATGTCAAGTGTTGTATGTAGTTTATTGAAATCATTAATTGCTAGACCCAGTGGAATTAATTCAATAATATTAAGATCTACTCCTATACTCTCTGCAAATGAAATAATCTCTCTATACTCATCTACATTGATCTTCATAACTAGATAGTCTAGTTTAACAGGTAATCCAGTATCAACTGCTGCTTTAATACCGTTTAAAACTCTCTCAAGATCACCGCCTGTAATCTCCTTAAAAACATCCTTGTTTAATGAATGAAGACTTATATTAAACCTTGATAACCCAGCATCTGCAAGCCCTTGAGCATACTTCTCTAATAAACTACCATTAGTCGTAATAGATACCTCATCTGCATATTTAGAAATGTTTCTAACTATATCAACAATATCCTGCCTTATTAGAGGTTCTCCACCAGTTATCTTATAATATCTTATACCTAGTTCGTAAGCAACACTAGCCAAGAAACCCCAGTCATCAGCAGACAATTCATTTAGATCGTACTCATATATTCCCTCCATATGACAAAATATGCATTTATGGTTACATCTCTGAGTGACACTTACCCTTAGATGAGTTAATGATCGTCCAAAACGATCTTTAAGAACCATTCCTAGACATCCATTAATATTTTTCGACTGTACTATTACCAGAAAACTAATTTAAAAGATTGTGGTCAGCTATAATAATATGATCAATTCTTTAAATAACAGTTAAAAATATTTGAACATAAAATATTTACAGATCTTGTAGAAATCTTAAAATGATATACACAATGATATCTACACTATGCCCTATTCTTCCTCTATTCTCCTCATCTGCTCCTTGAGAACTGCTTCTCTATGTTCTTCATCTCCCCTAGGCCCTCTAATTCTTTTAGACAAATTCTTAAGTGTCTCTTCATGGCCGTAGCAGATCAAGAGATCGCCCACTTGTATAATGGTGTCTCCACGTGGTGCACCTAAATACCTCTCCTCACCATTAATCTTCCTATATATTCCAAGTATTAATACGCCTTCATCACTTAGCCTTAGTTCTCGAAGTCTTTTACCAGCTAACCAGCTGTCTCCACGTACACGGAATTGTGCAATAGTGTATCCTCTAGTAATTCCAAGTAATGCCTCATAATCATATACACGTATATTGGTAAACCTTTCTAATGCCCGCTCAATTATCCAGCTAAGGCCCCGATCAATGAGTTTTGAACGGGCAAAAACAAATAATGCAGCCAATCCTATTGCGAGCCATATGCCTCGTTCAAGCATCTCATAAGGCGTTCTACCAATAAATGTAAGTACTAAAGTCGCCATGGCAGAAGTTATACCAGCACTACCCAAGAGCATCAATATACGTATAATCTTTCGGCGAACGGGATGAGAGACAACATATTCCGACTCCGAAGTAGTAAAGCCAACTCCAGAAAAAGCTGACTGTGCCTGGAAAGCCGCAACATCTCTTGATAAACCAGTCATCTTCAAAGCTATCGTCCCTATACGTACAACAATAATACTGAACAAAACAACAAGTAGTAGGGAGATCAACGCAATCAATGGCACCACCTACTCCTATCTACATAATCAACTTATTAATCTACTAAGCATGGCTTTAATACTATACCTGTTGGGGAATCTTGTTCATACTATACTCTGCCTAGGTACCTCGCGGCAGAATCTCTGGATAACGTATCTAGTGTAATATGCTATAGGAATAGCGGATACGATATTGCCTATGGATGGTAGAGGTATAGTTCCATAATTTCTTAAAATCTCGATGTTTCCTTCGCTCCATGGAAAGATATAGGGATATATAGTTGTAGGTCCTCCAATAGTTGATATAAATGTATCAATTATAGTAATGGTGAGAACTGCTATTATCACCCATGGAATACTGACTAGTATAACTAGCTTATGTATTCTGAATAACTTGGGTTGTGTTAACTTGTTAAAGAGAATGTATGGAGAAATGATGTATATGGCGATGAAGTCTAGTATAAAGACTGACGATGCAAATAGAAGATACATATTGAATAATCCATTGAAAACTATATACATCATGGAAGCAATATATGTAGCCGTAACTGATAAAATAAATATAAGTAATGGAAATAGTTTTTGAAATACGTAAATAATGCTCTAGCAATAGTAGGTATAGGTATTTGGCTACTTAACTTATTTGTCGAAAATACATATATGTAAACATACTTCCAATACATGTAGACGCTCATTATAAAAGCTACATAGAATGTCAGAATAAAATACTGATATATAACTTCTATTTCAAAGGATAATATAGGTACTATATTGATTAAGACAATAGTGAAAAGAAAATATACTAGTATAACCTTTAAGTCTATGGACAATATCTACACCTCATCGTAACGGCTATGTTTTGAAGTATATCGTATAGGATGCACCGATTATACCATAATGTATATTTATATCTACAGTGACCAGTTCATATATATTATTATTTAAACCTACATCTACTATCTTTATTTCACCATTAAAGCCTTTATTATTGAACCACCCTCTCTCCCAATATACGTATACAGTTCTATCGTCATGCCACTTATGGAGTCTATTTTCACTTTTCCTTGCAAGCTGGTTCCAAGACCAAGCAATAAGATTATACCTATCAATGGCCTCTCCTAGTGCCCGAGGTAACGGATGAGGAATTCTCTCTAGGAAATACGGAATTATTGGTGGAATCTCTGGCAATTCGGGCAATGTACCTGATAGATCAAATCTTTTAGCTACAACATCTACATCAGAGAGATCGATTCCTTCGGGAAAGGTAATGGTTATTTCCACCTTATCAGCTGGCTGTGAATATATATGTTCAGTCCTACCATTACCTAGATCTACCGTTACATCATATCTTCTATTCATGAATAGTAATTCATAATTTGCCAATACTTCCTGCGAGATTATGGATTTCTCGATATCTACAATAAAATTGCTTTGAATAATATCACTAGTGTAATCACCAGTAAATGCTAAGACACTATGAAATCTACTCTTCATCCCATATACTGTCTGGCTCCATACATCATCGTCCGAGTTTCTTGTAGATGAATATAGTATAGTATTATCGCCAAATTCTAAGGTGTAGAGGGGTCTAATAGTAAATTCCCCTAATATGGGGTTAGATATTCGAAGTTCAATAAGATCTTCATCACTTGTCTGTGCGAGTGAACTAACTTCTATTATCACAGGTATACATTCATATTGACTAAATAGAGTTGCTAGTTTACGGGGCTCAATGTCTATCTTTAAGTTCTTAACCTCATTATTACTGTATATATATTGTGTACCTGTAAATGTTCCTCCTAAACTAATTGTTACCTTATAGGGGAAGAGCGTAGTATATGAATCGCTAATTGATATTCTAAACACCATTGTTGATTCTGTGTATATATCATAGAATGCTAGACCGAGATCTGGCTGAATAAATATGATCCTTCTATCGGTATGTTGATTTTCATTATCTATATCAAGATCGAGAACGCTATATTCAGAATCTCCTTCACCTCCTATAATGCTTAGGTAGTAGTGATCCGTAAGATTATCATCTGGTTCTTCATTCCAGTTTAGAAATAGAGTTGATTGTATTCTAAATCCCCATTCTTCAACTTCGTCCATATTGGATATAATGGTTAGTTTTACATAGAGATACTTACAAGTTAATCCATAAACGAGTGGCGAATAGGCTAATGTAATTATATTGGTCTTATTAGAATATATTGTTAAGATATAGTGTTTGTATATATTGTAATCGTTATTATAGATCTCCACTTTTAGAGATCTAGTTGAGTCATCTACTTTATCTGCTCTTGCAATAACTATTGTTAACAATATTTTCCTCCAATCAATATCGGTTACATAAGGATCTATTGTTCTAACCTTAATCGTTTTCGAGGGAGAATCATCTGTAAGAAACATATCTTCTTGCATAAGCTGTTTAGTTGGCTGATATCTAATTTCGATGACATTTCCCTCATAATCTCCACCAGATCCTCCTCCATCAGATACTGGTGGTTCCCGCATGATCCCCCAATCTATGTCGTGATGTAGTTCTAGAGGATGAGTATTTACATACCCATGTACCATAGCGATCAAGTGATCATCATAACCTAGTTTCTCCATATAATCCATTAGCTTTGGAGGTTCTGATGCAGTAAAATAGTTATTTATATCATTATACTCATAGGCTCCTAGAAGAGGTAGATCACCAGCTCCATCTCTAACATAACCACCTATAAACAAGTATATAGTGCCTACACATATTCTGTCACTAGGCCTAATGAGATTGATCTTAAATACATTAGCACCACGTGCAAACTCAGGCTTATTCTTCCACGGATTAGTCTCTACAGGGTACTCCCGTGGTAGTTTAATCATTATCTTCGTATTATTATTAATAATCTTAGGCATCATATATATGTTTGTAACATTAGTATGTATATAACGATCAAATACTCTAATCGGCAATGTTGACCAATACTTACCATCATAATATCCAAAAGCTATTGACATGGGATCCTTGCCAATTAATGAAGAGATCTCTGATGCATTAAACAGTAATACTCTGCCACTATAGTATACCTCATAATAGGTTCTTGGATCACTTATGTCCAGATGGAGTCTTGTAATGACATCATTAACTATATTATCTATATTAAATCTTTCATTAGCCCTACTATTTGTGCTTGTAAAGCATGGATGTAATAAGAGACTTATAATAATGATTGACATCAAGATAATCATGAACAATGGAGTATAGATATTCTTCATATTTTCACCATATATCTCTATCGTAAATTACGGTATATCTTTTCCTATTTTAGACACTTAATCTAAAAAGGATCCAACTATATATTTTAAGAACAGCATTAATAGTTTATTGCATAATTTTATATATTTAGCGTCTAATGGTTACATTATATAGATATACTACGTTTTATTACTTATTTT
>Ga0190310_1000021_pt1 | contig 59365 bp, 70 predicted proteins | sample 48700778_MG_FD_165059 | JGI IMG/M metagenome (GOLD analysis project Ga0190310, IMG submission 165059) | Hydrothermal vent sediment bacterial communities from Southern Trench, Guaymas Basin, Mexico - 4870-07-7-8_MG | ecosystem: Environmental > Aquatic > Marine > Hydrothermal vents > Sediment ... | reverse complement strand
GAGACATAAATACTAATTCCTTGTTTATAGGAGATCTAATGCATGAAGAGAATGGCCAGTTATACGAGATACCACATAAGTATTCAAGAGATCCAAAGAGGAATAGAGATGCTATAAGGAAACTATTGAAAGTAGGCTTCAAACACGTAATGCCGAGTCATGGAAACCCAATTATAGATAGGGGAAAGAATATTGTGATCAAACTTCTCAGGGAATTGGGAAAAATATGATCTGTGAATACAAATTACTGGCTAGTATACTTTTACTTAGAAAAATTACTTCAATCCAGCATATCCAGTTTTAATACTAGGCATTTCAATAACGAGGACTACACCATTTTCTCCATTAGGTCTATATGCATTATGCCATTCATTAACAATGTATTTTCCAGGCTCCATTTCAACTTCTCTGATCTCCTTAAGATCATTACTGAGAACAAGCACAATCTTACCACTAACTAACCAATTATCATTATCTCTAAAAACTACCTCCCATCCCTGCCTAGGAGATAATCTAATGATCTCCATATAGATCTCCTCGTGTTAGATTCTTTTTCAAGGAATTCACTAATATCTTTAGAATTCCTAATTTCATATACATTGAATTATATGTGATATAGTTCCTTAAGCTTTGCCATAGCCATTTTCTTCTATATCTTTAAACCATTCCTCTAAAGCAGGTGGTCCACCAATAGCTCCTTCAGAAGGTTTAACGAAGACCACGAATATATATATCCATATAAAGGAGCTTCCATGGACAAAAGTTATTACATTATTAAACTGCGCTATCCATATAAATAAGAATTTCTATGATGAGATATCTGTCTTTAAATAGTTGTTTAAAAATGATTATGGAATTTAAAATAAGTCATCAAACTAGATGTTGTAAAATATTTTAAAACCATTTTATGGAATAAGTTATCTTGATGCTTCTAACTAACGCCTAGTTTATCTAGACTGAGGTGATTTAATGCAGCTTAATGAAGTTCGTTGGCATCCCTTATTAAAGCAATGGATAATAATAGCAGGTCATAGGGGTAAAAGGCCTTGGAGACCTGGCGAACGTGGAGAAAGATTTTGTCCATTCTGCCCTGGTGCTCCTGAAACAAAGGATCTTGGAGAATGGGATGTAATTGTCCTATCTAACAAATACCCTGCTTTATCCCCTAATCCTCCAAAGCCCATGGAGCCTGGCAGTCCTTTATTTAGAGTTATAGATGCTAAGGGTATCTGCGAAGTACTTGTTGAAACTCCTAGGCATGAAGGCGATCTATGTGATTTGTCTCTAGAGCACATGTCTAAAGTAATTAACATGTTTAAGAGAGAGTATATAAGGCTATCAAGTTTGCCTTTCATCGAATATGTTGCAGAATTTAGGAATAAGGGTAAGGAAATAGGTGTTTCACTAACTCATCCACACTCGCAAATATATGCACTTCCATTTATTCCTCCAAGAATAGCGGCTGAAATAGAGTCCTTTAAAGAATATTATGAGAAAACAAGTAATTGTCTCTTATGCGATATATTGTCTGAAGAACATAGAATAGGAAAAAGGATCATATATGAAAATAAATTATTTACTATACTCTTACCATACTATGCTATGTGGCCTTATGAAGTCCATGTATATCCTAAGAAACACCTTGGCTCCCTAGCAGATTTTAGTGATGAAGATTCACTATACCTAGGTGATGCCTTGAGAGTTGTAACAGCAACATATAATATGCTTTTTGAAAGAGACATGCCATATATCATGGTATTTCATCAGAATCCTTCAAAGAAAAAACTTGACTATTATCACATGCATGTAGAATTCTATCAACCATATAGAGATAAGGATAAACTGAAGTATGCCGCAGGCATTGAATGGGGTTTTGGAGTATTTACATATGATGGAGTACCTGAAGTAAAGGCTAAAGAGTTAAGAGACGCATGTAGAAAGGCAGTTGATAAACGCTTAGATAAGGTATTGGGTGAATGTATTGAGTAGTAGGGAATTAATTAAGTACATTGTATCTGAGTTTAGAAGATTCTTTAACTCCGGACCAGAGGTAGTATCATCTGCACCTGGACGCATAGATTTCCTAAATACTCATCAAGACTATAAGGGCTTACCAGTAGTATCTATAGGCATTGATTTAAGAACATATATAGCTGTCTCAAGAATACCTGGAAGAAAGTCAAGGATTATATCAATTAATCTTTTAAGGGAAAGAAGGAAGTACATGGATTCATTTAATGTAGACAATATTGTTCTTAGAAACGGTAAATGGTTTGGAAACTATATTAGGTCATCTGTTAAGGCATTAAAAGAGATATATAGAGATATTGACGGGTTTAATGCATTAATATATAGTGATGTACCAGTTGCTGCTGGACTAGCTAGTAGTGCTGCATTACTTGTATCATTTATAGGTGCAATGAGTGAACTTTATGGATTCAATTTAAGTAAGAAAGATATTGCTGAACTAGCTTTTCATGCAGAACACGATATAATGGGTATTCCTTGTGGTAGATTAGACCAGTATGGCTCATCATTTGGAGGAATATTAAAGATAGAGACAAGGCCCCCATATAATGTAGAAGAACTTCCAATACTTAATGGGGTCTTTATAGTTCTTGACTCAGGTATAAGGCATAGTACAGCAGATATACATCCTAGGAGACAGGCCGAGATCAATGAAGGTTTAAGGATTCTTCTCCAAATGAATGATCTTAAAGAGAATATTATGGAGAAACTTAGTGATAAATACTATGCTGTTAAATGGGATGAGATAAAGTATGAGGAATTATTGCCATACATAATGAGGCTTCCGGATACTCCAAGAAGGAGAATAGAGTTTACGTTTAAAATGCATGAATCAACTCTACTGGCTGTAAATATAATTAGGGGGAACATACCTGATCTTGATAAGATAGTTACTATACTAGGTAATGAATGGAGAGATGAAGTAGAGAGGGCATTGAATTCAGATAATCCAGGCCTAGCTCTTATAGGAGTTATCATGAATTACCAGCACGTATTATTAAGAGATCTATATGATGTAAGTCTTCCAGAGCTAGAAAGGATAAGGAATGCAGCATTAGCTGCTGGTGCTTTAGGAGTAAAATTGTCTGGAGCAGGGCTTGGAGGCTCATTAACTGCATTAGCCAAGGATTTGAAGGATGCTGAAAATATTCTAGGAAAAGGATTAGAGAATGGGGCTAAGCGTGGATGGATAGTTAAAGTAGATACTGGTTTAAGGAGAGAATTATAGCCTTCTATAAAATAACATACTTTATAAAGATCTACTTGTACATGATCTAATATTAGATCAAAGTATTACAAATATATAACTAGACTATTTAATGGGTAAAGAGATTTCAGTTTCTTCAACCACTAGAGGTACTTAGCATTACTTTGGCTCTATTATCACTATAACCTTTACCTTTCTTCTATGGAGCTACTTCAATTTTTCTTGGTATTCTTTTGGTGAGTATATCACGTATATTCCTCCACCATACTTTATTATCTTAGCCTCAAAATTGTAGACTAAGCTCATTGACTCTCTCCCATATGTATTTTGAAGCAAAACAATATAGTTAATGGCAAACCGTTTGTCCCTACTGTTTCATTTTGTTTAATACTATAGCTTTTTGTGTCTGCGGTAGGGACTTCCACCTCGCCTAGAGGGCTCGCCTACACGGCTCATCCCATGGGGTCATGGGCGGCTGTCGAGCCCAACGGCACAAGGCTCCCATCTAGGCTATACCCTATAGGGCTCGGAGCATGGCTCCCATCACCCACACATAACATCTATAACACAAAACACTATAAACACAACGCCCAGAACAAAAAGACACACAATGACACAGAAAACTACAGTCTAACGTTTCAGCCCTACTATACATATTTAATAAAGTGGAACCATAATCGGAGATATAGGTATCGCAATTATTGTTTCATCAGAGAATGTCCTAATACATAATGTATCAGTATTTAATACCATTGTTGAAACCGGACTATATTTCTCCAGCAATATCATCATAAATAGCTCCATTATTAAGGACAATAGAATAGTTACCTCATATAACTAATAGTAATACTTCATATGATCCATGATATAGATAATTTAATGAAGATAACAAAAATAATGAAGGACTAAGCATTTTATTCGATAAGAAGCCATAGTATTACCCCATCGATTAAGAAAAACTACCTCCTTAAGTGATAATCTTTTTCTCCTTAACCTTCCCAGATGCAGAACCTCTAAACCACATGAATAGAGAAATTCATCAATATAGGCTAATCCATTGGCCATAACTATAATCTTGTTCTCTAATTTAATGAATCATTTCAATACCATGTATAAATAATAAATTAATCCAATAATACCCAGTATTAAACATACCATGTAGATCATTAGTGTTAATCCCGGGTTATAAATAGGATTAAATGGAATCGGATATAAAGGCTTTATATCGTAATAGAGAGGGGCATCTAAGACCACATGTAATGTTGTCCCAGAGATCCCTGCTATGATAAATTGTTTTAAACCAATATCTGATCTTGATACAAGAAATAACTTCTTCCATAGAGCTTCAAATATTTCATTAAATAAGTACATTACATAGCCTAGAGCTAATCCAATAATAGTTGCGCCAATAAATGTATGTAGATATCCATGTAAAGGATAATTTAGATCTAGTAGAACAACTATGAAAGGCTCTATATCAATTATTACGTTAGCTATGATGAAGGTTGGGGCATGGATATATTTTCTAGTAGGTAAGCCTAGAGCTAATGCTGGGCCTAAGTGGAAAGGTGTAAACGGCAAATATATCCCTCTAATCTATGCTATGTTTAATACAGCATTAAACTATTAGCAATAAAATAGATGTAACCTATTTACACTCACTAATAGTAAAGTCTATTGTAGAAATTACCTCTTTCCCTGATGCTTCTACAGTCAAATATGCAATTAATCTATATCTTCCAGGCGTTAAATTATAGTATTTACTCCATATACTTAGATCTATTGTAAACTCATGTGTAGAGCCAGGCGTTAAAACGTATGCCTCTAAAGTACATGCCATGGGTTTAAGAGGTTCAACCTGTACCCATTCATTATCAACATATTTCATAAGTCGTATAGATATACATGGATTTCCAATAGTCAATGTTTCACTACCGACATTTATTATCTCAGCCTTCAATACTTCTTCCATACAATAGTTGTCTTTATCAAGCTTTATGATCGCTCTAGCCTCACCTATAGACCTCGATATTATAGATGAATAGAAAGCATCTATTACTTCTCCATTATGTATAGCCTCTACCAATATAAGATAACAGCCTTCATGCAGAACTCTATATCTAAATATCTTATTTTCAGTCTTTAATTCACTAATTGTCACTCCAGAAGTATATATCTCCCTAGTACCTCTCTCAGAGGAATAGTATATGTGTACTTTGATCAATACATCGTCTATGGATATACTCTTGTTTTCTCGAAGATAGAGTATTAAATCTATAGAATCTCCTGGAACTATTCTACCCGAGGTAACGCTATATCCTATAGGACCTGGGCAGCAAAAGACCTTTCCAGTTCTATTAGCCTTCATTAAATACTCAAAAGACTTACATGTGTTAATGTAATTTAATTTAAATGAAGTATTTAGATCAAGTATTCTAGTATTTTTAAGTGCAAAGTATACAAGTGCAGAAGCAAATAAAATGGCAATGACCAATAATATAACCGCTACCCTACGCATATAGAGTCCCTATTAGTATCTTAACTATCAATACATATAAATTTAAGCCATAGACATAATTACATATAAAAATGATTTGATCACTGAATCTAATCCTTATAATATAACTAAGATTAAAGAAGTATTTGGAGAAGAACTATGGCTAGAATAGATTATTATGATTTTGGGGAAATAGTTGTTAATGGAAGAAGATATCACAGAGATCTAATAATTACTCCTAAAAGGATCATTAGTAATTGGTGGAGAATAGAAGGCCATAAATTGTTTTTAGATGATCTAAAGGAGGTTCTTAATGAAGATTTTGAATACATAGTAATCGGTACAGGTTATTATGGGTATATGGTTGTTATGGAAGAGGTGTTTAAGTATATGGAGGAAAGAGGCATAAAAATTATAGTGAAACCAACAAGAGATGCTGTCAAGGAATACAATAACTTGGTTACTAAAGGAGCTAAAGTAGTGGGAGCATTTCATTTAACATGTTAAGCTCGTTTTATCAAAATAATAGACATATATGATCATTTAACATACCTAGATACTACTTATCTATTTTAATTACTGATACATTAGTTGAAATAGATCTAGGAATTCAATATGATCCAAAAATACCTAATATATTATAACCTTAGAAATAATTACTTACTTGTTAATGGGGTTTCAACATGATCCTTCATAAGACTTCAATAGAGTTACGCGAAGAATTAATTGGAGCATGTGGAATCTATTGCGGTTGGTGTCCATACTATATAATAGGAACTAAAGAGTTTAAGTGCGGAGGATGTTGGACAAGGGAGAAATGCGAAATTAGGGATTGCGCAGCCAGTAAGGATATAAAGATATGTACATTTTGCCCTGAATTTCCATGCCAAAAACTCTATAATATGTATAATAGAATGTCAGAATTCTTTGATCAAATAAAGAAGGACTTCGCAGATAAGATTAGAAGAAATTGGTCCATCTGATCGCTGATTCATTTAATCCATAGCCTTTTTATCGTAGGTATTTTATCGTATTCCTTGTCTTCACTAGCTATTAGGGTTATGCCATTATTAATCATTGCACCTAAGTGTAAAGCATCTGATGGTTTGATACCGTATTCCATTAGTATTTTCGCCGCGTAGTTATATTCATCTTCACTTAGACTGAGTATAGATGTATAAGGGAGTATATTTGATTGTATAAATTCTATTGAGATTTTATATGGAATGCCATATTTCTTCTTGGAAATATAGATTAGTTCGTTGAGTACAAGTACATCAGTATAAGGTTTGTACTTAGTCAGGATGTCTATGTAAAAGTTCTCATATAAGATTCTATCTCTAGAATCTGTTAATGTATTGAGGTATATGAGGAGATGTGCATCTATGAATATTTTCATTGTTCAAACTCCTCTTCAAGGGATACTTGAGCTAATTCACCCGTTTTAGGCTCTATTCTACCAGGTATCTTTTTTAAAGTCTCAACATGCTTTCTTAGAGACTCTCTAAGCTTTTCTACATCAACTTTCTTTTTAGCAGGCTTAAGTATAATTCCATCTCTAACTTCAACAATAACTTCATCGCCTTCATCAATACCAATGGCTTCACGAATAGCCTTTGGCAAGATTATATAGCCTTTCCTTCCAACTTTTATCCTAAGAGGCAAACCAGGCCCACCTATGGTATGACTAGGTAAAGCTAATTATTAAGATTTAACTAAAGTTATATCTATGAATAAATATAGTTAATCCCTTGAAGTATACTATGTGGAGAGAGCTAGGAAAGTAATTAGTAGAGCTGCTGATGTTGTTCTAGAATTTCAGCTTTAACTCTATACTTCTTAATAAGACATTATCACCTAAAATAGTTTCATGAAAGTACATGTCATACTAAGCAGAAGGTTGCTTAGTATTAAACAAGATGACTGCACGGCTTTACCTATAGAAGAATATACTAGAAGACTGCATAGAGAATTTAAAGAATGTATTTGTAGAATAAAATAGTGGGCCGCTAATAGTTTATGAGGGAAAAAGCTATTCTGAAGGAGCTCAAGTCCATAATGCTAGAAGATAGCGGGGGTGTGAAAGTTAATGTCTAAAGTAATTCTAACTAGTGATCAAGCTACGTTCACGGACTATAATGGTTTAGATGCTTTGGGCTTTGGCCTCTGCTTACCCTATAGATTAGTACCAGCATTCATTCAGTATAGGTTTCTATCACCCCCCGTACCTCTAATCAACGGTAGGGCTCCATTCGCTCCCTATCCCCTATGTAAGGTTGAAGCAGCTCTATTAGCTAGCGGTTTTAGGCATGAGGACGTCCACATAGTACCTCCTAATTACTTGAGCCAAGTAGTTGATAGGGATACGGCTGTAGTAGGTATTCACGTATTAGATCCTATGGGATTAGCGCCCGTTTCATGGACCCTAAGAGTACTTACTAATGGTGGGGACACATGTACTCGCTATGAGTTTGAGAAGTTGATGGCTGGTGTTAAGAATCTTAAGAAAAGATATAGGTTTAATGTGGTTGTTGGCGGGCCAGGTGTTTGGCAGCTTAGAGGATTTGAGGATAAGTATGGTATTGATGTATTGTTTGAGGGTGAGGCTGAGTTAACGTTTCCCAAGATAGTTAAGGATATCCTAAATGGTGGGGAAGTGCCTAGGTATGTCTTCGGAGAATCTGTACCATCTAGCCTAATACCACCCATAGTAACACCGTCAAGGAACGGTGTAATTCAAGTTACTAGGGGATGTCCTAGAAGATGTAGATTCTGTAGTCCAACAATGTTCAATTTCCGATCAATACCTTTAGAGACTATAGTAAAGGAGGTTGAGGTTAACTTAAGGTCAGGTATTAAGGCTGTAGGATTAGCCACCGAAGATATACTACTCTACGGTGCTAATGGCTTAAGACCTAACTTAAGTGCTATTAAAAAATTATTCGACCAGGTAATTAACTTAGCACGTAAGTATCACGTTAAGGATCCTATAGGGTTTAGCCATGTAACGCTATCTACTGCCTTAGTTGCTAAGGAAGCTGTCAAGTACATAAGTGAAGTTAATGAATTAAGCAGTGATAGACTATTATTCCCTCAAATAGGGATTGAGAGCGGTAGTCCAAGATTGGTTGCTAAGTACTTTAGCGGTAAGTCCTATCCATGGAAACCTAGTGAGTGGTGGGATATAGTTATAAGTGGTAGTAAGCTGATCAACGATAATTACTGGTACCCATGCTATACATATATAATAGGCTTTCCAGATGCAACACCTAATGACTACATACTAACAACTGAACTAATTGATAGGTTGAGAGAGGAGGGGTTTAAGGGCTGGACATTTCCATTACTCCTAATACCTATCGGGGGTACTATGATTGAGAGGAGCGGTTATAGGGAGTTTATAACACTTAAGAAGCTACCTCAAGAAGCTATAGATGCTATGGTGGCTGGTTGGAGATTAAGTATTAAGTTCTCCTACGAGGTATACCCAAGGCTCCTATCAAGTGTAAAGAACCCATTAATACGTAAAGTAATCATGGGGCTAGCTATGAAAGCAATAAATGCTATGGAGAAATGGTTAGAAGGTATTAGGAAAGATCCTGAAATTATCGAGAAGGTATACTCTAAGATCGATATTAGGACATTACGGGGATTAGTTAAGGCACTAGTAAAAGCCTCTATGGTAGCGCGTTTAGCTAGCTAATAGCTGTAGGACTTTTAGGCAATGAGTTTCTGAAGGTGATATACATGTAATTAGAATACCTACACTCAGAGGCTTGGGACCATGAAATTTATAGTAAACCTGTATCATTATTTGTTATCAGTACTCAAGACCCCATTCATCGAGGATTAAATCCTCTCAGACTCCCGAGCTCATCACCAATTATGTCTGTATATTTAACACTTATTTTAAGATATAGCAGGTGCTTCAAGGTTTTACTTAGACAGTGACAACATGAATCGTTCTTTAATCCTCACCTATGTAGAAGCAGTAATTAGGGTTCAAAGACCGTATTGAGATAAAGAATAAAAATACCGTCATATCATAGTCAGTTATAGATATGCGGCGGTCGTCTAGCCTGGACTAGGACATAGCATCCTCCTGCGCGGGAGGGGCTACCTGAAGCCGGCCCTCCAAGCCGGAGATCCCGGGTTCAAATCCCGGCCGCCGCACCACTTATATACCCCCTATATAAAAGCTTTCTTTGAGTTTATGGTGTGACGTATCATTGTTTCATGTGTCATGACTGCTAAATGAAACGTTTATTTGATACTATTCCTTACTAATACTCTGGGTTAATTGCTAAAGCCTAGCACATGGTCTAGTTACCTAGAGCTGTAGAAGTTCTGAGAAAAGGTTTGGAGAACTCAGAGTATCTCCTAAACATGTTACTGGAGAAGGTAAAAACCGTAATTTTATCTTCTCATCACCTGGATCACGAAGTAAGTACTTCAGCCCAAGAAGAGCACGTGATGGTTCTATGCAGATCCAGACTGCAAGAGCCATGATTAGTCTCCCTACATATACTATAGGTATAAGATCGGGAAGGTGATGTCGATGAAGATCATAGTCATTAGCTACCTACACTATGATAAGCGTGTCTTCAAAGGTGTTGATGGATCTAAAGCGTGGAGCTGGTTAGTGGAGATGGTAGACCGTCATAGACCTAGCCTATTGCTGAGCTGCGGTGATTGGGGCTCGGCAATTATCCAGAAGAGTTCTATAAATTACTGAGAAAGACCATAGTCCTCAGCATGTCTGGTAACCATGGAAATCTAGAGGTGTTGAGAACTTTGTACAACGTCAATAGTAGTGTGCATTTACCTGTACTGATGGAAGATAGCAAGATTTATGAGTTAGGAAAGGGAAGGTTAGGAAGGATGTTCCAAGGAAGATACCAGATGAATACCTGAGTATCGCTAGGGAGTTGAAGGGTTGCAGATATAGCGGAGACCTCTTTGCGAAGTTAGAAAATGATGCAGTTGACTTAATAGTGTTGTTGTAGATAAGCTGTGGTGAGGGAGTAGATGTGGTAAGCAGTACTGTAAGGCTACGTATCTCTAAGAGGATTCTTAAGAAGCTTCTCGGTACCCCAAGTCCTAGACCATCTATAGGCCTTGACGAGGTCTTGGAGAAGTACTCTAAGAAGGTAGAGAAAGATGTACTAGAGGAGTTTCTTAGTGAGAGGAGGTAGCTATAGCATTGAACCTCGTTATTGATGTATCGGTCTTCATAGATAGGCTGTTTATCTATAATGAGGAGCGTAGTCGTAGAGCACGAAACGTGTTTATGATTGCAGATAAGAGAGGCTACAACGTATTCGAGCCACAGGTATTCGGTATCGAACTCGCCTCCCAGCTTATCCGGAGGAAGCCTAGGGATATAGCTAGGAGAGCGTACGATGAGGTGATGGAGAGAGTCATCGTAGTTGAGGAAATAGAGTATGATTTACTCTTGGATATAGCTTTCCAGACTAGTTGTAGAGCTATAGACACGTACTACATCGCTACAGCTAGCATAGTCGATGGGATACTAGTCAGCGCTGATAAGGTGATGGTTGCTAATGCGAAGAGATACGGGGTAGATGCATACTATATCCACGATGCTAGAGAATACAAGGAGCTAATGTCAAAACTACATTAGCTCGTTTACTATCATAGAGCAGGTACTGAGTACTACCCCTTCTAACTATCTATAAAGCTTCCAATAGCCACGCCTGCAAGCGTAACAACGAAGGTAGCTATAGAGTTACTCAGCATGCGGAATTTAACAGGAATATTTTATACAGCATTTTACTGATATTTTTGTCCCACATCATAATCATCTTATTATAATTATATATTTCCCAAGATATTAATTGAAGACCATTGAATAAGATCATGTTAAGCCTAGTAAGCTCTCTATGTTCTACATAGATGCTGTACCAAAACATTCCATATCAATCATCGAGTAATAGCATCTATGGCTATATATATTAAATCATATCTGCATTACTTTCATATCAAGTGATATGAACTCTTGCATATTGTTCTAGCTCTTCTAGCCTAAGATCATGGGTTCAAATACCGGCAGCCGCATCTCTTATCCTTATATTTGTGTTTATCCATAATGTATTTTTGTAGGAGGTATGATTAGTTGAAGCTTAGTGTTTATGGATTTAATGATCTTGTAGGTTCTTTTGGTGTTTTACAGTTTGATGAAGACGAGATTGGAAGATTTTATGATATTCTGTTAAAAACAGGTATTGATGGTGTCCACGACATTGGTAGTAAAGTTTTCGGAGAAGATATAAGATCCATTAGTTTTGCAAGAGGCAAACTCATTTATAGGGATCGCATTATTGAGATGATATATCTTAGATTTGAGGTTGAGGATAATAGGATGTATATTTTTGAAGTTTATCGCGAATCTGTCTTTGTGTATGCCAATACTGATGCTAAACAATTATATGTTGATGTTGTTGCATTTATTAAAGAGTTTTTAAAGGACGTTAAACTGCCTAGATCATTGTTTATAGGTTTCTAATATTTTATGTAATACTATTTGTCTAAGTTTATGACGATCCATTAATCAGACTATCATTAAATTATAAGTCACTACATGAATCCATTGCTTAGACACTATTTACAGTTTTTAATCATTTAAATAGATGTGTAATTGACGTAAGAGTTTTATTTAAAATATTCGAATGTATTAACTAGTGTGATAATACCATATTTGGGTGTTTTTTCTATGGCAAGTGAAGATAATATTATTGAGATCAAGGATTTAAGTGTCTATTATTTAACTGTTAGAGGATATGTTAAGGCAGTCGATAATGTTGATCTAAATATTAGGAGAGGAGAGATCGTAGGTATAGTTGGCGAGTCAGGTAGCGGTAAATCAACTCTTGCACTAGCCATATTAAGGTTATTACCTACTATGGCACGTATTATGAAGGGCTCTATATACTATAATGGCAGGGATCTTGTTACAATGGATGAGAGAGAACTTAGAAAGATACGGTGGCACGAAATATCTATAATACCGCAGGCAGCACTTAATGCACTTAATCCAACAATAAAGATACTAGATCATTTTATGGAAACAGCTAAAGCTCATGGAATTAAGGATAAGAAATGGGTTATTGAAAGATCATCTAAGCTTCTTGAACTTATGAGGCTTGAACCTAGTCGTGTCCTATATGGTTATCCACATGAATTATCCGGCGGTATGAAACAAAGAGTTCTCATAGCTTTATCAATGTTACTAGATCCAAAATTATTAATACTCGATGAACCTACAACGGCATTGGATGTACTTACACAGAGATTTATAATAGATCTATTAAAGGATCTTCATAAGAAAACAAATATTACAATGATATTTATAACTCATGATATTGCAGTAATAGCTGATATTGCTGATAGAACAGCTGTGATGTATGCTGGTAAGATTATGGAGTTTGGAGATGTATTTACAGTATTTAAGAAGCCTAAACACCCATATACTAAAGCATTAATAAAGAGTATCCCAAGTCTTATAGGCGATGTAAAGGAAATGAGATCCATACCTGGTACTCTACCTGATCTTGTTAATCCACCCAAGGGATGCCTATTTTCACCTAGATGCGAATATGCAATGGATATCTGTTTCCGTAAGGATCCACCTACAATTGATTTAGGAGATCATTTAGTTAAATGCTGGCTATATGCAGAAGAAAAAGGTGGTTCGCAATGAGTACTCCTATAATTGATGTTAAGGATTTAAAGGTATACTTCCCAATAAGGAAAGGTATTTTCGGGAAAACTCTATACGTTAAAGCAGTTGATGGAGTTGATCTAAGTATAAGTGAGAAGGAGATTATTACTGTTGTTGGAGAATCTGGCTGTGGAAAAACAACCTTAGGCAAGACAATTGCAGGATTAATAAAGCCTACTGGAGGCAAGATACTCTATAAAGGAAAGGATCTAAGGAAATTAAGTAGAATGGAATATAAAGAGTATAGACGTAGTGTCCAGATGATACATCAGGATCCGTTTTCAGCTCTAAATCCTACAAAGACTGTATACCAGATATTATCAAGTCCCTTGAAAAGATGGGGATTTGCCCGCTCACGTGCTGAATTAATAAAGAAAGTTTCTGAACTACTTGAAGTCGTTGGTTTAACTCCTCCATCAGACTTTCTATTTAAATATCCTCACCAACTTAGTGGTGGACAAAGACAGAGAGTTGTAGTTGCCCGCGCTATTAGTGTTAATCCGAAAGTTGTTGTAGCTGATGAACCAATTACAATGATTGATGTATCTCTTAGAATAGGTTTACTTGATCTACTACTTGATCTAAGGGAGAGACTTGGAACAGCCTATCTCTTTATAACACATGATTTTGGTGCAGCTAGATATTTTGCAGCAAAGGGTGGAGGTAGCATAGCCGTTATGTATTTAGGGAAAATAGTAGAGCAGGGACCTGCTGAAGATGTTATACATGATCCCCTACATCCATATACTAAAGTATTATTGTCGGCTGTCCCTGTACCCGATCCTGAGCTTACTAGGAAGAAGAAAACTATTAAGTTAAAGAGCCTCGATATACCTAGTCCTATAAACCCGCCTCCAGGATGTAAATTCCATACGAGATGCCCTGAATCAATGAATATATGCAGTAAAAAGGAGCCTAAACTTGTAGAAGTTAAGCCTAATCATTATGTTGCCTGCTGGCTTTACACAAGATAATCGGTCGAGATATATATGCATCCTAGTTTGTATAGAGCTCTACTAACTATTGCTTTAACATTTATTTTTCTAGCAGGAATCGTTTTACCTTTTCAAAGGACTGGTTCTGCCGAATTTGTAGTCACTATATTTTCAATAATGTTACTGCTTATATTCATTATTCTAATATCTATTGAATATAGGAATCAGTTAAGGACACCACCAATTAAAGAGTAATAAAAAGCGATGTATTAGACCTTTGTCCTAAGTCTTGGATTGAATATTTCATCAAGTGAATATGAGAATAGGATCAAGCCAGTCTGTAATACAATTATTGCTACTATGGGTGCTAGTATATAGTGTAATGTAGACATACTAAATAATGCACCAGCTTGCTTATAGGCCATGTTAAGCATTACACCCCAATTATATGCACTAATAGGTAGAATTCCAAGGAAATATAGGCCCACACTAGCATAAATCGCTCCTACTGCAGCTGAGATAAAATTGATCGCTATAAAGCTCATTAGATTAGGCATGATCTCCCTAAACACTATATAGTGAGTAGGCATTCCCAGAACACGTGCAGCCTCGATGAAGTCCCTCTGCTTTATCGATAATACTTGTGACCTAATGCTTCTGGCCAGTCCAGTCCACCACCTAATACTAATTAATACACCTATAGCCCATGGATCAGAGACAGCTATTATTGTGGAGAGCACTATTAGGAATGGAAGACCAGGTATAGTCATTATAATATCCGTAATAGTCATTAAAATGGAATCAACAATTCCTCCCTTAAAACCAGCTACCATTCCAACGACTATGCCTATCAATGTAGTCAGCATTCCTGCTACGAAAGCAATTTGTAAAACTATCGGCGTTCCCCATACAATCTGAGCCCATATATCTGTACCCATGTAGTCACAACCTAGAGGATGCTCAAATGATGGAGGCCATTTAAAGATTGATGGAGGCTCATAAGGCATACACGTAAATGAGCGGGGTTGGGGTATGAGCCTTGGTCCGATAATTGCGATAACTATATAAGTTAATGTTATTAAGAGTCCTACTAAACCCTTTTTATTCCTAATCAATATCTTCCCAGGAATAATGATCCAATCCTCTATGACTCCCTTTGCATAGGATTTTAACGATATAGGCATTGGTTTTACAGCCATTAAGTAGTCCCCCTCCTTATCCTAGGATCTATTACTCCATAAAGTATATCTGCAAGTAGTGCCGCAAATACGACAGCTACAATAATGATATTGAATACGCCGAGCATTAAGAAATAATCACGTTCACTAACAGCACTATAAAGAAGACGGCCGACACCCGGATATGAGAAGATATATTCAATGAATATAGAGCCTCCAAACATGAATCCTATACTCAACATAAAGCTAGTGAATAAAGGTAATATGGCATTTTTACCTACATAAGTAATTACTATTCTATGCGATGGAAGACCTCTAGCTTTAGCATATGTGATAAAATCCTCGCCAAGAACACCAATAGTGCTACCTCTCATGCCAAGAGCCCATCCACCAATATGTACAGTGATCCATGTAAGAATAGGTAGTGCAGCATGCCATAGTACGTCTGCAATGAATTGTAGGCTAAGGTTAGGCTGAACTCCACTACTAAAAGCTCCTCCTGTTGGAAATAGTTTTAATTGGAATCCTAACGCAATAAGGAGTACTATAGCCACTATATACTCCGGTATAGATCGTATTATGGAAAATAAAACTGCAAGGAAACTATCAAGTTTGCCTCCATGCTTATATGCCATAACCATTCCAATAACTACTCCTATACCGAAGCTTATTACTAGAGACGTTGCAACTACAAGAACCGTCCATGGAATAGTCTTAGCAAGTAGATCCATTACAGGGGTTCCAGTACTATATGATATAGATACCCCAAGATCGCCTCTAAAGAACTTACTTATGTAATCTATGTACTGTAGCCATAAAGGCCCTCTTGGAACAAATGGAGCAACTGTTTCAGCTAAAGAACGGGCTGATTCATAGTCCATATAATATTGTGTTATGAATGCTTGAGTTAAAGCTTCAACAGGATCGCCGGGCATGCTCTTAATGATTATGAATGACAAGGTTACAGCAAAGTATATAGTTATAAGGGCAACAGCTAATCTTTTACTAAACCATTTTATAACTGGAAGATAAGGCTTTATTCCCTCAGAGGCTCTACTAACTTTCCCCTTAAATGACAAAGACTTACACCTCTGGTTAAAAATAATGTGGGCAATAAAAAATAGCTTTTGTATTTAAATTATTCACGCACGCTTTATTTCCTCTTTACAAAGAATCCTATAGCCAGTCCTATTATTAATAGGATTATTCCTACTATGGCTGTTGTCGCCATATCAGGAGCTGTAACAGTAACAGTTTGGGTTTCAGTTTCAGTTACTGTAATAGTTGATACTCCTGGTGATGGAGAAGTTGTAGGTGAAGTCGTAGGTGAAGTCGTTATACCCCAATAGCTTGGATTAGGTGTCACTAGCCCCTTCATAATCATTATTGCAAGAGCTTCTAAGTGTCCTCCAGCAGCATTTTGCCATAGCTCATAGTTAGCATCTGGATCGGGCCAGTCGAAGTGCTCTACATTATAGTATAGCATTAGCTTCTTCTCAGCTATAGGATATATTGGTAGGTAGTGGTTTACAGCCATAGCTAGTTTTTGTGCAGCTTCTTTCTGCTCAGCTTCATCAAAGCTTGTTGCCAATACCTCTACTAATTGAGTAGCATTAATCTCTTCATTAAATGGCGCGCCTAGATCATAGATTAATGGGAAGTTTTGTCCCTGTACTTGGGTCTTGGGCCTGTTGTTTACTTGTATGAATATTCTCTCAAATGCATTGTATGGATATGTCATCCATGCTCCGAAGAAGTCGAATGCTAGGTCATAGTTTCCACCAAGATACCATTGATCGCTCCAATAACTGCCTGTCTCAGGAGTCTTTAGCTCAACCGTTATACCAAAGCTATTTAGCTCCTCAGTTACCTCTTTAGCTGCAGCAACCCAGTCAGTATAACCAGCTGGTACAATGAATGTAAGTGTAAATAATTGTCCACCAGGCGTATACCATTTACCATCAGAATATGTATAGCCAGCATCTTCTAGAAGTTGCTTAGCCTTATCAGTATTTGTCTCATACTTGTCAAGATACTGCTCAATATCACTTAACCAAGTGTCTTCAACAAGTTTTAATATTCCAGTTGGATAATTAACGGGTTCAAATGCAGTACCTCCAGCTGCATATGCAACCTTGGATCTATCAATTACATAGGCAATAGCTTGTCTAACTCTAACATCTTGTAGATACTGATTGTCAAAGTTGAATACTAATGCGAAGCCAGCTAAGTCATAGACTCTAATTACATTAGCATGGGGTAGTGCTTTAATTTGTTCCTCTACCTGAGGAGGCATCATGAAACAGTCGTAGTCTAGATCTCCTGCTTGATAGTGTAGCCATCCAACTTCGTTGCTTGTAATATATGGGAATACAACCTTGTCTATGTGAATGTTGTTAGCTGCCCAGTGCTGGTCGAACTTTTCAGTTACAAGTTCTTGCTCTGTTACGCTGACAAACTTGAATGGTCCTGTACCAACAATTGTATCAGGTTCAAAGTTGAATAAGTCCTCCTTTATCTGATCTAATTCGCTTTGAGTTGTTGCAGATGCTACTCTTTCAGCAAAATCTCCAAATATGTGATGTGGTGCAACGATTAAGCCGTCTCTAAACAATATATAGTGTAGTAATAGATAGCTCCACTCCTTTACACGATACTCAACGGTATAATCATCTACTACAACTACATCACTAATATACTTCCATACAGGTCTACCAAGTAATTTATAGAGCATTAATGTAGTCCATACATCCTGTGCAGTAAACTTCTCTCCATCATGCCAGTAGACGTCTTGACGTAGGTGTACAATTACCTTGTTATTGTCACGGTCAACCTCCCAGCTTTCTGCAAGCCATGGCTCATACGTATTGCTCATCTTATTCCATATAGCTAGTCTCTCATAAATTATACCACTAATAACGATCGCCTTAGGTGCTAATGGGTTATATCTCCTTATTGGTGGTGGCTGCCACCAACCATGAGTCCTAAGAACTATTTCTTGATCTTGTGCCTTAACTAGAGCTGGTGCCACAGCAGGTATTATTAGTGAGAACATGATTATAGACAACATTATTAGGGGTAAAACCTTTGAAGCCTTCATGATAGAACCTCCAACGTAATTCTACTTATATATCTGATACAATATTAGTTAAAATTTTCCAATATTAATTTTATCATATATATTCTAATGAATTTTTAACAGACATGTCAATTAACTAATTCAATACAAGATACATGATCAATGTAATAAGGAGTTAATAATAAGGGCTAAAGAAATTATTGTTTAAAGAAAAATTGTATTCCTTATTTAAATACTATATTTGTTAATACTAGTATATTCTTCCCCTATCTAATTCACTTAACAATTCATTTATATTGAGAGAGCCGAAGCCTACAAAGGTATCAGCTGCACCATATGTTATTATTACTTCATCATTACTAAGCCTCCACGTACCACATGGAAATACTACAAAGGGTCTATCTCCAATCATTTCATAGGACTCCTTAGGAACCATAATATATCTAGGAGTTACTGCTGTTATTACTATTTCATCTCCCTTAAACTCAAGTTCAATAGCTATTACTTTATAGGCTGTTATCTCTTTCTCAACAGCATGTACTAAGGCAACAACTTTTGTAGATGAGATATTTATTGGCGGAGAAGCCCACCCAAGCTTTATCTCAAATGGAGCAGGATCCATTAGGTTAATGCTATTCCTTACATAGATTTCCTTAGGCACCTTATCTGCATCATGACTTATCTCAGTTCGACTTATCAATAATAGATCGCCTGCATTCTCGATCGAAGGCCTATGGAAGAAGAATACGGTATTCCCTACTTTATGTAAGAAAGCATCCTTGTCTCCCTTAAGAGTTCTAAACTTCTCTCTTTCTAAGGTGAAAATGTATTTCTTAATCCATTTACCAGTAGTAGGATTATAGACTGCAGTCACTGGTACTACTTTCCAATACTTCTCAGTACTAAAGTATAGGAGAGTACGGCCAGTATAGGTCATATAAATGTCTCCATTTATCATGTAAACCCTAGGATCTTCTGCACCAAATATATCATATCTATTTGATGGATAGATAACAATATCTGCTTTATAGTCGTTTTTAGTGATTTTTCCAGTGTAAATATCTTCGAGGGGAATAGGTATTTCGACAATGCTACTTATATACATATAGTATCCATGAATAATCCTTGCATAAACCTTTGACATTTCCTCTTTCGAGTCAATAAGAATGCTTGCATTAAATATTGTAACTGGTCTACTGATCGGATAATTCTCAATAATTATTTTTTCAGGCTTAAGGAAACCAAGTCTTTTTACTATGTCGAGATCCTCGTTTTTCCGGAACTTATTTACTTCGTCAACACCTATTGCTCTCGGAAACGGATCCTTATTTACACTAGTCAATGTATTCATAAGCTACTTTCACCAACTTGCAATATACATGATTATATGTTTATCCTCTTGCTATGCATTTATAAAGATTATTTATTAAAATTATGACACTAATACCTTATTTTTTAGCAATAATATTATAGGATAATCAATATCCTACTATCTCGGAAAGAATATTTTAACTAGATAAATATTCTTAATTAGGAGAAAGTTATCTAAGAAATATTATAATCTTCTATAATAATCTAATTTCATAAAAGATCATTTCACCACTAATATGCTCTAATTATGAACGTATTAAATGAAATACTCATCATATGAGTAAATTGAGTTCATATTTTATGGTAGAGACCAAGGATGGGAATTAAACTAAGTTTTTTTATCTCTAAATAATAGATAATAGTGTGATACATGGTTGAATTAGGAGGTTATAGTATGAAGACCACTACTCTTGTAGCTATATTCGTAGTATTACTGATCATTGTCGGTGCTGTCGCCTATTATCTCGGTACAATGATGGCGCCTAAACCACCAACAGAGACGCCTACAGAAACACCAACAGAGCAAACGCCAACAGAAACAACTCCTACATGGACTCCGCCATCAAAGATCAAGGCTGCCTGGGTATATGTCGGTCCAGTAGGAGACTTTGGATGGAGCTACATGCACGATATCGGAAGGAGGGTTGTACAGGAACTCTTTAAGGACTGGCTTGAAACAGGATATGTTGAGAGTATTCAAGAGGCACAGTTATCAGAGACTATAGATAACCTTGTTAGCCAAGGCTATAATGTAATATTCACTACATCATTCGAGTTCATGGACAAGACTATAGAGGCTGGTGAGAAGTATCCAAATATTATCTTCTGGCACTGTAGTGGTTATAGGAGGTCTAAAAATGTCGGTACCTACTTCGCTGATCTATACCAGATCTATTATCTCAATGGATTAATAGCTGGTGCACTTACAAAGACCGGTAAGATCGGTTATGTAGCCGCATTCACTATTCCGGAGGTTGTTAGACACATCAATGCATTTGCTATTGGAGCTAAAGAAGTCGGCGAACAGCTTGGCAAGGATATAAAGGTGTATGTTATACAGATTGGCGATTGGTATGCACCAGATAAGGCGAGACAAGCAGCTGAGACACTTGTTAACCAATATGGTGTTGATGTATTAGCCTATACAGAGGACTCAACAGCTATTATAGAATATGCACAACAACTCTATGAAACTGAAGGTAAGGAAGTTTATGTATTCAGCCATTATAGCCCTGGATATGTCTATGGGCCAGATGTAGTACCTAGTGGACAGCTTGTAAGATGGGAGGTTATTTACGTAGATATTCTTGCAAAGATCAAGGCAGGCATCTATACACCGTATAACCTAGAGAATGTTGACTACTGGTATCTACTAAACACGGGTGCTGTAGAGCTTGGTGCCCACATATACGAGAACGGTACTGTAATGATGATCAATCCAAAGTTTGCACCAACATTAAAGCAATTAACAGTTACAGACAAGATAACTGGCGAGACTGTAAGTGTCTATGACCTCATTCTCAGAAGATATGAGGAGATGAAAGCTGCATTTATGTTAACACCGCTACAGTTAACAGCTGTAACTCATCAGTTCGAGAATATCGACAAAATACAGATCAACTACGGTACAGCTGATAACCCAGTATACATAAACTATTATATAGGAGGAATATTCGATCCATTCACAGGACCTCTCAGCGGCTATAGTATTGAGGAAGGAAAGTATGGAGAGCCGGTAACCATACCTGAAGGAGTAAGGCTAAGCCACGATGACCTATGGACTATGCAGTGGTTCTTAGATTATGTAGAGTTCCTATCAGGCGGGGGCTAGCCTAGATAGAGTTATTTATTAAGTTGCTATCCCTAGTATCTTGATAAAGTAGGTGAAGATAGTGACGGAGGCGACGGCTAAACCTACTAATATTTTTTCTTCTCCTCCTTCCCCTTCCGGGATCCAGGAGAAAATTGTTGAGGTTAGAAATATTACTAAACGATTTCCAGGAGTTACAGCTTTAGATAATGTATCAATAGATATTAGGAAAGGAGAGGTTCTAGCACTTCTCGGAGAGAATGGAGCTGGAAAATCAACTCTAGTAAAGATCCTCTACGGAATCTATACTCCTGACGGGGGAGAAATTATTGTAGAAGGACGAAAAGTATCAATAAATGATCCTAAGGACGCTATAGGATTAGGAATAGTAATGGTGTCGCAGTCCCCACAACTTATTGACTCTCTATCGGTTTCTGAGAATATTATCATTGGGCTTAAGAGATACCATGTAATATCACCAGTATCAAGGGTTGAAGAATATGTTAAGAAGATTAGCGAAGAAGTAGGGATAAAGATAGATCCAAGGGTTAAAGTATGGCATCTAAGCTATACACAAAAGCAGCTTGTAGAAATACTTAGAGCAATATTGTTAGGTGCTAGAGTATTACTACTCGATGAAGCCATAACCTATTTGCCGCTTGAAGAGAAGAAAAAGTTCTATAAATTCATTAGGCGCTTTGCCGATCAAGGCGGTAGCGTTGTTCTGATAACACATAAGATTTATGAAGCAATGGATGTTGCTGATAGAATAACTGTCCTAAGAAAAGGCAGAGTTGTTGGGACTGTAGAAAAAGCCTCTACAACAATAGATGAAATTAGGAAGATGATGTTTGGTGAAAGAGCTAAGGAAATAAGTTATGAAAGACTCCCACTATCTACACCAGAGGAAAAGTATGTGCTTAGTATAAAGGATCTATGGGTAAGAGGAGATTTTGGCGAGTTCATTGTTAGAGGAGTCAATATAAATGTAAAGGCTGGTGAAGTTGTTGGTATAGCTGGTGTAGCAGGAAATGGTCAGAGAGAGCTTATACAGGCAATTATTGGTTTAAGGAAAGTTGAACGCGGAAAGATCATTTTCCTAGATAAAGATGTTACCAATAAGGGTACAAAGCATTTGAGGAAATTGGGAGTAGGATATATACCTGACATACCTGTGAAATATGGTGTTTCATTAGACAATACTATTATGGAGAACCTTGCTATTCTCCCAACGTTTGCCAATTTCTACATAGACTGGGGCAAAATAAAGGATCTAGCCAAGAAGCTTATAGATGAGTACAAGATTATGACGCCTAGTCCAGCAACACCTGTTAAACTATTATCTGGAGGTAATATTATGAAGGTACTTGTTTCAAGGGAATTAACTGTTGCTAGGAATCTACTAGTAGCATATAATCCTACAAGAGCGCTTGATGAGGCTACAGCTATCAAAGTTAGGAAAATAATTAAAGAAAAAGCTATGAGAGATAAAGTTGCAGTATTATTTGCTTCAGAAGACTTGGATGAAGTCATGCAATTAAGTGATCGAATCCTAGTGATAAACTCTGGAAAAATAGTTGGTGAATTTACAGCGGAAGAAGCTGAACGTGGTAAGATCGAAAAGCTTATGGTGATGTAGAATGATTCATCTAATAGTAGTCAAAAGAATAAAGCCTATACCATTCAGTGGATTCTTAATACCCTTGATATCGCTAATAACAGGGCTTCTCCTATCAGGAATAATACTATATTTATCATCGGGAATATCATTTATTGATTTAATGGCAACAATACTTACAGCATTCAGATCGCCAACAGTCGTCAAGGATACTTTGATATTAACACTTGTAGGTATATCATTAGTACTAGCATTTACTGGAGCCGTATGGAATATAGGTTCTGAAGGACAAATACACATGGGTATGATGGTTTCTGCATGGACAGCATTATTTAGTGCCTTAGCAGACATACCGATTTTAGCAAAGATCGTGGGAATACTGCTTGCAGCCATATTAGGGGCTTTTTGGGCCTTTATTGCCGGAGTATTAAGGGCTTATGCCAAAGTTGATGAAGTACCGGTAACGTTGATGCTGAACTATATAGCCTATTATATACTTGACATGCTAGTCTATGGTCCATGGAGAGGAAAACGTACATGGGGCTATATAAGAACTGATGAGATACCAAAGATTCTGAGGTTCCAGAGGATACTCAATACGACTGCTACATGGGAAGCCCTAATATTAGTCATAATAACTGGTATATTGGTATGGCTATTGCTTAGATATACAACAATAGGTCTTAGAATAAGGGTATTAGGATCGAATCCAGATATTCTTCGTTCAGCAGGTATTAGCGTACCACTAACTATAGTGATGGCACTAACATTATCAGGTCTAATATCAGGTATTGTTGGCAGTGTATATTTCTTTGGAGATACATATAGGCTGTCTTATCCATTAGAAGAGCATACTGCTAACTATGGATATCTAGGAATACTTGTTGCATGGCTATCAATGCTCGATATACGCGCGGTCCCCGTTGCAGCCTATATAGTTAGTTCACTGAGAATTTCAGGTACGTTAATGCAAATTGGCGGATTAGGCGGTGTCGAAACAATGTTTGTATTCATAGGATCAGTATTGCTGACATACAGTATTGTCAGGATCTTTTCAGAATATAGTGTAAAAATTAGATTCTGAGGTGGCAATGATGATAGACATGATCCTTGAAATAGCCCCGGTATTTATAACATACTACCTAGTTGCATTAGGACATGGATTCTTCGAGAAATCAGGTGTACTTAATCTAGCTATTGATGGATTATTTATAGTAGCTGCATCAGTAGCGTTTGTTGGAGCAGTATACACTCTTAACCCATGGGTAGGCGTATTATCTGCAGCAGTAATTACAGCACTATTTGGTGTATTCTTAGCATACGTGACAACAAAATTCCCAGTAAGCCATGGAGCAGTTGGATTATCACTAATGTTCCTTGGATACGGTATAGGCCTTATATTTGGTATACCAGCTAACTTCTATGCAAATTCACAGCGTATCAAGTCAGCTGATTATACATTTAGAATAACGCCTGATGTAGAAGTAATGATGTTCATCATACCAATAATTATAGGGTTCCTACTACTATACATATTGAACTATACAAAGCTTGGAGCATCAATACGGGCTGCTGGAGAAAACCCGCATGCAGCTGCAGCTTTAGGAGTAGATGTCTTACGGACAAGATTAATAGCCGGCGCAATAGGCTATGCATTAATCGGTGTAGGTGGAGCATTCTTTACGTTAGCATGGCGTTCAGGATGGGATCCAAAGATATACTTGCTAGGCTATGGATGGCTTGCATTCGCTATATCATTATCCGCCGGCAGACATCCACTAGTAACAGCTATTAACGCTGGTATATTCGCTACTCTCGTAAAATACCAGTACTTAATCCAGACAACAACGGGTATAAGTACTGAAGTAGCTAAAATGCTTCCATTTATAGCAGCAATAATAGCCATGGTAATATTCAATGTAACTCCACTGAGAAGAATATTGGCGCCTCCAGCAAGTCTAGGAAAGATCTATTATAAAGAAGAGAAAACTGTCTAATATAAACTATTTTTTCTCTTCTTCTCTCCTCTTATTATTCTTAATTAAAGCCCAGAGTATAAAGATGCTATAGGCAATAAAATATAGTGAGTATGGGGAAGGGATGAATCTATGGATTTAAGAAAATTATCCATAATGCTATTGGTAATAGGTATATTATTGATCTTGTTATCTACAGTTTATTTAGTTAATATAAAACAACGGATCAAAGAGTATAGAGAGAGCATTAATATAGATCCAGATAAGGCATATGAGTCATGCATATACTTAGGCAAAGGCTATAATGTTACAATTACAATGGAGAGCAATGGTACGTGTACATTTATGTTTTATAGTATAAATAATAGAGAAATTATTGAAAATAAAACAGTTAATGAGTACTTCTTTAGCCTAAATCATACAACAAAATATGATGATACATACTGCATCCTACTATCAAATAATAATAGTAAAACTATAAGTATAAACTATGATCTGATCGTTAGTTTTAGAACAACTATTGAAAGATATCCCTTCATAACACTATTTGGCATATCATTTATCATAGGTAGCATATTCCTATTCTACTACACTATAATTAGTAGACAAAGAGAATATCCAAGTTTAATTGAGACAAAAGACATAGTATGTAAGTCCAAATCATTAAATAAACATGAGTGTGTAATTAGTGTAGATCATAGCATTAGTCCTAATATAATTATTGAATACTTAGTTAAGAGTGTTGGCTATAAGGTTAAGAGAAAGTTAAAGGAAACAATTATTGAACTGAGTTATAAGGGAAAGTTCATGGGGAAAAAGTTTAGTGAAAAAAGTAGGACAATAATAGTATATTTAGAGGAAGGAAGGATTGTTCTAAACTATATATTGCCTCCATTAAATGCTAGTGGTTCTATTGATTTAAAAGATATATTTGAAGAAGTTTCGAAATTAAAAGATTTTATTGGATCTAGAAACCAATAAAGTCACTTGGCTTAGGAGGCTCTGGCTTTAATCCCTTTCTCTCTCTAATCTTCCTCACAAGATCAAGTAACATGCTATCTGGTACTGGTGCCCACCTACTAAACTCTTGTCCCCATAACGCCTTACCAGCTGTTGCACTACGTAGTGCTTCAGCTAGGTCAAATGTTTCAGCTACGGGTATTTCTGCAATAATCCTTGTTATCGGACCTTGCTGTGATACTTGTAGTATTCTGCCGCGTCTCTTAGTTATAACAGATGATACGTTACCCATAAACTCCATTGGAACTCTTATATCGAGCTTCATTATAGGCTCGAGGAGTGTTGGTCTTGAAGTAAGCATTCCAGCATATATTGCGTTACGGACAGCAGGATATAACTGTCCGGGTCCACGGTGAGCAGGATCCTCGTGGATAATGGCATCGTGAAGTACAACCTTTACTCCGCGAACAGGCTCCATTGCCAATGGTCCTTCTCTCATTGCTAGACGGAAGCCTTGTATGATTGTGTCCTTTACTTCTCTTAGATGCTGTACACCAGTTGTCTTATCAATGAATACGTTTATGTTTTCGTCAATAGCCCATATTCTCTTGGCCTCATCATAGTCCCATCCAGCCTCATTACGGAGGATCTTTGCCCTCTCCTTAGCATCCATGTCTTCAACGATAATGCCTTGTGCTATGAGCTCTATCGTCCTCTGATCGAGTGGTTCAACATGTATGTATAGCTTGTTATGCTTATTCGGTGACTTGCCTTCAAATACCTTACTTGATTCACGTATACTCTCTCTATAGACAATAACTGGTGGCGATACATCAACTGTTAATCCATAGTTTTCCTTAAGGAATGTAAGTGCGATCTCGATATGTAGCGTACCCATACCGCTTAATAGGTACTCTCCAGTCTCCTCATTGATCTTGACAACAAGACTTGGATCCTCAATACTGATCTTGTGAAGTGAATCGATAAGCTTTGGCAGTTCAGCTGGATTCTTAGGCTCAATAGCAACTGTAACAACTGGTTCACTAAGCATACGTAGCCTCTCAAAAGGTACCATAACATCCTTAAACTTTAGATCAACTATTGTCTCACCAGCACGAGCCTTACCAAGACCTAGAACAGCGGCTATATTACCAGCGACAATTTTATCAGCAATTTCACGGTAGGGGCCCATATAGAGGCTTACTTGTAGAACTTTCTGCTTCATCCTAGCGTTTACAAGCCATACCTCAGTACCTGGCTTTAATGTACCTGAGAATATACGTCCAGTAGCTACTAATCCAGCATGTGGATCAAATTTTATATCATGTGCAAGCATAACAACTGGTCCATCAGGATCTGCTTCGATCATAGCCTTACCGATCTCACTATTAAGGTCTCCACGCCATATCTTTGGAATCCTATACTTCTGTGCATCTCTGGGATTTGGTACAAATTTTACAACCATGTCAAGTATTGCTTCATGTAATACAGCGACTTTCTGTATTTCCTCAATAGCCTCCCTAGTACCCTTTTGATAAGCAGCTATTATATCACTGAATTTAATGCCTCTCTTCTGAGCCATTGGCACCGTAAAGCCCCATCTATCTTTAGCACTACCAAATGCTACATGGCCTTTGGCAGGATCTAACTGCCATAGCGACTTGAATGGCTTATCAGCATACATTGCTATGAGGCTATTAACCTCCTTAATTATCTGGACAAATCTCTGTTGTATCTCGCTAGGCGTTAGCTTAAGCTCCTTAATCAAACGATCAACTTTGTTAATGAATAAGAGTGGTCTAACACGTTCTTCAAGAGCCATACGTAGATACATTTCTGTCTGAGTCATAACTCCTTCAACAGCATCTACAACAAGTATAGCTCCATCAAGTACACGTAAACTACGTGTTGTTCTTGATGAAAAGTCTACATGTCCCGGAGTGTCAATTAAGTTAATAACGTATGGTTTACCATGGTACTCGTGGTAAAGGCTAATGTTTGCTGACTTGACGGTTATACCACGTTTCTGCTCAACATCAAGATAGTCTAGAGCAAGAGCTTCACCAGCTACTTTTTCAGATATAATACCTGCAGCGGCTAATAGTGAGTCAGATAATGTTGTCTTACCATGGTCCACATGGGCTGTAATACCTATATTACGGACTTGTTCTAGATTCTTCATTATCCTAAGTATATCAGCAACCTGCTTGTACCTAACCATTTCATTAACACCATGATCCTTTTTCTAGCCTAAACCTTCTATCAAAACCCTATAACCGTATATTGGTGGTTATAAACCTATTTTCATATTCTTAATCTTTTCCTTTATCAATCTAGTAATAAGTGATACAGTGTATTCTAGAGCTATGTCAATTTCTCCTATACCAGATGCTACAGCTGCTATATCATGCCCCCCTCCACTACCTCTTAAATATTCTCCGACCTTAGGCATTATATCTCTACCAAGACTTATTCCAAGTTCTTCATAGAAAGTCCGCCTAGCCCTAGCCACAATCCTTACCTCTTTATTAGATGATGCAACAATTGCTACATCAGCTCCCAAGTCAATTATTGATCTAGCTACACTAGACTCAAAAGCACCAACATGAGTATATGCAATAATATACTTACCTATTCTTTTAAAACTAAGTCTTTGCACAGCCTTCAATCTTGCTATTCTTTCACTAATATCCATTTCCATACGAAGTAGATCTAAGACTAATCTATAATTCACACCCTCAATCTTTAAAAGATCCCCTGCAACCCAAAGAGTATTAGGTGAAGCAAGTAAGAATCTTCTAGTATCATACAGAATACCAGTTAACAACAATACAGCATCTAACGCTTCAAATATATAATACCTATGTATAATATTATACACTAATTCAGAAGTAGATCTTATATGAGGATTTATGAAAGAAATAATTGCATTATCTAAAAGATCGCTGGGACGATGATGATCGATTAATATATACTTGGAGTTTAACACAAGATCTTTTAAAATACCTAGTTGTCCAGAGCTACTTGTATCTACAATAATATATAATGGATCACTATGTCTCAAAATAGTCTTTAATAAGAAATTAAGGTCATAGATATAATCTGATAAATTAAGCTCTTTAATTATTTTCTTAGAAACCTCATTGATGCCTTCCGGGAAAATTATGTATGGTTTTTTATGCGTTATAGTCTGTATAAATCTAGATAAAACTATTGCAGATGAAACCGCATCAGGGTCGGCATTCTTATGAGACGTTATTACAATATATTTACTATAAATTATTTCATTAACTAGTTTTGTAACTATATTCTCTAAGTAGTTCTTCAACGTATCTTCTAGATTCCTTGATAATATATTGCAGTATTGAGTCATAGTCAATAACATCTTCAAGTTCACCTAATACACCTATGTCTATGTAAACCTCTATTCTATCTCCCTTATTTTCAAGTGAGACTATGATATCTGCATCATAACTCTTAGATATAGGTATCTCTTTTTCAAGTAGATCAAGAATTCTCTCTTGAACCTTTAAGGCAATGGTTTCTAATTCATTAATACCTATTCTATCCAGGTCTAATCCGATAATTATTGGTTTACGTTCTTTAGCCAATCCTTATCCCATACTTAGCAAGTAGATCTCTAACTTTTTTCTCACTATCAGATACTTGCCTTCTCAATATCTCTAGTTGCTTCCTATACTTTTGCTGCTTAACAAGAAGTAGTTCCTTACGCTCTTCAAGCTCCTTGGCAACACTCTCACGATCTTTCTTCAAAAGTATATGTCCTATAGACTTGTACAGCTCAACATTCTCTGGTAACTCCTTAATATTATCAAGTATCTCATTAATTTCAGCTATTTCACTTTCAGTAATTCTTAGCTCAGCCTCTATCTTAACAAGCATATTACGTAAATTCTCATACTCTATAAGTGCTTGTTGAACTTCGGGAGGAAGTCTTTGCTCACTCAATACTCATACCCTCTAAACTCTCTAGTAGGCTTGATATTACGCCTAAATAGCTATTCGTAACAGCTCTTAAAAGATTTATTCTATTACATTCAATAAGGATCACTAGTTTACTATCCATAATTTCTTGGTTAATCCTGCATTCAGTTGATGGAGGCTGGATCGTTTCAGGATATAATGCATTATATATTGCCTTCAGTAAACGATAATTGCTTGATTCGAGAACTATCTTAAGCCTCCCTTCCAATGATTTTCACCCTCCTTACACCTATAATAGGCCCTACAATAGATCCATGCCTACTTTTAAACGATATTGTCGTATAACCCTTCTTTTCACTAACAACTATCCATAGGTCTGGTTTAATAAGATCTAATTTTATTTCAAAGATCTTGAGGAATAAATCAGCTAATTCAAAACATGTATTAGATATACACTCTGTAGAATCAATACCTATACTTTCAATGTTATAGGCTTTTGAGCTCATAGAAAGCTCTCTTGAAAGCTTAACGCCCTTTATAATAATGGATGCTATGTGATCCATAATGCTTGCTTTGACTAGAGATAACTTTATATGATATATGCGTATTAAACTCGGATTTCCCTTCCTTTCACCAATCACTATCACATATTTAGCACCATATCTCCTAGCCTCTAAAGCTAATTGTAGAAGAGTCTTTTTCCCTCTATGGACTCTAATTACACCGGGCAGGCATCCGGCTAAATCCTTTACAAAACTCCTTGTTCTATAACTTGGGTTATGGGATGTTGTCAAAAGAACTATATATTTCATCCCGGTAAGACTCCAAAAAGAACTCTACTTTCTACTCCTCTCTAACAATTATCTTAGGAAAGTACTTACTAAGCTCCGTCCTTGGCACATAAGCTCCTCCAGCCCATTTAGCACCACATTTACGACATACCCATATGCCTGTACTAATTCTATATACCGTGCCCTTTGCAGCGCAGAATGGACATACGTGCTTCGCATATCTTCTACGAAGTATATCACGTATTTTCTTCCTAAGCGTAGCACCATATCTAGGGCCATAACGACCAGCTATACCTACTACTCTAGTTCTTCTACCCATCTTTATCTATCCCCCATACACTAGACTATTGGTTTACTAGCTGTTTCAGGATTTTTTAATACTTTCTCTAATAATTCATGGAGTTCTTTGGCTTTCTTAAAAGCTAGATCAATTGCATAATCAAGCTCCGATCTCGTAAATCCACTCATACCCATTTTCTGCATACCAACTATTCTACCAAGACTATCAAATCCTATTGTTAGCCTTGCATCAGCTATGAGTTCTTCGTCAAGATTAGGATCTACAATTATATAGTCACCAATCTTGGCTAATGTAACTGTTACAACATTAAGGCTTAATGGTAGTGGTGTTTCTCTTACACTTCTATCAATAATTACGTTATCGCCTTCAATACCAACTATCTTAGGCAATTTAGTCATATTAAGTGCAGCCATTGTAGCAAGAGCTCCTGCATCTATGACATTCCCATCATGATCTATAAGATATATATCATTGAATATTACCCAGACTTTCCTACCAGGTATAATGACTAATTCATCTAGTTTTATAGCCTTAGGCTCTCGTAGACAACGATCAATAACACGTGCAGCCTCAATAGCATTCTCATCAGGTGGTCCAGGTTCGAAGGATGGTGATGCAAGCGGTACGTATTCAGCATGAACTTGTAATACTCCTTCAAATGGTCTATCACGAAATGGTTCTCCAATCTCTGTCTTAATACCCGTCATTACCATTGTATCGCCTATCTTAACAAGAGCTGACCCTTCTGCTTTAGGTATGGGGTTTAATTGTATAGTTATTGGCCTATAATCCTCTGGAGCTCTACCATCTATACGATTACCTTTTCTAAGTAATGATATTAGAGTATCGCGTTTAAGCCTAGGCATTACAGGTTGAGATGTAGGTGTTAAAGACACTCATAACCACCTCCTACTCCTCCGGATACATAAGGTATTTCTTGGTTAAGGCCTCCTTCTGCAATCTATAGATCTCCATAATGCCTTTCTTAGCAAGCTCTAAAGCTTCTCTAAACTCTTCACGAGTCAATACACCATTGAGCTGTAGAAGAACGATCTTATCAAGCGAGGGCATCATAGCAACAGGCATATCTGCTTCACCAAACTCATCCTCAACCTCATCAATATCAAGTACAAGTACACCATCAACTTTTCCAACTGCTACAGCAGCAACAAGATCCCTCATAGGAATTCCAGCATCAGCTACAGCTAAAGAAGCAGCAGTTAAACCTGTAGTACGTGTTCCACCATCAGCCTGTAGAACCTCAATAAATACATCAATTGTTGTTCTAGGAAAATACTCCGTGAAAATAGTTGCTTCTAAAGCTTCTCTAATAACTTTTGAAAGCTCGATCTCTCTACGTGATGGAGCTGGACTTTTTCTTTCACAAGTTGAAAATGGCGCCATGTGATAACGACATCTAATTAGTGCTCGATCAGAAAGAGTTAAATGTTTTGGATGGATCTCTCTAGGCCCATAGACTGCTGCAATAACTTTTGTCTTACCAAATTGTACTAATGCCGATCCATCAGCATTCTTGAGCATGCCTACTTCCATACGGATAGGTCTTAATTCATTGGGCCTACGCCCATCATGACGTAGGCCATCCTCCCTTATGAGTACAGGTTTTTCCATCATGCTATACCAAGCCTCCTCTTTTCCTCCTCTATGAACCTTTTAACACGTTCAGTTAAACCAGGTATATGGGCTTCAGCCTCTATTTTCCTAATAGCCCTAACCAATATATTCTCTAACTCCTCATTAGGGCATCTTATCCATATACGTCCATTCTGTCCAACTATTATAGTGCATTTTGTTTGTTCTATAAGTGTGTTTAGCATAGCTTTCCTCTTACCAATAATCCTTGGAACTCTACTAGGCTTTACATCAATAACCTTACCCTCTGTTATCTTGCCTAAACCCTTACCCTTTATTGTAAGCAATGGATTCCTCGTCCTGTCAAATACTATTATCTTAGCAATTATATAATCTCCAACATCAAGATACTTCCTTAAATCATCAGTTATAGGATTGAATGATTCAAGTGCTTCATTAGCATTTAATATGGCTTTATATGGGCCTCTTATATCAACAATCCAATTAGTTATACCGACACTTGTAATTAACCCTATAACTACATCTCCTTCCTTAGGCACATTCATACCTTCAAGCGGTATAATTGATACAACTCCATCATCTACATCAGCTAGTCCAAGAATAGATGCATAGATCTTGTTGCCAACTCTATATGTATAATCCCCTCCCTTAACATCTTCGCCCTCGGCCAGTAGATCTCCTGGCCTAACTATTTGCCTATTAGCTACATATATCTTTGACATACCTTATTACCTCACATACAATATCTTTATAGACGCTGTTCCTTTTGTAAACTTATTGATCTTATTGATCACTTCATCCTGCATACCAGCAGGAATCTCAAGCTCTACCTGTAAAGCTCCGCTACTTAACCAATTACTACGTTTAATCTTCCCTAATCCAGCCAGTTGCTTATAAATCCTACCAGCATACTGTGGAGGTATATTGACCAAGAGTATTGCACGGGCAATCTTAATTGGGATAATCCTAGATATTTTAGAAATGATCTCTTGTGCTTGAGACTCAACGCTACGGTAAGGATCTATTGAAACACGGGCTTGTTCCATAGCAAGCTCTATCCTTTTAGGGGGGATTGGAAGCTTTGTCTTTGGATCAATGGCATTACGAGCTATAAAGTTTATGATCTGCTTTTTCTTAGCTTCTAGAATTGTTCTTCTCTGCTCTGCAGTAAGTTGTAATTCTCCCTTTCTAACAATTTCTATAGCTACTCTCCTAATATCATCTGTACCAAATATCTCTCGTAGAGATTCTGGAGACGCCTTTAAGCCTTTTCTAGCATCTTTATACACTATATCACCTATCAAAAGATCGTCTACATTTACATTCTTACCCTCTTTAACCATTAGCGCTAGATCAGGGTTAACCAAGATCTCGAACTTATGTCCACGGGCTTCATAACGCGCTATTACATACTTAGTGGCTGGCATTATGCTTCCCCTCAAAATTATTAATACAACTACGTATCTAAATATAGATACAACTGTATTTAACACTATATCATATCTTCTAAGAGAAATTAGAGAGCAATTATTTGTGATAAAATATTTAGCTTATAAGCTGAGCTATTTCCTCTATAGATAATATCTTAAACTTCTTCTCTTCAATATCTATATATCCTATTTCTAAATTCTCAGGTTTTACCTTCTCTTCTAAAGCAGCTGATAAAGCATTTACTCCAAGTAGAATTGTGTCTTTCATCGACAAATCATACTTATAGTTCTTCTCTAGATACTCTGTAGCAGCTTGGCTACGTTCACCAAGAGCTACTGCATAATAACTCATATACCTACCACTAGGCTCCGTCATGAATAATTCTGGGCCCTTAAAGTCAATGCCAACAAATATCATTGCGACACCAAATGGTCTGACACCAGCATGTTGCGTATATGCCTGTTTAACATCACATACTTGCTTAGCAAGGAATTCAAGTGGTATAGGTTCATCAAATAAGAACCTATGTTGTATCGCAGTTTTTCTCGCATAATCAATAAGTACTCTACCATCACCAGCTATACCTGCAAAGGTAACGCCTATATGTTCATCAACACGGAATATCTTCTGTACAGCAGTAACATCTATCAAGGGAGATATCTTTCTCTTCTCAACAACGAGTGCTCCGCCAGCCTTCGTCTTGATACCAAGTGTTGTCCATCCCCTACGTACTGCTTCAAAGGCATACTCAACCTGGTAAATCCTACCATCAGGCGAGAAGATCGTTATTGCTCTATCGTATCCCATTGCAGGAGGACCAAAACTCATTACAATCACACTCAATAAATACTGTTCAGAAATACATACCTTAAACACAGTTAATAAGGTTATTCCATAAGACCATAAATATATGGATGAAGAAGAGTCCGACCAAGGACCGGATAAGGGATGAAGAAAACATTAAAAACTGATCAGCCGGTAGTCCCTTCCTCACCAATCAGATACCGGGCCACATCATCTAATAATATACTATTTCTAAAACCTGTTAAAGAAACTAATCCATACTAGCCAATTATAAATAGAAGGAAAAGTGGTGCGGGGGGTGGGATTTGAACCCACGCAGGCCTACGCCAGCGGATCCCCCACCGACGGGTTTATGGGGGTTGTCCGTCGGTCTTAAGTCCGCCCCCTTTGACCAGGCTCGGGCACCCCCGCACCTATAGTATTCTATGGATTTTGGCTTTCTTATAAGCTTTCTTTATAAGATGATTTATCAGCTCGTCGCGAATTCTTCACCATTCATTCTGGAGCGGCTTCATCATCTATGTAGTTATTCTTTTTGCTAGGTTTTTGTTTTTATCGTGTACATGATCTTTTTAGCCTTCTTTATTGTACCTGTGGTCTTTATAGGTATTATTAAAAGCTGTTTTCCATCTATGTTTCTAATTATTGACAATGCTGCCAATACATAGTCTTTCATTACATGGCTCGTCCTTATCACTCCTCTCTTAAGTCTTGGGTCATAGAATACGAGCTGGGGATCTGCTTTTGCAAGTGATATTATCCCATATAGTAATGCTAACTTCTTTCTTATAGCCTTCTCAAGTTCTCTCTTATCAAAATCATGTTCAGATATTATTGAGAAAACTATGTATCTTCTCCTAATCTTCTTAACCTTAGTCAAGGCCTCTTCTACATCTTTCTTAATAATAAGATCTAATTGTAATCTTATCCTCTTAATCAATGAATACATTAGAAGAACAATAAGTAATGATACAATAGATATTATAAGTGCAATGTATACGAGTATTACTTGAATCACTTAATCACCTCACATTATTTCTAGTAAGAATCTCTAATGGTATGGATGAAAGTCCATATATTATGCTAGCCTTAGGTACATCTACTAGAGTAGACAATAGTGCTGATATGCTCTTAGGATGTATAAGTTCATTCCACCTAGATGCGCCGCTACTATAGACTATGGGTACACTATAGTAATGGAAAAGTCTAATTCTCCTAAAAATCATACCTTTCTCACGCGAAGAAGCCTTAAGAAAACAATTGATACAAACCTCTAAAGGCTTGCCGAACTGCTTCATCATACTAGCTTGTGTCTTATCAATATACTCAATAGTATCTTTATCAAGAACAACCAAATCTGCTCTGCCGTCACGAGCTGCAAAACGTGCTACTTGAATACTTAATGGTTTAACAGCAACAATTGGATAATTAACTTTAACTCCCCTTATTTTCTCACGAATCTCCTTCTCAGAACGAGCTTCTATGGTTATTCTTTTAACAAATTTTACATTATTAAATTCCCTAGTCTTCCACTTAAAGCCATGATCTTCTAGGCCTATGTATCTATAACCCATTAATCTAGCAATACCGGCTATCCTTTCAAGATCGCTTGAAACATTAACCCATAGATCAATATAGCCATTCAAACTATGCCCAACTCCTTAAGCAATTTATTAACATCTTCAGCACCACCTCTACCTCTAAAGGAAATCATTATATGTATAACGTCATCACCATCACTAACAACAGCTTTACCCCTAAACAAATCCTGTTTATCAAGACGTATAAAGAACTTATTAGATCTACTATCATACCTAAGATTAAAACTAGCCCTCAAAACACTTCTTTCAACATCATCTAGTAATGACCCTAGTCTTCTCAATAATTCAACGGCATACTTATTATGTAAAGTTGTCTGTATAATGGTTATAGGATTGCCATAATATCCTTTGACTATTTGTTTATTTATTTTAATTTTATCTTTAAATTCACTTGGTATAATCTTAAATAATGCATCCAATACTTTTCCTTCATCCTCAGTAGCATGGACGTATGTTTTTAACTCGACATAATTGATCTTGATCAAAGATGCAACTCCAAATAATAATCTATATAGAATAAGGATAAAATAGTAATCTCTAGCCCCGCTCCTCTTCCCTCTTCATAGCTTCAACCCACAGATCGCGGGCGCCTCGGCCTGCCTCATGCCTCTTCTTCAATAGCCTCTCTTTCTGCTTCTTCTTCCACTTATACTTATGAGTGCCCTTTAATCCACGGCTTTTCCTTAAGCCCCTCATCTTCTTACCAGCGCTAGTTAATCCACGGAATACTCTTCCACGATGGCTTTTACTAGTAATCCACTTGATGTCAGGATCATTTTTTATAGCTGGATGATGAGGATCGACGAGTATTACTTCAAACCATTTAAATAATCCATCCTCACCAACATAATAGCTATTCAAAACCTCTAGATTCGGGTACTTACGGGCAGCACGTTCCTCAGCAATAAGCCTTAGGCTCTTAGCAGGTGCAAATCCATAAACACCCATTCTCTTAGGACGCCTACCCTTATTAGGACGGGGCTTCCTACGTCCGCCTTTCCTAACTCTTACTCTTACAACTATGAAGCCCTGCTTAGCCTTATAGCCAAGTGCACGTGCACGATCCAGTCTAGTGGGCTTCTCGATCCTAACAATAGCTGGCTGCCTTCTCCATTGTATAAGCCTCTGCTTCATCAATAAACCCATTTCTCCATCATACGGTCTCTTCCAGAGCATAGCTATATAGTGATACATACTCTTAGCCATACTGGTTCAACCCTGACATTCTCTAATCCATAGTCTAAGAAGGAATAGACGCTCATACTAGTTTATAAATATTAAAGAACAATACCTAGACTCTATAATACACTTGAAAACGTATGCTAAAGAGATATACCATATACACAAATATAGGCAATCAACTTATTACTCTAGCAAACCATTATTCTATGGGAGAGGTTTAAGTAATATGCCTCCTCCAGAGAAACTCATTGGTATAATCGGCAAGACCAATGTAGGTAAATCAACGCTTTTCGCAGCAATGACACTAGCTCCAGTAGAGATCGCTAATCATCCATTTACTACAATTAAGCCTAATGTTGGAGTAGGCTATGTTAAGAAGAAATGCGTACATGTAGAACTAGGTGTAAAATGTAATCCAAGAACAGGTTTCTGTCTAGGAGACTATAGATTCATACCTGTAAAGATAATGGATGTAGCAGGACTTATACCTGGAGCTCATCAGGGAAAAGGCCTTGGGAATAAGTTTATGGATGATCTAAGGCAGGCAGATGTACTGATACACGTTGTTGATGCTAGTGGTTCAACAGATGCTGACGGACATCCAGTATCTCCTGGTACATATGACCCCGTTGAAGAAGCTAGACTTATTCAAAGAGAAGTTGATCTATGGTTTGCAAGTGTTGTGTCTAAGGTATGGGAGAAGTTTGTTAGACATGTTATTGCTTCTAAGAATCCTCTTGAACTATTAACTCAGTACCTCTCCGGACTATCAGTTAATAAATACCATGTAGTAGAAGCTATTAGGGGTGCAGGGCTAGAAGGTAAAAAGTTTATTAATTGGAGTAAACGAGACGTAACCGACTTTGCAATATGGCTTAGAAGGGTATCTAAGCCAATAATTATAGCTGCTAATAAATCCGATATACCTACTGCAGAAGAGAACATTAAGAGACTCAAGGAGGAATTTGGAGAGGACAACGTTGTACCAGTTAGTGCATTATCTGAGTATGTCTTGAAGAAAGCTGCTTCTAAAAACTATATAAGATATGTGCCTGGAGACAATAATTTTGAGATCATTGACGAATCTAAACTTACACCTAGTCAAAGGAAAGGATTAAAATACATAGTTGATCATGTATTGAGCAAGTGGGGTTCTACAGGTGTCCAAGAATTACTCAATAATGCAGTATTTAAAAAACTTAGATTAATAGTAGTCTATCCAGTAGAGGATCATCATAAATACACTGATCACTATGGGAATGTTTTGCCGGATGCATATCTTGTACCAGAAGGTACAACTGCGAGAGAACTAGCCTATATGATACACACTGATCTAGGAAAGACATTTATTTATGCCATTAATGCTAAGACTGGTGAACGCATCGGCGAAGATCATGTTTTAAAGGATGGTGATGTAATTAAGATCGTTGCCGCCGGCGCACATCACTAGATGATCTAAGGCTCATTTTCCTCCAATACTCCATAGCCTTTCTATAATAGTAATTATCTTCTTTCCTAGGTCCAAATGCTTCAAGTCCTTCCTTTAATAACTTCTCTCTATACATTTGTGCTTCATCTAACGTTATTTCTCCATGTTCTTCGAGATAGTCTATGACCTTCAAAGCTTCTTCAATAGACTTAGCCCTACGTATGTAGTCTATGGGACCTGGGAGGTATCCTCTCCATGGATCAGTTAATGGTGTCTCGAAACGTAGGTCTATTGACGAACCTTCTGGCTTATCTTCTGAAAACAATTCCTTTGCAATGTTAGGATACTTCTTTTTAAATTCTTCAATACTCATCCTCATCTTGGTTTCAGCCCTATATTGTACATCATCTATTATTCATATCTGGCTTAAAGGCTCTATATAGTATTCTATCTTAAATCTTAGAAAAGATCTTGGAGGTACATCTTCATATACTACTGCACCAGGAGCTATCCAGCTATAAGAGCCTACTTTTACACCAGGCATAAGAGATACATTGATCCCCGTCTTTACGTATCCACCAATTATTGCACCAAACTTTCTCCTCCCCGTAGAAACTCTCTTATCTTTAATATTTACTTTAACAGGTTTATCATCAAAACGTAAATTAGCAGTTATGGTACCAGCTCCAAAGTTAACACCTTCACATATAATGCTATCACCTACATAGGAGAGATGGCTTACATGAACATGTTCCATGATAAGACTTTCCTTTACTTCAACACTAAAGCCAACGACCGAGTCATTGCATATAACACTATATGGTCTTATCCTAGCATTAGGCCCTATAATTGCGCCTGAGCCTATGTAAACAGGGCCTTCAATATAAGTACCTGATCTGATGAGAGCACCGTCTTCAATAACTATATTGTTTCCTTTAATAGATACATTTGATTCAATGACTCCATTAAATTTAGAGCCTTCTACTAAGTATTTAAAAGCCATTTTATTGGCATCCAGTATATTCCATGGAAGGCCTATGTCAATCCATTTCGATCCATCTAACTTTAAAATCCTTATAATAGTGTTATTCAATACAGCATTTGTTAGTGCATCAGTAAACTCTAACTCACCACGTACTGATGGTTTTAAATTTTCTAAATAGGGTCTTAGATCACCTACTCTAAATTTATAGATACCGGCATTAACGAGATTTGAAGGAGGCATAGCTGGTTTCTCGATAATGCTCTTTAAGAGACCATTCTCTTCAATCAATACACCATACTCACTTGGGTTTTCATGTACAACTCCTACCACAACATTTCCTTCAGTTCTTAATATTTTTCCATATAGTTCTTTATCCGCTATAAATAGATCGCTATAGATTACTAGAACCTCTTCATTGTCATCAAGGTCTTTTATTGCTTTATAAACTGCATCACCTGTTCCTAATTCCTCTCCTTGCTCAATAAATCTGATAAGTTCATGAAGCGGGTGTTTTCTTACAGCGTCTATAATCTTTTCCTTTAAATAATTTACAACAATTATTATTTCATCAAATAAACTACTATTAGTTAATAAATAGTCTAGATGCCATAATAACAATGGCTTACACAATACTGGTATAAGAGGCTTAGGCCTGGTCTCAGTTATAGGTCTAAGCCTTACACCCTTGCCAGCAGCCAATATAACTACTTTCACGATATATCACTCTCCAAACAAGTTATAAAGAACAGTTGCTAAAGCTATAAGTCCTGCGGCTGCAGCATAGTCAGTAGACAATGTTATACCAGGTGCTATATCAACAACTAAATCAGCAAACCTATATATTCCAAGAGGAATACCCTCTCTAGATCCGAATAGTAGATTAACTCTCTTCCTAGAATCTAGAACAAGTTTTGCTAACTCATCCTTTACATCGCCAATATATTTTCCTTCAGGTTCAAAGACTATTATTGGCTCACTACTTCTATCACGTACAAGTTGATGTAAATCCATTATATAAACCGGCACTTTATACGGTTTATATGGATAACTTTTTCTCTGAACCTCATATCTAGAATTAATGCCTTCTAATACAGACCTTATAAACAACATCATTTGCCCAGCATCTACAATTCCAGTAGGAGCTATAACTAGTTCTCCCACCTCAAAATTCTGTACTTCCCTACCAATCCTCCTACCCATAACCATTATAGAGTCTCTAGGCCCTAGATATGGCATTTGAACAACAGCCATCTTCCTAAATAGTTTTTGAAGAGGCTTTTTACCAGGAGCATATTTATGCCATTCAAATGAGCCAGGAACCACAGATATTAATACAATATCGCTTATTATTTCAACAAGAACAATCTTATCAGGATATCTTAGATTAACAGATGCTCCAGTAGCATTTCGGACAGCATCACCAACAACTACATTGACATCAATACTTGTAAAGCTATGCTTACCCCTACGTGTAGTACGTACAGCAAATGTTTCTTCACTACTAATCTTCTCCCTAGCAATAGATGCGGCTACCTCAGCAATTTCCTTAGGCGTGGCCGAGGCTATAGCATCAACTAATATGACCTTATCAGCTTCAACAACTTCCTCGAGAATCCTCTTATAAAGTTCCTCACGATCGAGTTTTCCTGCTTTAACAAGTACTAATCCCTTAAATCCTTTAGGCAATGGAAATACCTTAGCCTCATCATCAATCTCCATAATACGTGATGCGACAATTCTTTCAAAATTAAGACTTGTCTTAACGAGTATATCGTATTTATCAATCATAGTCCTAAACCCTTAGCATCCATGAATACACATTTTAATGTAGTATCTAGGATAATCTTAGCTACTCTTCAAATAATAATAGTATGCTTAAGAACTATAAATTGAATACACAAAGAGAGTAGTCCTTAGAAAGAACTTTATCTCTTAAACATCAATGGAGATATAACAGTTGCTGGCTTAGGTCCTTCTGGTGATGGAATTGCTAATAACTTAGACTTATAAATCTCTACTTTTCTGATTGGATAGATCTTTCTTGCTGCCTCAGCTATTTCCTGAGAGAATTTACCAAAGATCATTGCCTGAATTACTTCATCAAATGTCATTTGAGGCACTTGACTAGATATTATGTCTCTCATTACTTTCCGTATTGCTCTTTTTTGACTCGTCTTACAACGATAGCTTGTTAATGTTACTGCTGTTATCCTGAGTTTATAACCATCTTTTGTAACTACATCGAATATACCTTGTATCTTACTGCTTTTACGCCTAATTAAACTCCTCATGTAATCTCTTGATAGCTCATGTCCTTTAAACCTAGTTATAGCCTTAGTGTCTTGGACATCTATTACCTGGAAATATAGTCTTACATGAACTTGAGTTAGATCGCCTGTTATATCGTATAATGTTACCTCCATAACCCTACCAATAAGTTTTAACGGATCATCGGCGGGGGTAGTACCTAATAATGCTCCTCCAAATACTGGAGGCGCTATTACCTGGTACCATTTTTTAAGCTTCCACTTATCTCTAATCGCTACTCTCCTTCTAGACATCCCATTAACCACCTAGTGATGCATATATCTAGATTAGCGGATTATAACTTTTTAGCTTAAAACAAAGGCTTATACGCCTTTAAAAACTTTAAACATTAAGAATGGCTACCTCTTAATCACATTTTAATTAATTAAAGAAATAATTGATAAAAGATAATATAGTCTCTGATTATCTCGAACTTAATAATATGGTGATGCATATATGGCCATAAAGATCATAATTATCCCAGATAATAAAGTGATAAGGTATGAATTAAGAGGAAGTAAAGTAAAGGTGCTGAAGATACTTGAGTTCTTGGCTAAAACCGAGGGCACAAGTTTGAGTGCTTATGTAGTTATGAGAAAAGGCGAGGTTATTGCAAGAGATGATGAATTATTTGATGGAGAAGAAATAGAGGTTTATAGGGTGGCATCAGGTGGCTAAATGCAGTATTTGTGGAAGAAAGGCTATTGAAAAGATAGAATATGCAAGAAAATACCTATGTAGTAAACATTATACTGAATTCATCGAAGAAAAAGTTAGACGTAGTATAAGGAGATACAGATTGATAAAGAAAGGATCAAAAATATTATTAGCTGTATCTGGTGGAAAGGATAGTATTGCATTATTAACGATCCTTAGCAAACTGAGTAAAGAGATCCATTTTAAACCATACGTGCTACATATAGATCTAGGAATTGGAAAATACAGCGCAATTAGTAGAGAAATAGTGAAAAAAGTAGTTCAAAAAGTGGATCTCCCATTAATTATAGTTGAAATAAAGGATCTTCTTGGAATGGGTATACCTGAATTAGCTAAGAAGTCTGGAAGACCTTCATGTAGTGTATGCGGCATTGTTAAACGATACATCATGAACGCAGTAGCCATAGAGATGAAGGCAGATGCTATTGCAACTGGTCATAATCTCGACGATATTATAACATTCATACTGAAGGAGTTTCTCCAGCAAAATTTAGATGGAATCACTAAGCTAGTGCCACGTATTGATAATATCGATGAAATCGCAGCTACAAAGATCCGTCCTTTATATGAAGTATTTGAAAGAGAAACACTCTTATACATATTAATAAATAAGGTTGAATTCGTTAAGGAAGAATGCCCAGAAGCCAGAACTAGTACTTTAAATAATGTTCTTAAAAATCATATTTATATTCTTGAAGAAAAATTTCCTGGGATAAAATATAGCTTCATTAGATCATTTCTTAGAAATATTGATAAATATCCTAAGTTATATGAAGGGAAATTTATGAAATGCAGTATATGTGGTTTAATTTCAAGCAGTATTAAATGCTCATATTGTAGATTGACAGAGAAGACCCATGGAGAACCACTTGGTATGTATACAAGAGAATATATAAGGAGATTATTGGAAAGAATAGGATTATCATAGACACTGGCATAATTAATGCTTCATAATCCTTCTTATAACAGTCACTAAGCCAAGTATTTCATCTAGAGTTTGTCTCGAAGATCTAATGTAGCGGCTATTAAGTGGAACTCTTATAGTTATCCTATATAGACCCTTTCTTGAATCAACCTCTTCCTCAATAGACATATTAGATAGAGTAATTAAATTATCAGGATGCATCGACTTATATAGACTATCTACTATTTCTGATCTAGTCCTTATTTCTAGTATCAATGTTAGTTGATTCATTGATCAACCCTTCAACAATACTAGTTGTTCAGGAAGAAGTCTTTCATATTCTGTATTTGTTCTAAGTATTTCAGAATATGATGTATATAAGTATCCATCTTTACTCATTAATTTTATTGGATGCTGAGGCAAAAGCCCTAGTTCTGATAGAATCTTTAGATATACTTCAGGTCTCTTAACTATTCTAGCATTAATATATGGTAATCCATTATTGATTATATATGTTTGAATGTTTTCAGTAATCTCTTTAACTACATCACTAATGTATTTTTCATAAAGGTATAGAAGTTGTTCTAGTAAAATTATGTCCTGTGGTAAATAGAATAAGTTTATGAGAGCATCACCACTAAGAGATAACATTGTCAGATATAAACCATATAGGTCCATGAGATCTATCTCATGTCCTAGCAGTGTTGTAAAGTATACTCTTCCAAGAACTTCTATAGGGCTTCTTGTTCTCTTACTCGCATTTTTAAGTATAGACAATAACTCTTGAACGAGATCTTTAATGTATTTAGGATCAGATATTAAATCACCTGCAGTAACCTTTTCAGGCTCTTTAAATCCTAGTTTAGAAATTAGATCATATGCCCTATCCTTATAACCTGTTATACTGGGTATGTAAGGCGAGTAAGTTATTGATAACATTTCGATCAAAGTTCTCCTTTTCCAGCCCCATAATCTAAGTCCTGCATCAACTATAAGATTCTTAGAATTGATCAATTCATTAACTATTTCTTTTTCTAAACCTATAAAGCCCTCCCTACTTTGATCCCTTCCTCTCTCAATACCGCCAATAAGAGCTAATATCTTCTCGATAGATTCAACAATCCAGTAATTCTCCATAGTCTTTACTAGTGTAGCCGATATACTTGAATCAGTATAAATGACCTTCTTATCTCCTTCATCTCCTACTCCCTGTTCGCCGGAGGTATGTATTATTGATAGACATGGTGCATTACATTTAACTGGTTTTAGATCGATGAATAATGTTGGCTCATTAATTTCTTCATAAGGTTTAAGAGATAGAGCAGTATCGTATCCATTGTCTCCAAATAGTTTAAGAGCTATTGAAGACGCTATAACCGAGTCTATTCCAAGTAATGGAATAACTCTTATGAAACCATATTTCTTAGATTCTCTCAAGAAATCTCCAAAGACTTTGCCAAAATTAGATAGTATAGTGCTCAAGTATTAGCACCTAAACTTTCTAATCTAAATTAAATATAGCTATGGATACCTTATTAAAGGATGATTACTTGCACTATTACGAGAAGCTCCATAGAATAGGGGATAATAATATGATGGGTCTTAATGAATTACTACAGGCTACACTAATGTTGTTTGTAGTACTTGATGCTATTGGTAATGCTCCATTATTCTATTATTTTACAAAGCATTTAGAGCCATTACGTAGGAGAAGGACAATAAGATTGAGTATAGTTGTTGCTGGCATGATACTATTGATATTTATATTGACAGGTGATCTAATACTATCTTATTTCGGAATTACTATAGATGATTTCCGCATAGCAGGAGGAGTCATACTCTTCATATATGCAGTACTTGGTATACTCGGACATAGTGCTGCAGAAGAGGTAAAGGAAGAAGAGATAGCCATTGTTCCATTAGCGACTCCATTGCTTGCTGGTCCAGGTGCAATAACCATTGTTATTTACGTAAAATATTCAATGGGACTGACTATTGCACTGCTTAGCCTTTTCATAAATATTGTTCTCGCATGGATAATGCTTGAAAGTGGTGATAAGTTATTGAATCTACTCGGTAGATACGGTAGTATTATATTGAGTAAAATCATGGCAATACTCTTAGCTGCCTATGCAGTAGCTATGATAAGAGAGGGGTTAATGAGTATATTTGTATCATAAAATTACATATAACCTGAGACAAGTAGTTTAGCCTTTTCAGGATCATATCTCCAGTCTGGTGGAAGCTTGCCTATTCTCTTATAATATTTTGAAAGCCTATGGATCTTTGATTCTAGATCAATTAAACCCTTCTTAGCATGAAGATCCTTCGGATGTTCTTCAAGATGTCTACGTAAGTTAACAGCTTTTCTCATGAGGAACAGTAGATCCTCGGGAACAGGTAATGTTACTCCATATTCTTCAAGTATCTGCGTAAGTTTTTTGCCAGTAACTTGTTTAACAAGAGGAATACCGAATTGATCACGTAATATAATGCCTATCATTGATGGTGTATAGCCTTTCTTAGCAAGTTCGACAACTAGTAATTCGACATCTTCTGGACTCATATCTAGCTTAAGCCATCTAGGTGGACCGGCTCTTGCAGGCCTTGTTGAGTGTGATTTACCTTTTTCCCTACGTTTATTCATACTAATGCACTCTCCCTATACCCGTTACTTACTCCTAAAAACACAAGAATGTTATAGGGTATTTTAAACTTTAACTAGGGTTAAAAGTTTTTCAAATGCTCTAGACACAGCCTTTGCTCTATGACTATATACATTCTTTTCAGCAATATTCATTTCAGCAAATGTTCTTTTCTCTCCCTGCGGTATAAATATTGGATCAAAGCCGAAGCCTTTTTCGCCTCTAGGCTCTCTAGATATTTCACCATATACTCTTGCCCTTTCAATTATAATATATGGTTCATAAACTATTACAGCAACTGATTCAAAGTAAGCTTCACGATCATCTACACCTTCCATAAGCCTCAATATACCATTAAAACCTATGGTCTTGAATACATAGCTACTATATGGACCAGGGAAACCATTTAATGATTTGATAAAGAGGCCTGCATCTTCAACAAGCACGGGCTTCCTGTAATGTAGATAATAATTTACTGCAGCATACCATGCAATCTCTGCAAGATCCATGGATTGTATTTCCAGTTTACTAGCATGTTCTTGTTCTATGCATATATTGTACTTCCTAGCTACCTCGCTTACCTCCAATACCTTATACTTATTATCTGTTAGAAAGAATAACGTATAATTACATGTATTTTTCACGCATAATCCTCCTCCTCAGTCTTTCTTCAACATATCTTCCTCTCAATCTTATATCATGGACTTTATCCTTTAGTTTAACTGTAAATTCATTACCAGCAATTTCTGCATAGCCTTTCCAGAAATACTCCATAAATAAATCATGTAGTTCAGGGTATAGTGCTTCAATACTCCTACTAAGTAAATGTATATCTATAGCATATTCCTCAAGATCCCTGCTATATCCGGCTAGTCCAAAATCAATTATATACAACTTTTTTCCTGCAACTATAGTATTCGCTATAGTTAGATCCCCATGATAGATAGTGTTTTTATGCATTATACTTGCCTGTCTACCTAGGCTTAAAGCATAATGTATTACATCGTCCCTTTCTAATTCGCCTAAGCAATCACTTAATCTACGGCCATCAATGTATTCCATAATAATTAATCCATTATCTGGATCCACATAATATATTGCTGGTACATTTAAGCTAAGAATTCTTAAATGAGACATAATCCTTGCTTCAATAATCGTTCTCCTATACCTAAATAATTTATCAAAATCGGGATGCCTATACGGTTTGGGTATTCTATATTTAGCAATTGACTTAAGTCCAAGAAATACTGTCATATACAGTTTTGCTTCAGCACCTTGAGTTAAAAACTCTAGTTCTCCGGGATCCATGGAAGATCTACCTCATCAAGCCTCCATCTCTGCTTAACAAATGCTTTTAGCGGATCTATTGTTACTCCGTAGAGATATAGCAGTAATCCTGTCCAAGCTATCATAGCACCATTATCACCAGCATATTCATGGGGTACGGTATAGAATCTTGCACCATGTAGTTTAGCCATTTTATCAAGTTTTGAATTAAGATATTTGTTCGCAGCTACACCACCAGTTAATAGAACCTCCTTCTTACGAGTTAATGCAAGACCTCTTTCAGCAACTTCAACAAGCATATTAAATGCTGTCTCTCTAAATGAAAGACATACATTGCCAAGCTCGACTCTATTCCTCGCCTGACGAGCTTTCTTAAGAGCAGCAGTTAAAAGACCTGAAAAAGATAGATCATTCCCCTTAACAGTATATGGTAAGTCTATGAATTCTTTTCCCCATTCAGCACATATATCGACTTGGTGCTTACTACCAACAACATATGGTGGTGCAAGTCCTACTTCTCGAGCAAACGTATCCAATAGATTACCAAGAGGTATATCGAGTGTTTCACCAAGGACGCGGTATCTACGTCTTCTTTGTATTGATACAAGTGTATTTCCTCCAGACACATAAACTATAAGTGGATCACTTAATTTATTGACGAGCTTACCGATCTCTATATGGGCCACAGCATGGTTAACTGGTACAAGGGGCTTTCCATAATATGATGATATAAATCTAGCGATTGAAGCACCTACTCTAAGACATGGGCCTAAACCTGGGCCTAACGCTACTGCAACTGCGTCAATATCCTTTAATTTAATACATGGCTTGTTTAATGCATTCCTTAGAACCATAGGCGCTTTTGCCATATGATGCTGGCTAGCCTCTCTCGGATGAATACCTCCTTTCTCTGGAACATACTTAGAGTATTCATTAACTAGTATCTTAGGCTCTCCATCTATAATAGCGGCTATACCTACTCCAAAAGTGTGAGAAGTAGATTCTATGCCTAAAACAATTATTTTATCCAAAGCCTTCTCCTTACCTTGAGCTGCGAATAAATTCCGTATATCCACATTTACCACAATGCCACCTTGGTACAGGCTTCTTATGATAAGCCATTACACTACCGCATCTAGGACATCTTTTATTCTTAAGCCTTATTGTACCCTTATCATAATTATACTCATATAATTTATGTACATGTGCCATACCTTATCACCTACTGCTGTAGCTCTAATTCTAAAAGTTCTGTAGCTCTTTCATTTCTAGTAATAATATGCTTAGGCTCAAATAACTTAGCACGTTCCGGAGAATCATATATATGAGCTTCGATATTCGTTACACCCCATCCAAAATCAGAAACTATTTTCCTAACATAAACTCTATTAATTTCAACGTTATATGCATCTGCAATAGCCTTACGGACAAGGCCTCTAGAAGGTGTGCCTTTACCGATATGGCTAATCCTAATCTTTAACTCAACTCTCTTAATTAAAGGATTATACTTCTCTTCAATAATCTCTCCAGCATATTCATCTCCAATCTTAATGGTTTTTACCATATTCAATCACGCTCCATTTTTATGCGTTTAATCCGTTGCCTTAACTGGTCTATCCACTCATATCTGGTTTAAATGTCTTAAGTATCTTAATAAACTTTAACCTAGAATAATAATTAAGATCAACTACGACAATGCCCGTCCTAGGCTGACCATAAACGATATTGTTTAAGGACTTATTAAGACCCAATGCTATAACAAGAAGATCTTCTTCACCATAGACAAAAATGTTGACTGGCTTTTTAATAATTGAAAGAATTGTTTTAGAAGAAAGCGATATCGTGGATCTGGGATTAACTATTTTAAAATAGTGTTCAAAATAACCTGTTTCAAAAGATCTTCTTGTCTTCCCATCTATGATCTTTACGCTTGAATCAAATTCTCTACAAACAATATCTCCAACACAAGAATCTACATTAAACCATAGATCACTTTTCCTTACAAGATCTTTAGATTTAATAAATAATTTACCTAATGGGATTGAAAGAACACTTCTCATCCAATAAGGTAGTTTTAGGACAGGGATTTTCCTAGTAACCAAATCATCTTACCCTAAGAGCGTATCTCCCAGATCTAGTTATTCCAAGGATCTTTGCAACTTCGGATCTATCAGGATCTATTATTATTACAACACCTTCCCAGTCTTCAGAAAAATCTCTAGAGTTACATATAGGGCATACATCAACATCTCTTTCAACAAGAGCTTTGCATTTCCTACAAGCCTTAAACGGCTTTCTCCGTATTCTAACTGGCATTCTAATTACCACCTAAGAACTATTTCTTTACCTTAGCTACTCTCTCCTTTAATCTTCTAATCCACTCAATCTTTCCAAGATAAGGCTGTCTAAGGGTTAAACTAACTCTTAAACCCTTGGCAGCTAGAAGAGCTACATTATAGACTCTAGCTCGAACACTATCTCCTCTTTCAATAAGTCTACCTGTATCAGCTAATCTAAGACCGGGTCTAGTGGGATCATATTCTATAGGTTCATCGGCTATTTGAGACTTATGTATAAATCCATCAGTAGCACCTAGGTCAACGAATAATCCATAGCTTGTAACAGTAACTATTTCTCCCTCGACAACTTCCTGCATAAATGGATTAAACGCTAATACTGTAAATTCTGCTTCATGATATGTTGCTCCATCACCCGGTATAATCTTTCCTTCAGGAGAAAGAGTTACATCTAGAACAGTGACTATAATTCCCAATTGCCTAGTAACCCTACCTTCATAAGTTTGCCTAAGAACCTTTAATGCCGCCTCCCTCAATGACTTACCAAATTCCTCTGGTGGTATCCTAACAACATCCCTAAGCCTATAGATCCTGTACATACTCTATACACCACACTCTATTGCCATATAATACTTATGGCTAAAATAACTATCCTAATAAACACCTTGTGCTTCTAATAACTGTTTCTCCTCCCTAAAATAGATCTCGGGAATCCCTGCTTCCCTAAGCCTTCTCCTCAACTCACGATCATTAGTGGCAACTATAAAGCCTTCTCTTAAAGCGATCTCTAATAATAGATCATCAGCAGATTTATCCGGAGATAATGAGATCTCTATGACTCTACACCTTTTCTTAACAAGTTCCAGAGCTAGTTTTGCAGCTTTCCTCTCCTTAACTCCTCCATGAGCAATTATTTTCTCAAGCTCTTTAACAACTGGCTCTATAACATAGTATTCGGGCTTAGTGTCTAGGAGTTCCTCTATTTGTGTAAAAATGTCTATGCCCCTACCTATAAGCATGAGGATATTAGTGTCTAGGAGAACGCCTATTTTACGAGGCAAAACTATGTCACTCAACTAATTTCTTCAATAGTACCCCATCCAGTAAGTCTCCATCTACCAAGTACTTGTCTACTAATAGCTACTCTCGAACCTTCCCATGTAGCAACAGGATCTCTTAGCATTATATCGATCATGTCACCAGAAACTTTAGTTACAAATCCAAGTCTTATAGCAGTACCTATAGTAACAACAATAGGTTCTCTAATCCTTATAGGAGGTATTTTAACGAGCTCCTTAGTGCCTACAGCACGCTCCATAAGCCTATAGTGTACCCTAAGCCTAGTAACAACAGGTGGTAAATGACCAGGTTTACCAACTACATTACCTACAAGTGCATCAGCCTTAGTAAGGCTTGGATCAAGCTTTGTACCTATAGCTAGTAATCCTCCAGGCCTAGCCTCATCAACATCTAGATCGCCAAATCTTAAGCTAACAACCTCTGTAATAACTGGTTCATAACGATATCTGCCTGGACCAATTGGTATTCTTATTCCTGGCCTAATCTCTATCTCATCACCAACCCTTAGTACTCCCTGAATCAATGAACCACCTATTACGCCGCCGCGTAGCTTCTCTGGCGGTGTACCAGGCCTATTTACATCAAAACTACGTACAACATACATGAGCGGTGCTTTAGACGGATCTCTTTCTGGAGTAGGTATGATCTCTTCAATAGCTTGAAGTAGTACATCAATATTTGCCTTATGTAATGCACTAACTGGTATTATAGGTGCATCTTCAGCCCATGTACCCTCTAAGAACTTCTTTATCTGCTTGTAATTCTCTAGTGCCTTCTCCTTAGACACTACATCAACCTTATTCTGTACAACAACTAGATTACGTACACCAATGATATCTAGTGCAACGAAATGCTCTCTTGTCTGTGGCTGGGGACATGGCTCATTAGCTGCTATAACAAGTATTGCGCCATCCATTAGAGCTGCTCCAGAGAGCATTGTAGCCATTAAGGCTTCATGGCCTGGTGCATCTACAAAACTTACTCTACGCAATAGTTTTGAGCTACTGCCATCAGGACATGTAGACTCTGTAGTGTATGCTTCTGGAGGCTCAAGATTCTCACAATAAGCTATACTACCGTCTGCATAGCCTAGCTTAATAGTCATACCACGCTTAAGCTCTTCACTATGTTTAGCCGTCCATATACCAGTTATTGCTTGTACAAGCGTTGTCTTACCATGATCGACATGGCCTATAACTCCAATATTTACTTCAGGCTGTTTAAGTGTCCATGGCAAATCCTATATACACCCCCTATCTTCTCCTATACAGTCTATGATGTATTATATAAAATAAAATTAGCCATATAATTAAAATGCTCAATAGAGTTAATAAACAATCACTGTATTAATCTGTACAATATCTTCAGTAATAGTGTTTCCTCTAATCATTTTACGGCGGCGTTCACCCTTCTCCTTTGGATGGAATCCGGGTGGACCGGATAATAATACTCTCTTCTTAACGCCACCCATTATATCTGGTCTCATTGGGAAACCACTATAGTCACTACCACCAGTTATCTTAAGCTTTACATTCTTAAGCCCTATAAGAGATCCGTCAAATACATCGCCGATCTTGAGTCCTATGAGCCTCTTAGTACGATCATCATTAATCCTAACCTGCCATGCTCTAGCTCGGAAAACCTCTCCCTCGGCCTCAGTAACGCCAGCCTTATCCATGAGTAGACCAGCACTTATATGGACTTCATTCTCAGGAATATTATCATCTATTTCAACAGTACACCTTATATTGACCTTCTCATTAGACTCTGGCTTATAGATTCTGACTGTTATAACGCCGTGTTTAGCATCTAATTTCTCAAGTAATGCTTTATTTATCTTAGCAACTGGTAGTTTAAAGCCTTCTTTTACATCTCTATCGTATGGTAGATCAGAGCCTACGACTTTGACCTTAATAATACCACCTTTTTTAGGAGCCTCTGGATCGGATATTACTATCTTGAAATCAGCCATTCCAATTACACCCCCGGTGCCTTAAGCGGCACCAGCTATTCTCTAACTCCTATGTGTTTTGCCTAATACCAGTATATATAGTATTTTGTTTTCTAGGCAGGTATTGATTATGAGTAGCATATATAGTATTGCATTACTAGTTATAGTAGGTAGATATGTGTTGGAGGATGGTAACTATGAACAGTGAAGTTAGGCGGTGGATGAGGCAGCCAATAGTTGTTGTATTAGGCCATGTCGATCATGGTAAGACAACTCTACTTGATAAAATACGTGGTACAGCTGTAACAAAGAAAGAACCAGGAGAAATAACACAGCATGTAGGGGCAAGTATTGTTCCGGCAAGTGTTTTAAGGAAGGTTGCAGAACCATTGAAGAAATATTTTCCAAGACTAAGGATCGAGATACCTGGCCTATTATTCATAGATACTCCTGGACACGAGCTATTCAGTAACTTACGTAAAAGAGGGGGAAGCGTAGCTGATATAGCTATACTAGTAATTGATGTTATTGAAGGCTTTCAGCCACAAACAGTTGAAAGTATTGAGATACTAAAGGAGAGACGTGTACCATTCATAGTAGCTGCAAATAAGATCGACCGTATACCTGGCTGGAAGCCTCAGCCAGATAAGCCATTCTTAGAGACAATTAAATTGCAAAACCCAAGTGTACAGGCTAGACTAGATCAGTTAATCTATAGAATAGTTGAACAACTCTATAATCATGGATTTATGTCAGAGAGATTCGATCGTATAAAGGATTTCCGTAGGACAGTAGCTATTGTACCAGTATCTGCTAAGACAGGAGAGGGATTACCGGAATTACTTGCATTACTAACAGGTCTAGTACAGCAATTTATGAAGAAGAAACTCGTTACTAGTGATGAACCTGGTAAGGGTGTTATTCTCGAGGTTAAGGAAGAGCCTGGTTTAGGCACTACAATTGATGTAATCATATATGATGGTGTCATCCGGCGTGGAGATCTAATTGTTGTTGGAGGTAAAGTTAAGCCCATTGTTACTAAGGTACGTGCACTTCTTATGCCCCGTCCATTACAGGATATGAGGGCTCATGAAGGTAAGTTCCGGGCTATTGATGAAGCTATAGCTGCTACTGGTGTAAAGATCTCTGCTCCGGGTCTTGAAGATGCATTAGCTGGTTCTCCGGTATTTGTTGTTCCTAGTGAGAGCCTTGTTGATGAGTATTTAGCTAAGATTCGTGAGGAGATCGAGTCTATACGTATTAAGACTGATAGCGTTGGTGTAGTTGTTAAGGCTGATACTCTTGGTACACTAGAGGCTCTTGTTGCTGCACTTCGCAGGGAAAATATACCAGTACGTCTAGCTGATGTTGGACACGTGTCTAAAACTGATGTTATGGAGGCATCTATTGTTAAGAGAGATAAGCCAGAATATGGGGTTATACTGGTTTTCAACGTCAAGGTTTTGCCAGAAGCTAGAGAGCTTGCTGCTAAGGAGAGTGTCAAATTATTCATAAATAATGTTATCTATAGGTTGTTAGAGGACTATATAGACTGGGTTAGAAAGCTCAAGGAGATGGAGAGGCTAAAGGTATTAGAATCTCTTGTTAGACCAGGTAAAATAAGGATTATACCAGGATACATATTTAGAAGAAGTGAGCCAGCTATTGTGGGTGTAGAAGTTCTTGGTGGAAAGATAAGGCCTCGATACCCGCTTATGAGAGAAGATGGTATGAGAATTGGGGAGATCATGCAGATCCGTGATCGTGATAATGTTTTGAAAGAAGCACGTGTTGGCCAAGCTGTTGCAATTTCAATTAAGGGTAGAGTTCTTGTAGGTAGGCATATTGATGAAGGCGATATACTATATACGGATATACCCAAAGACCATGCTAAACTATGGCTTACAAAGTTCAAGAATGAATTAAGTAATGATGAAATGATGGTTCTTAAAGAGATCATTAATATTAAGAAGAAAAGAGATCCCATGTACGGCTTAATATTCTAGTCAAGAATCTCGTCTCTCTTAAATACAACACTTATCTCAAACTCTGCACTTTCAGGACTATCACTTGCATGAATTATATTTCTTGACTTAGATAATGCATAGTCACCACGTATAGTTCCAGGAGGAGCCTCTCTACCATCAGTAGGTCCTATCATTAGCCTCACTACCTTAACAGCACTATCCCCTTCAAGAATCATTGCAACTACAGGCCCAGATGTAATGAATTCTATTAGATCATTAAAGAAGCTCTTACCCTTATGGACTTTATAGAATTCTTCTGCTTGTTCTCTAGTAAACTTAAGCATCTTCAATGCCTTGATCTTGAAGCCTTTCCTTTCAAACCTACTAATGATCTCCCCGATCAATCCCTTCTCTACACCATCAGGTTTTATAACTACAAGTGTCCTCTCAATACCCATAACTAAATCCCCGGTGTAAAATGATCATTGGAAGAAGTCTTTAAACATTACTTTATACAGTGGGTTTATCATGGGAGAAGTATTATCTTTGTTTCTGTCTACCTTTAACGGTCCATTTAAACTTCCTTGGATCACGTCTAAGCTTAAGATAACTTTTATAACACTTACTACTACAGAACCATAGAATAGAACCATCATTTTTAACATACATTATACCTGTTCCAGGCTCTATTTCTACACCGCAAAAACTACAATGAACAATTCTAGGCATATCTCTATTCTACCCCTCATACTCCTCCTACTGATAGTTTTACAATACCCCTTAAAGTCCTTATTTAAACTTTATCGTAACCTTTATAACAAGTATTTGGAGTCTCTATAGGACAGCAGGGATTAGGAGGGTGTATTAGTGTGAGTGAAGAGAAAAAGATCATTGTTGAACAACCGCCCGTAAACGTGGTTGAAGAAATAGGTTTTCCAGCAGAAGTAATCCAGATTATTGGAAGGACTGGAGTTACTGGAGAGATTACACAAGTACGTGTAAGAGTACTTGAAGGCAGGGATCGAGGACGTATAATTACTAGAAACGTTAAAGGCCCTGTTAGAATCGGAGATATACTAATACTACGTGAAACAGAGCGTGAAGCACGTAGATTAAGTAGGAGGTAAAGAATTATTAAATAAGCATATTCTTTGAAAACTAGTATATTTTAAGATAAAAAATATTAGTTTATTATCTATTTGAACTAGTCTATTTCTACTTACCAGCTTTTGCACGTAGTTCTTGTACAGCTCTAATTATTTCTTCAACAAGCTCCTTAGCATTACCCGGATCTAGTATTGCTGCACTAGCTGCTGCAACTTCTATACCAGCTGCTTCACCAAGACGCTTCTTACTTGGTACGTAGACGTAGGGTATTTTCTTCTCATCACATAGAAGTGGGAGGTGTGCAACGATCTCTGGTGGATCAACGTCTTCCGCGATCAATACAAGTTTTGCTTGTCCACGTTCTACAGCCTTAGTTGTCTCATTAGTTCCCTTCTTGATCTTACCGCCAGTCTCTCTAGCCTTCTTTAATGCCTCATATGCCTTCTCAGCAAGATCTGCTGGTACTTCAAATTTTACATAGAATGGCTTACTCATCTTCTCATCCTCACCCCTTCACAAAATTCTGGTCGTCGAATCCATTATTCTAAGGGATACACTATATAGCTTATAAAACTATCTATTCCCTCTCAACAATAAAGCCAGCAATACCAAGCTTAAACGGATCCCTAAGCTCCTCGGGAAGAGCCCCATAACCAGGATAATCCCATCTCCAATAATCAACAGCATACTTACCCAAAGTAATAAAATCAGTAATATAAAAACCATGATCAGTAAGATAGCTCCTAACAACATCATCCCACATTTTCTTAGAAAGATTGATACTATAATTCAAGATCTCTTCTCTTAATTCAAGAGATAATCCTGGCCATTTTTCATCAGAAATGTGTAAATAACTAATTCCAACTGGCAAAGTTATTTCTCGATCCCTAAGAAATATGGATATTTTATTAATTTCATCCCATCCAATACCAGTAAACCCGCTACGGCCAACTTTGAACCTTGAATAAACCCTAAATGGAATAGACCAGTTAAGATAAGATATAATGTTATTATAGAACTCTAAGAATCTGTTTTCAGAAATAGTTAAGAATACCATAGAAAACCCATCTCCATATGGTCTCCACGAATGAGCCGGCTTACGAGAAAAATTCTCACCAACTCCACAGCAAGAACGTGGTAACACTATACTTATTCCTCTAAATAGTTTGTAGTTCATAGGGTTCCAGTAAGCAGAGATAATAAGCATTGATTCATTATCTAAGAACCATAATGTATGTGCAAGATAGCTATTAGCTCCTGGATCGGCATATCTAGGATCAACCATACCTGCAACAAATAATATTAGTTTATTCTTACTACCCCAATAGTAGGCCCTTACAGTAGTTCTAGACTCTATAAATACATTATTAGAGTATTTTCTAGTATAATACTTGAATATAAGGTTATCAATATCATAAATTAAAGCTCGCAAACAATTAGCCATACTAGCTTCCTCGTAATCACTCCAATAACCAAGAGAAAATTGATAAACAGTAAAGAAATCCATCTTACTTACATTTCCACCAGCATAGATACCCAAACTTAATCTTACATCGATCTCATAAGTTCTAATACCCCTATCCCAAATATCAATATAATAATATAAGATGGGTTTAATATCGTTCCAAGAATCAATTAATACTATTTGGGATTGGTTTAAATAAAGGTTTGTAGTACTAATAATATTGTTCTTACTTATATTAGATAATTGATTAAATAATATTAAGAAAGATGAAGCAATGAGTAGAAGTATTATAATATATATGTAGATCTTAGTTCTTTTAATCAATTCTGAACATCCTCTTATCTAACCAGTAATAATTATTTAGAAAAAGAATTATATAATTTTCTATTATATAATACTATAATTTTTAAAGTTAAAGTTGTATAAGCGAATTTTGTAAAGAAAATAATATCTAACATTATAAATAATGTGAATATTATGTGTGGGCGTATATTGCTTGTATTCCTTTAACTGTTTTCTCTATTCTTACAAATCCGTATCTATAGAACTGTATTATTGATCCATGTTCTATTCTTTCAATAGCTCTTTCAACATATCCATATTCACTTATTATTTTATCATCTTCAGGCTTCAATATCTCTATTAATATATAGTCGTTTTTAGGTACCCATTGTATTATTGGTAGCCCTTTCTTACGTGCTGTTTCTAGATCATTGTCTATAAAGGTTGTTTCAATTACAATTGATCCATCTTTATAATCTATACCTTTATACTCTACATTAGCAAGATCCATGAGCCTTATCATTTTCTTACTAACTAGCATGTCCAGATCTCTACGTGATATGTATACATGGATTTCTGGACCATGTAGTAGATATTCCTCTCTAGCCTTTGTTGTCGGATGCCTTATGATGCTTATCTTATGTTCTTCTGGTGCATTATATATCGTGATCTCTATTGGATCGATTACCATCATATATCTTGGAGCCCTTGGATCAATTATTTTACGGTTAATAGCTGCTAGATTTGCATAACTTATCCTTGCATCAACAGGATTTATGCCTACGTTCTTAATGATCTCATGTATTGTTTCTGGAACAATGCCTCTGCGTCTCAATGCAGATAATGTTCCAAAACGTAGATCATCATATACTT
>Ga0190310_1000020_pt1 | contig 60541 bp, 49 predicted proteins | sample 48700778_MG_FD_165059 | JGI IMG/M metagenome (GOLD analysis project Ga0190310, IMG submission 165059) | Hydrothermal vent sediment bacterial communities from Southern Trench, Guaymas Basin, Mexico - 4870-07-7-8_MG | ecosystem: Environmental > Aquatic > Marine > Hydrothermal vents > Sediment ... | reverse complement strand
GCGTTCTCGGTTCGGTTCTTCACCTCAGCGCTATTCGGTAGCGATTTTAACTCATCCTCATATTCCGGTATCCAGTGGATTGGATTGGTATCTATGTTCTGCTTTATTTCGCTGAAACTCTTATCCAGCGCTATACTGTAGAAGTACGCTATGCACCATGAATAATTCTCCCAGAGGGATTTGTTGTAGTATACAGAATCAGGATCCGCAAACATCCGCGCAAATTTCAGGAATGTGGAGTTATTGGAGAGGAGTGATTCTACAACATCCGGAATATTATCTTCATCGGAATCTATGTATGCGCCAGTTTCATTCTTGTAAGGCGCCAGTGGATCTCCGTAAAGCGTGACTTCCTTACTTATCGGCTTATTCTCCTCATCGTAGCCTACGATTATTTTAACCGTCCAGCCGTTAATTTCTTTTCCATCTGTGACATTGTCCTTATCAACATCGGGATCCTTCAGATAATCAACGGCGGTTTCGTTCGGAATTCCGCGCGTTACATTCCAGTAGTAGAGTTCCGCGCCGTCGTTTATCCCATCATGATCTGTATCCGCGTCGGTTATCATCGTGCCGTTTTCATACTCCCAGAGATTATCCAAACCATCGGAATCTTTATCTCCGTGCGCATCGCGCGGGTTGAATGAATTTAAATCCGCGCCGAGTTCCACCGATGTTGGCAGTTTGTCGCCGTCATCATCTAAATCGTAGAAGTTCGGAATTGTATCTCTGTCATAATCCATCCTGTAGCCCGAGCGCTCCCACTCCTCTATGTTTGCCAGACCATCGCTATCTGAATCGTTGTAGGCGTCATCTTTCATCGGATTCGCCCAGTAAGAGCGGTTGCCCTCAGCGTAATTCACGGCGTATGCGTAGAAGAATGCATAAACCTCAGGCCCATCCTCTATTCCATCCTCGTCCGTGTCCTTCACGGATATGTTAAGGGTGAGATGAGTATCGTTGAAAACAGCATAGTAAATTTCCGCGCCGTCCATGGCGTAATCACAATCCTCATCCGGAATGAATGGATCCGTGTGAATTAGCATTTCGCCCACGGCCTTCTTCTCCGTATACGAAGCGCCGATGTCGTGGGTGTGAATTCCCGTGGAGTTCTGAACATGAATTTCGGATATGTTGAACGCATAAACCGTGGACCAGCCCAAATCCAGATAGGTATAGTTCAGTGTGAGCGCGGTGGAATTGTAAACAGAGGCGGTGGAATTCAGATCCTCGGGATATGATGCAAGAACTCCATCAATCAATCCATCATCATCGCTGTCCGCATCCAGCGGATCCGTGCCGTAGTGGAGGACCTCATCCCCATCACTCAACCCATCCTTATCTGTATCGGCATCGTTCGGATTCGTCCCTATTATTATCTCCACTCCATCAATCAACCCATCGCCATCCATGTCGGAAATTAAAGGCTCTATATCCGCACCGTCTATCAGGAGGTCATTATCGCAATCATCATCTATCGCACTCGTCCCTACCCACTGACCGAAAAGAGTTCCGCGATTTATCCGAATATCTATGCTTCCTGAAGTTTGCTGATTGGAAAAGTTGTAAATCACTCCGGAAATAATGACGGTGATTGTTAGGGCCGTCTGAAGAATTATCTTAACGAATATCGGGATGTTAGTGCCTGTGCTTGAATTCCACTTAGCAATAGAATGACCGACTATGTAAGAGCCCTGCTTGATCACGACCTCCAGAGAGTAATCTCCGGCGGGCAGTGTTGGATACGCACCAACGGTGAGGTTGAGCATCAGCCCGTAATATCCGAACTGTTCTACACCCATTTCTGTGAATATATCCACTTCGTCTGTTCCCTCAGCATATATTGTGTGTCTGTAAACTCCATCTATACTATCAACAGTATCCGTTATTTCCGCACCGAAATCTATGCTCAGAGGTTTATCCTTCAGCACGCCGGATAGCGATACGAAATCCACACATTTGAGCATCTCGGAATCCTTAACCTCCAGATACCTTATTTCATAACCTCCGGATTTCTCCAGAGAATACATACCGTTGAAATCAACCACCATTATCCCCATCCCAGTATGCTTATCCATCTTGATTGTGAATTCTGCGCCCGTGGAATTCCTGAAAATTATGCTATCAAATTCTCCACGCTTTGTATACTTTACGGATATGAGAATAAGCGCCTTGCCTTCGGACTGCGATTCAAGATAATTCAGATAATCCTCTGTAAGTGCAACGAATATTCCAGTCACGTCCCCAGATGTTCCGTTCCAGATTGCCCCCTTTCTGTATGGAAGATTCAGAACGGAGTTTATGTGATCGGTCATGGTTTGATTCATTCTAGCGCAGTATCTGTCCAGAACGCTGAGTTCTCCGTAATCGCTGAGGTAATCGTTATCTGTATCGTTGCTCAGAAGCGATGTATTGTAGTAATACTCCGCCCCATCTATCACGCCATCAGCGTCAGAATCCCTGCAAAGAGGATCAGATACACGATATCGGAATTTGAGAACAATACGATAACTCACTATGCCTTTTCCGACCGACAATCTTATGAATGAGTTCTGCTGAATTGCACTGCGAGCCACTCCGTAGAGCGGGATCTGAATCTCTCTCGGTGGAAGTGTTATCGGATACTCCTCGTAATCATCACCGCCCTCCACTCTGAAATTTTCCGCCTCCTTCAATCTCGTCCTGAATTTTGGATTTGATACACTTACTGGAAATCCAGTATTTGCATCGTAAAATTCCGCGTTCACGGTCATCGGAGAATTCAGAAATGCCCCTTTATCCTCAACATAGCAGGAAATACTTATACTAAAATCACCGCTATCTGGTATATTAATATCCGTCTTATCAATAGTTATCTCCTCTCCACCAATGTATCCAGTTATGGTTACATCCGCTCTTACATCCACGCCGGAGGTTGGTGTTTCAACACTTCCCTCTATCAATACCATATGTATCTCAGCTGGAATATCCATTTTGCCCGTGTAACTTCCATCCTCACCTTTCATATCTGCGCTGTATTCCCTGACAGGCTCAACATATATGGTGGCATTTGAGAGTTCGAATTTCTTGAGAACAGAATAGCCTAGGTCAATATTCATTACTCTTCCACCGTATATTATTCCAGAGCTTGCATAAACAAGCATGCCGTTATCCCATTCAAAGCCCTCAATTTCCTCATTTACAGGTATGCATATGGCTACACGCCACGGAATATGGTTTAGGGGAGATTCGTTATAGACATAGCTTATTGTAATTTTGCTTACGCCGAATGATATGGGACCTGCGTATACCCATCGCCCCTCGGCATGGGCAGGTATATCGCATACTGAGGTATGAATAATAACATCTCCCGTGAAGTTTCTTACCAGACTTATGTATAGAAGATATTGCTGGGAAGGATCGAGATTCTCAACCGTTCTGTACTCCACAAATCCGTATCTCACATTTGGATTTATCTCCACTCCGTCCGCAAGTCCATCTTCATCGGTATCGTAAATCAGGGGCGAGGTGGGAAGATAATTTACCTCATAGTAATCTCCGAGATAATCCTCGTCCGTATCGTTCTTCAACGGATTTGTTCTTTCGTCTCTCTCCTCTTTATCGCTCAGCCCATCGTAATCTGAATCCTTGCGATACGGATAGGATGGATATATATACGAGGGATTCTTGGATGTTGGAACTATCTCCACAGGATATACCTCACTGTAATCCGATATTTCATCGCCATCCGTATCGTCTGTGGTTGGGAGCGCTCCCCACAGATATTCCTCACCGTCTATGAGTCCATCACCATCCGTATCGTTGCTCACGGGCGATGTGAAGGAATGGAGCAGATTATATCCCGCGAATATTAACTGTCTTATGATGCATCTCTCACCGTTCTCGTAGGAATAAATCGTAAGGAACGGATTCATATCTGAGAGATACACCATTGATACATTCGTATCCAGAATGGCTGAATGATTTTCATCGTATATGTACAGATTTCCTTCCCTTATTCCTATGTTCAGCCGAATATCCGAAGAACGCACACTCCACAGATATACGTCATCGGCATAGATGCTGTTGCCCATCATATCCCGACATATCTCTATGTTCAGAGAATTCACGGAACCATCTTTATGGGCAACATGGAGCATGTACTTCGCAGCGGGATTTCCGCTTATACTGCTTATGTTTGATTCAAATACAGCGTTTATGCTCTCTCCCTCTCCGAGAATTGTGGCAAGATAAATTCTGCCCTCACCGGTCTTGTAAGGCGCAACATAGTATCTGCCATCCTCATCAACATGAAGCCAGCGAGATTCGTTGCCTTCAAAGAATACAGGAAACGATTCCTCAGAATCGCTCAGCATATCTCTATCCGTATCGTATTCCCAAGGATATATCGGACCTCCTTCAATGTTCTTTTCCCCAACGAAAAGTATGGGAACATAGGGATTGCCCTCATCATCGTAATGAATTTCGTCCAGCGCCTTAAGAACATGTGAGGAATTGAATATCCCGGATACTTTTCTGTAAACAACATATTCATCCTCCATGCTGAAATGCATTATGTATCCGAAAACAACATTGTATCCGTCAAGCAATCCATCTCCGTCCGTATCAACGCGCACCGGCGATGTTTCCTCACTATCTAAAGATCCGTTGTGATTTGCATCCTCAACTCCATCCTCAATGCCATCCGAATCGGAATCCGTATCGCGCATACCTATGAGCGAATCCCCATCCAGATCGTACCAGTAGAGAGGTTCAGTTCCATCTTCTATTCCATCGTTGTCCGAATCTACATCGCCCAGATCCGGAGTATCATCGTTGTCCGAATCTGGAATGTAATGGACCTCATATCCCATGGCGACGAGATTCTCCAGCGGGAACGGAGATGTTGATATGCCTGCGGAGGAATTGCGAACATACTCCACATACCTCTCATCGGGAGGAGCATGCTCACCGAGATCATAATAAAGATAATCCCCCTTGATGTATATGGGGCGATTCCAGTAATCCATACCTATAGCTTTACACCCTGAGGGCAGGGAAGAATATGAATGTCCGGTATACGCGAATTTAACGAGTTCCGTCGGAAGATTTTCTCCGATAACCGCAGACCAGTTCCTGAGTTCTATTGCCAACGAGCGCCATGTCGGGTCAAGGCGGAACAGTACATAGGATTCGTATTTATCCGCCGCCTTATCCGAATCGTAATCTTTAAGCAACATTTTATCGTGGATGTAGGCGACCTGCATGGGCGGAGAATGAACGAGATATTCGTAATCGTAGATTCCATCTGAATCGCTGTCCTTCCTTGTCGGCAATGTGCCGAGCGGTATTTCGCGATCCCTGAACCCTTTCTTCGGCTCCGAACCCCACACAACATCTATTTTATCGTTTTTCATGAATGACGCATACACATACTTCGTCGTGTTGTTCTCAACATATGTATATACAGGCCCAACATAGAGGAGAAGGTCGCCATTCTCTCCCCACACGGGATACGCTCCGCTACGGCCATCAATAAGGAAGAATGATGCATTTTCCTCGGGTATTGTGGAATTCAGAACCTCATAACGGGAGAAGTTGAAAGAGACATTTCCTATACCAATATCACCGAAGTTCAGGGAATTTATCCAGAGCCACGAACTGGAATTTAGATTTCTGTAATAAGAGGCGGATAGAGCGCCGTTGCGTATGTTTGTGCGCATCTCCACACCCATTATCTCCGCCCAGTCATTTAGGCGATCCTCATCCGTATCCTCCTTGACGGGGGAGGAATGGAAGTTCCACTCTCCCACATTGCTCAGCCCATCCCCATCATAATCATCATAAGCATCATCCACCATGGGGTCCAGAGAATACCCTATCTCCCAGCCGTCGGGCATCGTATCGGAGTCAACATCGTATTTTGCGCAGTATCGCCATGCGGTTATGTTGTCCAGACCCCTCGTTTTATTCCAGTATCTGAGTTCATCGCCATCGTTTATCCCGTCCATGTCGGTATCGTTGAGTATAGGAGAGGTCCAGGAAAACCGCGAGGATTCTTTATAATCGCTCAGCCCATCATCATCCGTGTCGTTGCTAAGCGGATTGAGATGGTATTCCTCTGTCGGAAAACTCAGTTCAAAAGAATCGCTCAAGCCATCGTGATCAAAATCCTCGCTGAGGGGCGAGGAACCCATCTCAACTTCACACGAATCGCTCAGCCCATCCGCATCGGTATCGTTGCTCAGAGGATTAAGACCGTAACAGTTGATTTTGAGATCGGCAGTGGGATACGATGCGTTTCCGTATTTCACATATATCCACGGAGGATAGGGAGGAGAACTGATTTCCCATGGTGAGGGCTCGTATATCGTTATTATGGAATATATCTTCGCCGTGTGGTATCCGGGTTTGAGATAAACGGACACAACCGAGGTATTTCCGTAATCCTTTCCGTCCACATTAGCATATCCGCCATACGGGAATATGAGGTTGTATCTTGCGAAAACCGGAGCGTAGAATGTACATCTCCATCCGATCTCGTATCTTTGATATCCGGGCGCCCACAACGGCACGGGTAGGGATACCATGTATATCTCCATGGGTTCGCTGTACGCCCAGCCAGAAAGTTCGCGGGAATCGTTGAGCCCGTCATTATCCGAATCCGTATCCAGAGGAGATATGCCCGCCAGAATCTCCGTGGAATCGTATCCTATGCTGAGATTGTTCGCATCGTGATCACTATCCGGACAGGATACATTCGTTCCTATCTGAACCTCAAAGAAATCGCTTAGGCCATCGTTATCTCCGTCCACGCTCGCAGGATAGGGATCCAGATCATCGGGTAAGAGATCTCCATCCGTATCCGAACTGTACGGATTTATTCCCTGCCTGTAAATGTAGATTTCATCCACGAGGGCGAAGCCCGAAGTTGAGCGGAGATAGAACAGTAGGGGGCTGTGTGCCGTAATGTAAAACACCAGGGTGTTGTTTTCCACAGACACATTCGTTCCGTTTCTTACCTCAATGTTCCCGCGATATCCAACCACTATGCGGTACAGCCCGGAAGGCATATCGTATCTGAATTCTGTCCAGGATGTATTTAGCGTGATTCTCGGCCTATCCACCATATACAGATAAAAGTCATAGATTTCCTCGTAATCGCTCAGCCCGTCGGAATCGGTGCTGGTGGATGTTCCGCTCGTTCCGAGAGTGATCTCCTGATAATCGCTCAGTCCATCACCGTCCGTATCCGGATTTCGGGGATTCAGACAGTAATGGTATTCAAGAATATTCACAACATCATCGGAATCGTAATCCTCGCGGGAATCATCTTCCCCGATATTCAACGAATACTCCCTCTCCCACAAATCATCCATACCGTCGGAATCCACATCTTTATGTATTCTGAGAGTGAAATCCCTCCATACATTTTCGCGGTAATCCGTCACTTTAACACTCACGAAATACTCGCCAGCAGCGAGATAACTAAGATTCAGATAATTTCCCTCGGAAATCAAACTTCCGTTCAGATACCAGAGTATACGGAAATCCGAGAAATCATAAGCAACCGCGGAAAGAATAACGGGAGTGTACATGGAGGTGAAGAAATCGTGGGTGAGAAGCGTGGGAGGTACATTCTCCACATTTACACTAAAATTCCTCCATATTATACTATGCTCATCATCCACAACCTTAACGGATATAGTATGCTCACCCGCCCCTAAGGATAAAATTGCAGAGCCGTAGGAAATGTAACGGGAATCCACATAAATGTAGGATTCCGCATAACCAAATTCGGAAACATTTGCGGATATTCTGAAAGGAACTCCCTCAGTGATATTTGATGGTATGCTCACATTCACGGATGGCAGAACATTTTCCACGGTAAACGAACGAAACGCGAAATTTCGGGCAAAGGCGAAAACCACATGATTTCCCGCATGCCAGAATTTTCTACTCATCTGGGAAGCATTGCTCCTCTCAAAACCGTCGGAAAAGTACCAGTTCACAGGAGAATCCGAGATGAAAATTATATCCGAGCCCTCGGAAAAACTATTTGCATAAATTTCCAGATTCGGCTCGGGAAGCGCAGGCGGAATGTAAGGAGAGTATATTGAAACTATGAAAACGCGCGGATAGTGATATATCACACATCTCTTTCCGAAAATAACAAAATCAAAAACATGTCCGTATTTTATATGTACGCAATCTCCCCTCTTCCTCACCTTCAGCTTATCGTGGTAATAGGGAGGGGAGTACCCGTATCTCTCCACACTGATGGAATATTCCTCGGAAACATGAGCGAGATCATCATCGTAAATTTCTCCCTTTATCGTGTAAATACCATCGTCAAGAAGCACTGTGGTGTTCAAACTGAGATTTTTCACAGCCGTTCCAGCGGCAATAGCATCGCCATTCACGAGAATCCTTCCGAACACGCGATCGTTTGCATCATACCCCCTGAGAATTATTTTAAGCGGTTGCGTAACGAGTATCGCGGAAAGGTTGAGGTTAAGAGCTCTGCAGCGACTCACCGCAGCAAAAATATCCGTGCGGTTTCCATCGCCGAATCTGAATGAAAGATATAGGAGTCCACCACCCCTCGTCTCGGCAAGTAATCCGAGATTCTGATCATACGATAGGGAGAGATTCCACTCGTAATCTTTGAATCTCTGTACAGTGGCATTCCATACGATTTCATCGTTCCTCAAAAACAGGATTTTGACGGAAGGATATCCTATCCAGTATGCGCGGAGGGTGAACTCGCTCCTTATATCCATACTGATCTCCGGCGGTATGTTGAGAATTTGCAGATATGCATAAGATGAATTGTTTCCGCCGTAAAAGAATACCGCACCATCATAATCGTCGGTTACATTGGGCACATAGGATGATATATTCACAGAATCCTCATGAAAAACATAATTTCCGGATGGAAGCGAGGGTCTGAATTCTCCTATCTCCATCTCCCGCACCGCAAACCCCGTATCATCCACAACGAGCTCCACCCTGTACCTTCCGGGATATCTGTATGTGTGGGAAACATTTCTTCCGTAGCCCGTGCTTCCATCCCCGAAATACCAGGTGTAATTGTTGCCCGAACACAGTGCACGGAATTCTACGGTGTTGGCGGAGATTGAGTAACTGAAATTCACATCCACAGCAGCGGGAAGAACATGAACGCGGAAGGATGTGGAATTGCTAAGCGAATCATTATCCCAAACTGTAAGGGTAACATTGTATATTCCCGGAGAGGTATATATGTGCGTGACATTAATCTCCTCGCTTCTGACTCCATCCCCAAAATCCCAAGATACATTCGTTATGTAACCATCCCAGTCATGGACACGATACGCGGAAAAGTATATTTCATCTCCGGCCCTCGCCGTTATGTTCTCAAACTCGGGAATTTCAGGAGGTAATCCTCCACCATCTCCCTCATCCGAATCGTAATCAAGCAGGTCTATACAGTAGTTTTTACCGCCAGCAACAAATATTCCAGATGAATCGTACTCCTCGCCCTCCACCATCGGATACATAACCACACCCATCGCATTCATCCAGAATACGAAAGTATCGGAGTAGTAACTCCGGTTCAGAACATATCCCTTGGTAGGCAGAGAAAACCATATTGAATGTGATATATTTATAGACGAATAGTTGAAGGGATATACATTTCTCATCTCGCCCATGATAACAAATTCTCTGAATCCATCAAATTTTCCGCTGAGATTCACGGATTCGTAAAGAGGTACAGCCCATATATCAACCTCCGCACCCCCATCCGAAGTTACAGTCACAGTCTCCTCGGAAGGATACACGAGAGTTACGAAAACACAATCCTTGCCGGATACATCCATACCCGAACCATAACTCACATAAGAGGCATTCAATATACGGAACACCGCTATGAATCTCTGCCCCTCCCAGTTTATCCGAAATGTCTCAGTACCCTGAACATACTCCTTGTGGGGTAAATCACTTAGAGATATTTCCTTTTCCTCCCCAGTTATAGCAGCAAATGCTGAGGGAGCAACGAGAATTGCAACTACTATAACCACACCCAATCCTATATACCTCCTAAACTCCATGATGTACAGCCTCCCGTTAATCTTCAGTAATAGAAATTAAAATAGGTATATATAAACTTTTTGTTTTTTCCAGAGGCCATCAGGATAAGACAGAAATATATAAGAAGTGCAAAAAATTGGGGGTTGTGAAGGTGAGGAAGATAAGGGGATGATAAGGAAAATTTCAGGATTTTTATAAATTCTCTTATAAGACTTAGACCCGCCCCTTCATAACTAACTTTTTCCTCACAATATCATACCTCCATTCCCTCTTCTTCCATAAACATATTATAACTCAATTCCCACATCCTTGCCTTTCTTTCGTCCATTTCATTGATTCAGAGTTCGTATTCGTCCTCATCCTCGGCTATGTAGTCCTCCTCACTGATTTCCTCCTCGGGGATGTATGCAACCCCAGCGGTTGCTAAACTCTCCAGAATCTCCTCGCTGAGGAGGGAGTTCTGTTCCTCGGGAGAGACCCACAGATCCGCCTCGTAACCTGCCGGGAGAATGTCCTCCACGCTTATGGGATTTGAGAGCGTGGATATGATGGCGCCCATTTTCGTTTTTTCCTTATCCCAAAGCGGAACCAAGTTTTCCTCGTTGTCCTTAACACTGCTTATATGCTTACACTCCTCGTTTCTCACACTCCTTCTGAACACATAATCCAGACAGGTGCACTCCCACCTGCCGTCCTCTCTCTTTCCAACCAAGTACTTGTAGTTCGGCATAGTTTCCGAATTTACAATGTATATTCTTTGGTAAAATTGCCTTTTTTCCCACATCTTTTGTGTGTGCTTCTTGACCACGGGATTGTCGTGAGGTGCCAGCTCCTCTATGCTTATCTCTATTTCAGTCATAGACCGCACCTCACATATAAATGTCTATTCCACGTGAAGGTTCCTTCATCATTTCCTCAAACTGCTTGATGACCTCCCTGTACTTGGGCAGTACCTCGTTTTCCACCCAGGCCTTGGCCTGCTCAATTGTATCAAAGAACCTTGTTTCAAAGGGAATTCCCTCCCTGAACAGGAACACATTGATTTGCGCAACCGCCGAAGTGGTAACCTCGTCCTTCACCAGGTCATATTGCAGGACCTTACCAACCAGGGCCAGAATGCCCCTATCCGGCGCCCCTTCCTTGTAAACGTGCTCAACCCTGCCCATTCCAGCCACAACACTATCGGCGAAGTATCCGAGGTTAATGGCCCTCACAATATCCTTGTCACTCACATTCTTTATATCTTCCTCCCTCCACACCACGGTGTAGGAGGCGAAGCGCACAACTTCCGCGTCCTCAGAGGCGAGAGGCGGAGTTCCTGAAAATGCCACATATCTGTTTCCATCCTTGTCCTTCCACACTATCTTGTTTATCACCGTTCCGTTCTTCAGGCGAATACTCTCTGGAATCTCATCAATTATCCAATCGTCGGGCCTGTTCTTGTTGAAGTCAAACACATCTCCCCTGAACATGCTGCTTTTGAGCAACCGCCTAAACTTCTCGTTCTCCTCCTTGTTCACCACGAGTTGCTCATAGGCCACGGATAGCAAGTAGAGTATGTTGGGTTTGTTCTGAACATGGGTTGATAGAAACTTAACTGCAATCATCATGTCCAACTTCAACTTTCCATTTTGCAGGAGTTTAGTAACAACCTTCTCTGGCTCCTCGGTTATGTAAACTCCCCTGCGGTTATCGTAGTGTAGCAAATCGTTCACAAGGGATAGTTCCTCATTGCTTAGGGTTCCGCGGAGTAGATACACCATCTTTCCTCTCTCCGCGTCAAAGAACTTTTTGAAGCGAAATCTGGCTATCAGCGCAATAATTTGAGCCTCCTTCATCTGTATGGGTATTACCTGCATTTAATCACCTCCCAATCTCCAACTCCTCTCCAATTTCAGGACCTATGCCCTCAAACCCTCTCTCCTCTATCCGGGAGCGCAGGGTGTTGATTATCTCTCCTACGGATTTCAACCTGTCCTCCATACCCAGGCTTACCGGGATCTCCTTCTCCTGGATTCTGCCCTCCCTCTCCACGGCCACCTTGATTGCCTCACGGCTTATATCCAGGATGGGATTTCTCTCTATCACGAGGCTGAACTGATACGGCTCTCCCTTGATATGCGCAATCTTGAGGGTCATCTCCAGCGGTCCAAACTTCTTGGTGGCCAGGTTATGGAGCTTGACCACGCTGAACAGGGTAGAATCATCCACATCCCTGATATCCTCCTTCTTCCATATAAGTCCGCGATAGGGCGGGCGCTCCTTGAACTTCTGGAATAGGGCCACGTACTCCACATCCCCCTTCCTTACCTCAAACTTAACGGAGCCGTTTATGTGTTCCTCGGCTATGAGCTGGTATGTGTCCTTCCCGAAGTAAATGTTATCTCCCTGCCTCCTGAAAAAATATGTGGCAATATCATAGCTTTTCTCCCGCAGGTAGTAAATCTGGAACAGTTGCTCCGGGATCAGGTACTTGCGGGTGTACTTCTCGTACGTGTGGGAGAATGGCTCGTAATTCAGCAGTTGCTGAATTATCTCCACGGGCTGGGACAGGTAATATTTCCCGCTCTCAACCGAGACCCTTCCGGCTTTCTCCATATCCTTCAGGATCATACTCACTTCCGCCGTGATGTGCTTCGCGGGTATGTAAAATCTAAAGTCCAGTGCGCTCTCATCAAACTCAGGATACACGTACTTCAGCGCTACGAGTCGGGCGTAAGCCTCCATCCTATCAACCATTTTACATTCACCTCACATCTCCATTTCATCATCCTCTTTACTCGCGTATTGAGCTATGAACTCAGGGTTATCAATATTTTGAAGGATTTTATCCGCAGGGTGAAGATCCTCCTCAACCTCATCGTGAATGCGGAGGAGTATAACATTTTCATTCTTCCCCTCCTTCATTCTAATCACAAACTCGTTCTTTGCCCTTCTGGAAACGAGATATGTGTAATCCACGTTTCTTAAGAGTTCCCTCTCCTCTTTTCTTATGAGCCTCTCATGTCTCAAATCCTCGTGGAACTTTCTTTCGTTCCGTATCAGGTTGCGGAGCATTTCCTCTATTTTGCGCATTGCCGAGTACGAATCCATGTCCAGCAAGATCGCGTAATCGCGTATCCACTCAAACTCCAGAACGCCCACCATGGCTACACCTCAGGCTCTATATCCCTTTCAGCGGTTGCGTAATCCGCCTCCATGCCCACAAACTCCGATATCCTGGCACTCATCAGGTCCGCCATGTTCTGAAGTTCCTCGGCGGTCAGTTCCTCGGAGTTCCTCAAACTATTCACTATGCTGTCTATCTCCTCAAATCTGCCTATGCCCAGGGCCTCAAATTTTCTGTTCAGATCCTCAAGCTCCTCAACCACCCGCGCCTTTCCGCCCATCTTTATCAGAACTTCGGCCTTCTCCCTGACCTCGCTCACAAGCTCTTCGGCTTCCCTGGCCAGCTGATCTACCATCGCCTTGACGAGGACCCTCGCCCTCTCCCTTATCTCATTTCCGAGTTCCGGATCCATGCTAACCCACTCGTTTATCTTTTGTGGAGTGAGGTCCACTATGAGAGGAGATACCTCAACGTGGGCTATCCGCTTCGGAATTCTATTCACCTTCTCAACTGCCTTATCGTATTCATTTCGCAGGGCATTGCAGAGGGTTTGGCTTCCAACCTTGCTGTTCAGATACTCAACCACATCTCCACCCTCGAGTATAACTTTAAGAAGATCTCCCTTCATCTCCTCGGTAATTCTTATGTTTATAGCAGGATTACTACTCACATTTGACAGAAACTCCATGGCAATGATCAGCCTCTGCAACTCATTCCAGTAGGGCGAGGAGAAGTAATCCTGGAGAGAGTACTTGCCCTCCTCTCCCTCCTTTACCTTCTGGGAGATCTTGCCCTTGATATAGTTGAGTTCATCAATTATTTCGTTTATTTTTCTTATCTCACTCATAAGCTCCGGAACAAGTGATTTGGGAACGAGGTACAGATACTCCCCTCTCCTTGCGCCCCCGCTCACATCCTCGCGGAGGGGGATCTTGACAGCGTACTTGTTGAGGGCATCATAAACGAGAGTTCTCAAATACTTTATTGAGTTGGCAATTGCTGATGGAATAACCAGAAACTCTATAACGTTCCTCGTTACCCTAACCTTGCTCTTCTTGTCCTCCCTCACGAATATGTCCTTTCTGGTTATCTTTCTTTCCACGGCTCTCTCGCTCCAGACCGTATCTATTGTTGTGAGCAGATTTCTGAGATAATCCGCGACCTCGTTGTAAATTGAGGCCTTTACGAGAGGAGTTACATCCAGCCTTACCTTGAACACGTCCTCTGTTCGGAGCCTGTGAAACATCAGCGCTCCTTCCAGATTTATCCTCATCTCGTTTTCCTCAGCCACAGGGCAGCACCTCCATGTCCAGATCCAGCCCGTATTTTGAGAGGTTTCTCCTTATCTCCTCAACCTTAACTCCATCTCCCTTGGCAAGTATCAGGATTTTGAGGGTTTCCTCGCCCCTGTCCTCCCTTATCTCATCATCGTAAATTCCCTTGAGGATCTTCTCCCTGGTACGCCGTATAATCACCGCGTTATCAAAGCTCGAACTCATAGTCAGTGACTTCCTCCTCAACCTCGGCGTAGTACTCATCCTTGTACTCCTTGCTCTGAATTTCAATATCCACGCCGAGGGCGCGGAGCTTCTCCAAAAACTCCTCCGCCCTGGTCTCGCATACCCTTCCACGGTAGCCCTGCCAATCAAATATAACTTCCTTGATCCTTCCGTTGCTGTCCTTAACTATCCTTACCTCAACTCCGGGCATCCTCACAACACCTCCTCGGCCATAAGCACGACTTCCTCCTCATCCTCGGTCTCATGGGTTATGGTGAATCCGCTCTCAACCAGCGCTTCCTTTATTGCCTCCTTCGTGTACTCTGTTTCCAGATCCGCGGTGAACTGTTGCTCGTTTATCCTCGAACCCCAGAAGTCACCGCGAACCACAACCTCGCCCTGCTCGGTAATCTCAATTCCCACACCGTACTTCAGCATTCCACCTACCATGCCGTACTTTATGTTCGGATACGCATTTATCAGCATGTTCCCGTAGTAATCTCTTATCTCGTTCGGATTTACCAGATGCGCTCCGTATTTCTGGGCAAGCTTTTGCAGGACCTCCTCCAGCAGGTCCTTATTCACACCCTTAATTTTAGCAACCGCGGAAGTTACATGGCTCATTTTATCACCTCACATTCCAATCTCTATATCCTCCTTCAATTCGAGACCCAACATATCTTTTTTAATTTGATTTTCCAGCGCAGGTAGGTTTTTCTGCCTGTAAAGATACGCCGCATCCACATTCTTAGACAGATCCACATAGACAATATGCATACCTTCATCCCAATGCTTGTTCAGAAATTCCAAGGCGAATTCAAGATCCATTTTGTCGGAATACTTAACCTCGTTCCTGCTCTCATCGCAGAGCATAACGAATATCTTGCCGTCCTCTTTGAGAGCCACGGCCAAGAACCTTGGTTGAACCTCGTCAACTTCAAGCATAGCCTTATACAGATTTATTAGATTGCTCACGTATTCGTTTTCCGCAACCGCCGAATCTATATCCTTAACCGCAACCATACTCCCCATTGGACACACCTCACATTTCGTATTCGCTATCATCTATCTCAAAATCTCCCCAGCCCGTCTTCTCCTCAGCCTCACCGGCTTCGGCCTCGCCTCCCTCGGCCTCCTCACCATAAGGCGCTGGATAGTATGTGGGCATGAACCTGGCACTCTCCATGCCAGTCTCCGCGACCTTCACCTTCTCGCCCAGCAACATTCTGGCCTCCTCGAGCGTGGCCCTGACCACTATGCCCTGAGGCAGTCTCTCCTCCAGGGCCTCTATGCTCCTGCGTATCTGCTCCTTTCTCTGCTCTATGTTTATGTGGAAGTTTTCCATAGCCTTCTTGAAGTGCTCGTACTTTATAACATCCGAATTATCCATTATCGCGCAGTACTTCGCTTCGTTCACCAGGGCCTCCAGCTCCGCACCGGTCCACAGATGAGTTTCCTGGGCAACCCTATCAAAAACGCCATCCTCAAATTTTATGCCTTCCTGCGGTGGATTTAACTTCAGACCGTGGATCCTCAGAATTTCCTTCCTTGCCTTCATGTCCGGAGGCGATACGTGGAATATCTTGTCAAATCTGCCGGCTCGGAGGAAGTTTACATCCATCTGCTCAATCACGTTTGTGGCGCCTATAACCATGGCCCTCCTGTCCCTGTCACCGAGGAACTCCATGATCTGGTTGATTATTCTCCTGGTAACTCCGCTATCTCCCGCCGAAACCGTTTCCCTGGACATGGCTATGGCATCTATCTCATCAATGAACACTATGGCATTTATCTCATCGGCAAGCTTCAGAATTCTCCTCAGGTTCTGCTCGCTCTCTCCCACATACTTGCTCATGAAGTCCGAGGCGTTCAGCTGTATAACGGGTCTGCCGAGTTCTCCAGCGAGGGCTTTGACAAACCACGACTTACCAGTTCCTCCTATTCCCGCCAAGAGAAAGCCCCTCGGCGGGGGAATATTGTATTTCTCCGCCAACTCCTTGTTCTTTGAAAGTTCTATGATCCTCTTCCTTATCTCCTCCTTGATTATTCTCATCCCGCCAACATCCTCAAGGGTGTGCTTCGGCTCTATGTAGCGCACACCCATGCTCGCCAGCTTCTGAATCTTCATATCCCTGAAAACCTCAGGCTTTATCTCGCCGTGGAGGTATATTGACTGCATTATGGCCGACTGTATCTCATCGAGGGACAGACCAACGGCGCTGTCCACAAGCTCCTCTGTTACCCTGAAGCTCTTAGGAACAAGGCCCCTCCTCTTAAGCATGTTCACGGCCTTCTCCAGCTCCCCCCTTATCTCGGCTCTTTCCGCGTAGCTCTTGTCCACTATGTTCACTATGTTTCTCAAACTCTCCGGAACGAATGAGAGTGAGGGTACAACCGCGACAAAAAGAGAACCCTTCCTTATGACCGCCGGGTGCTTGGCCACATCCTTGGCGAGAATTATGGGTACAGCCCTCTCGTTAAGATCCCTCTCGTTCAGCTTGGTATTGGTAAATATGCCGAAAACAGCGACTTCAGGCGGATCAAAATAGTATCTGCGGAGCAGGTACTGACTGAAGTGATTGAGAGGAATAGGCTGAATTTTGGAAATATCCTCGGCATCCGTGAGAGCAAGGGTTCTGGGATTGAACGTCTGAGGTATGGGCTGAGGCAGGGTCTTGCGCATATCCACCCTCCGCTTAACGGGAGTTCCATCCCGCGTAACTACCAGGCCCTCAACCTCCAAACGGATGACGCCCTCCTTATACAGCCTGTTTATTACCTCCATTGGATTTCTGGAGTTCTGTATCTCCTTCAATTGCTCACTTGATAAGTTCCTTATACTGTCCATATCTACATAGAAGGAGTATCTGGATACGTAAGCGCTTTGAGGGGTTATCACATTAACCATGTAGTAATCCACCTGCCTGGGAACAGGGCGCCCAGCTATGTAGTTCCTCACATTTTCAAGAAATATTGTCAGAATCATCTCAACAACCATGTCCCTGGTTATCTGGACCTCACGAATAGGGTCGTTAGTTATAACAATGTGAGAAGCCGTCTGCTTGCTCCTCCAGGGAATAACTATGTCCTTATAATACCAAGGAGTCCGGGCCATGATTCATGATATAGGAGCGTCCTATTTAAAATTTTAGCAACTGCTGAAAATCTCCAAAACTGATGAAAAACTTTATAAGGAATTTAACTTTAAAGGATAAACATGAACCAAGAAGGTGGCCAAGAGGGTAAGAAAAAGTACAAGAAAGTGAAAATTCCAGAGGAAATCTATTTTGATCCCAACCAGGCTGAGGAACCAATTTATCCTGAGGGCGCTAAATTACAACTTTACATCCTTGAACTCCACAAGGATGAAATCGTGGAACATGAGAAGAGAGGAGAGAGCTATGCTATTATTCGCAGGAGAGAGATTGTAGAGGATGGCGAGAGAAAAAAGTATATTGAAATTCAAGTCAAAAATGCCTGGAGGTTCAAGCTTGCTATGCGCCAGCTGAGCAGGCAGGGCCTTTTCAAATACGATCCGGAGAGAAAAATATGGAACTTCGTGGGCCAGCTTACCGAGGAGAATTTCATCAAAATCATGACCATTCTGAAAAGATATGTGAAGGATGTTTACATAGAGAAAGAAATCTACAACACAATTTTCAGCACGTTGCACAGAATTGCCCTTCCGGATCCACATCTCAGGGAGGAGAGCAAGGAGGAATTCATTGAGAAACACATAAAACCCGAACTTGAAAAGGAGAAGGGGAGGGTGGAGAAGGGTACATATCTCGTCCCCCAGCACCCCAGAGAGAAGGTAATGGGTACGAGTTACAGAGAAATAATGCAGAAACTCAACGAAATTAAGCAACCGCTTAGGGGCGCAATTGAGAACCTGAATGTCCTCGCTAAAATGCTGGGTAAAAAGATAACAGTAGTTGCTCTGCACCACAATGACCTTAACGCACAGAAACTCGCGGAACTCGGCTACGAGTACGATGAGGGTATGGGCGCCTACAAGAAGGAGATTCCTGAGGCAATGTTCTATGAGGAGTTGAAGAATCTCCAGCAACTCGGCAGAACGATAAAAATAGAGCACACGGATGAGGGTATAAACCTCGTTCTGGAAGGGCTGAAAAATATGGAAAAACCTCATGAGCAGATGGAAATGTGAGGTGGTGAAAAATGGAAGAGAAGCAGGTTAAGATAGTTATAAGCCATCACTCAATTGAAGAGATGATATACGATGGTGGAAAAAAATTCATGGAGTTCGTGCAGGAGTTCAAGGACCCTTACTACACCGCAATGGTCATAGCGACAATGAAGGCCATGGTGGAACTCGGCGGAATCAAAATACCCGAAGAGGAAATTGAGCAACTGCGGAATGTTATCGTGGAGAAACTCTACGGCAACACGGGAGCGTGATAGCCTTGTCCACCAGAGCAGTGGTGGATTACGAGTGGGTCCCCAGATACGTCTCCTATTGGGATTCCGACGGTACTCCCACCGAGGTCCTGAAAACTGAAATAATACCCCTTCTGGAGGTACACCACAAGGATCCTGCGGATTTTTACTATAAATTACTTGATAACGCGCCGGAACTAATTTCTGTGGGTTATCCGGACGGCTATATGCCGACTACAGCAGGATACATTGACTACGAATTCAAAGTTAAAAAGGCGGGTGAGGGTAAATACGATGTGGAAATCAAGGATATCGCCAAGCTCATTGTGGATGTGGAAAACAAAACCATACACATAGTATCAAGAGATGAGGAATACTTCGCAGATGAGGATATTGATGAGTTGAAGAATGATATGCAATACGAGATCGTGGAAGATAAAGAAATGGAAATGTGAGGCTGATATTATGGAAGACGGCCGGTATTTTGCCTGTCCAAAATGCAAAAGCCTGAGTAAGGGAGACGGGTGGTATGACGAAGTCAAGGTCTATCAAAAACAATACGTTGCATTTGACAGATCCGGTGATTGGAACATAGTTAAAGTCAAAGAGGAGGATATAGAAACGATAAGAACAATTCACGAGTGTCCGGGGGCTGGTGAATACGAGCAATTCTACAGCGAAAATTATTACTCAGAGGAATTTGGAATAAAGATAGAAAACGGCAAAATCGTTGAAGCAAATGATTACTACTTGGATCACCCGGATGATCTTGTGGCAGTAGCCGAGGCCAACAACCTTGAAATCAGCGAGGAACTTATGAAGGAACTCGGAATTGAGAAGGAAGAAGAATTTGAAATCTGACATATCAATTAGAATCAAAAAAGAGAAGAATTTTAAAGACCTAATGATATCTCTATGTTATCTGTTAAGTTTACCCAAGTGTAATTTGTGTTTGCGCCGTAAGTTGCAACCACTTTGTAGGGATAGTAAATACAGGTATGGCCCTGATTATCAATGCTCATACTTTTTAAGATGAACTTGGCGTATCCATCAGGATTGGTATACTGTTGTTCGATGAACACGCCAGTTGAGTTATATATTTTAACGATAGCATTTTCAATTGGCTGTTGTGTGGTTTTGTTGTAGACATTAACATAAAGGAAGAACTCCACGAGATACCAACCTTCTCTCTGCTGGTTGAAAATTACATTTTTCATTGTTACATTTATTCCTATTGAATGTATTGCCCACTCACAATTTGTGAATGTTGAATTATCTACGATAGTCGGTGGTTTGATTACGTCGTCTCTGATGTAGAGACCATCCTTTTCTATGTTGGAAATTGTGGAGTTTCTCAGGGCAATTTCCGTATTCTTTATGATTATTCCGTTCGTAGAGTTTTCTACCGTTATATTATGCAGAGTTATTATTTGGCTTCCGGGCTTTCTTATAGATGCGTATATTGGGGTCACAGAATTATTGAATGAGGAGTTCTGCACAATAAGTTCGTTTGAATCGTACATCTCGATGCAATTTCCCGTATATATTGCTCTTTCAGGAATGTATCCAATTCCAGGCTCAAATATCCAGATCTCACCGTACATGGTTTTTACCTCAAAATATGTATTGTTAACTACGGAAGTATAGATTCCGTATTCCAGCACGATTCCTCTAACCCCCATAATTTTAGAGGAATCTATATGGATATCTGAGCTCTTCAGGTATACTGCTTCTCCATTTATACGGGCGAAGCAAGAATATTTCCATCCAGCCCACAGACATATAACCGGTTCAGATATCTCACCGCCGCTAATGGTGGAATTGAATATATCAACGAAACTCTTGTTTGTGATGTAGAGAGAGATTGATGCTTGAATAGCAGTGGTGTTTGAAATGAAAGCCTCGGAAGAATTCAGTATTATATTTGCTCTGCTTCCGTAACTCCATGTGATTATGGTCCTATGGAACCTGAACTGTACATGACTCCTTAAATGGCATCTATCCAAATATAACTCGGAGCTGGAAGCATATATCTGATAAGTATTATTTATGAAGTTTGACCTGTAGATATACAATGGAACCTGACTCTGATTTGCATAGATAGCATAGGTATTATTTTCAGCAGTAATATTAACTATGTTGTACTGTTGTGTTTTACCCCTTTCTATGAATGGTGATGGACCAGCGTATATACCGATATCGTTCTGCGAGAAATACGAATCATTGAGATATACTGTGTGAAGATATTCGAGCATTACTCCATATTCACAATTGAAGGCAGATAGGTTATGGATGGTCAGGGAAGCGTTTGAATTTAGCCCGACAGTACAGTTATCAAAGTAAACATCTTCTATTCTGTTCAGTGAAGGATTTATATCATCATACTGCACAATATCTATTCCTATGTTGCTGCAGTTTCTGATGTATGCTTTTTGAATAAGTGTAACTATGTCAGCTACTGTAACAGGCCATTCAGAATATTCTGCAGTAACGTTGGTAATATTTATATGAATATTTAGATTTATCTGAGAATCCTCTGCACTGAAATAACTGCTATTAATTATACTGATATTATCCACGGTTGCATTATCCTGAGGTTCCTTAATCACTATGCCGGAATTGTTGAACAGAAATGTATGGGTTATTGTTGTAAGATAACAGCGATATATGTATATGGATGATTCGTTATAAAGAGATATATTCGTAGATTTTACAAATGAACTATGTATGTCAAAACCCGTATTTTCTTCAATTGTTGTATTTATCAATTTTACTGTGGAGTTTAGAAGAAAGGAGTTGCCCGAATTTCTGAGTATGGAATTTATTATTGTTATATTACTCCACCCTTCCTCCGCTGAGGTAAAGGCACCCCAGAATACATCTTCAAATACTGTGTTTTCAACAGTGAAATTGGAGAAAGTCACATAGTTTTTGTAATCTCTGGATGATATATTGTACATGTATGAAAATCTGATTGTTATATTTGAATCTGAAGTTATAATAACTGAGCCATAGCTTTGGTTTACAAACTCCGAATCTTCTATCTTAGCGGTGGTTCTTTCTGCATAGAGTGAAGGCCCATTCATATTGTCGGACCTTATATTTTCTCCAAAGAGCTGGGAATCTATAGAGTATATTCCTGCATTACCTTCTGAGTATGAATAAGCCGAGAGGCTCATCCTCAGATCTGTAATGTTGGCATAGCCGTAATTTATGTATATTCCCGTTTTTATTTTTGTTATGCTTGATCTATTGACATATAACTTGGCGTAGTAGCAGTATATTCCATATCTTCCTTCAATATAGTTGTACTCACCAAGGAGAGGCGTATGCTCCTCCCAACCACCACTTTCATACTGATAAGCGTATCTGTTCTTCATGTAAGCATCAAATATTGTCGAGCCATTGTTCAGGTCTGTGAAGAATTTGTGTCCGAAAACAACTCCATATTTTTGATCGTTAGGGCCGTCATAGAAATACGCTAAACCTGTTTGTTTATCGCTAACCTCTGCAACATACAGCGTTCCAGATACGGCCACGCTCTCCACAAATCCTCCTGAGGCACAGCTAAATACCATGAGCTTTACCTTAATGTTTCTCTGGCGGAATAGATCTAGGGTTGATTGCATGGTTGGAGCCCACAGCTTATGGAACGGATTGGTGAGGTCTGTGGTATTGTACTCAAATTTGAAGTAGTGGGTGCCATTGCTCGCGTACCATCCGTGATTTTCCATAACTATAAGGATTTCCGTTCCCGGGAGCATTGTTGTTGCCAGATTGTTTAGTACGGAAGTGAAGTTCTGGGGAGTAACGCTATCGTTCCTGTAATCAATTTCCGCCTCGTTGAAATCCGAAATTCCGTTTGTATTTACATCTATTAGATTTGCAGATGGGGTAATATAGCCATACGAATTTTTGTATTTTCCAAGATGACCAGCGTAAATCATAAGGGTTATGTTTTCATCGCTCCATGAGTGATTTTTGAGGGCGAAGTAGTAGTAGAAGGTGTCAGCTGGAAGGGCACCATTATGGATGGAATACTGCCCCGTGTTTTCATCTAGGAAGGAGTCAGCGGAGCCGACAATCACTGCTTTATCTCCCTCCCTGTAATCTATTGTCGGGAATCCCTTGCCTACGAATTTTGTATTTATAACCGTTATGTTTCTGGTAATTCTGTTTTTGGCATATATTCCCGCATTCTCCACATATATTATGGAATTCTTCATCGTTATGTTTGAATCGGATGAGAGTACGGTATAGGAACAGCTTTTCGCCGTCAAATTCTCTAGGAGTATATTTGTGTGGAAAGCATCAATTGTTGCATTCTCCATAAGTATTCCATTCCAGTGAGCGTTCATATTCTGTATATATGCTCCATGATAATCAGCAAACTTATCATACTTCAGGTTTATTATTTTGATGTTTTTGGCAGATACATTTGAAGTATCTGCATATATATCGTAAGTTCTTCCATATTCTACCGAGGAGTTCTCTATTCTTACTTTTGCTCCGGGATACGCAATTATCCCACCAACCGTCGTGTTTCCGTACATCATGCAGACTGCAGAACCGTTAAGCACCTCAATCTCCCCGTACACATGCAGCCAGTATGAGCTATCTTTATCACGGCTTGTAAGATTTGATTTATTCTCAATCACCAGTTTTCCATAAACCGTAACATTATATATAATGCCCGTGGTTAGAGGTTTTGAGATTACCCACAAGGAGTAGTTTCTCAGTATCAGTTCTCCCGTCGCATTTATGGTTATATTCCCGTAGAATTCCCTTTCTCCGTTTTCAAGGACAACTCTTGTATCTATCCACCAGTCGGTTCTCACGGCTGTTATTCCCGGTGGAGCAACGTTGAGAACCGAGGAAAAAATGTTGTTGGCGTTGTTTGAATCCAAGAATTGCGGGGACATGAACGCTTTTATTTCGTGTAGCCCCGGAGTTAAATTTACACTCTGCGTTTCGGATGCGGTTGAGTAGGGATTAACTCTATCAAATGAGAATGTCAGGATTTGCTTTTCGCTGCTGATTTCAACGGTAACATCAACATTTTCCGCTACTGTGAAAGCATCGTTTCGCAAAGTTACGGTTAGGTTTCCGTCGGAGTAAGTTATGGATTGAATTGATACATCTGGAGCATATATTATGCCCGCAATTCTGAGTTTGGAAGTTATTATGGTGGAGTATGTGAAGGATTCGGCTTCCGACAGTATATCTGTAAGGAATTCGTAGGATTTGGAGAGGAATTTCGTCCTTTTCAGTACCGAGTATTTGTATGCAAATTCCAGCGTTTTTACGAAGTGTTTTGTGGCTGTGCTGTGATATGAATCCTCCATTTTTGCCAGGATAGTATATGCATCCTGAATATTAAGGATGTATTTGCAGAGAGAGTATTCTCTATGTTTTATGTATGAGGATATGACTGTGAGTTTGAGTGCACGGGAAACATTGTCCAGAGGCACGAAATATCCGTCTATTCTCGCCCTGTACATCGTTTTCATAGCCCTGATTATGTTTTTGGATGCCATGTAAAGGTTGAGTAGAGGATGAATTCTCTTCGCCATCTTGAGGTGGAATTTTGCAATAAGAAGTCTTGCCCGTATAGGGAATTTGTACTTTGGTGGGAGTTCGCTGAGTTTGGAGAGAGCACCATTAATTTCCGATATGGCAGAGTCTATGGTATCTTTGAATTTATAGGAGAAGAACTCAGTAGCCATGAAGTTGTTATCCTCTATGAGTTCCTCAACTTCGTTATAGGGATCAACAATTATTTTCAGGGTATGCGTTCCGTGTGCTGCGGGAGAGGATACATTCAGAACATCTTCGTAAGCGTATCCAGTCAGGTTTACCTTTTTCTCTGCAACGATAACATCGTCAATCAGAACATTATACTTTACTCTCAGATAATACGTTCCGATATTTCTTATAAGAACTTTGAGGGTTATTTTATCTCCGCATATTATCGGCTCGTTCTTTATGTAGAAAGAGACTGTGAAATCTGGTGAATGTGCAAGATTATGCTCTTCTTTCGAAGTGTTGATATATACTTGTGGAGAGGTCGGAGGATTAATGTGATTTGTGGCGTTGAAGCGGAATTCGGTATGTATTCTGTAGGGGAGGTAAGGTATCTGATAAGTTCTGTTAATGTGTCCGTAAGGAGATACTGCAGTTATGTTGAGGATTGATGTTTGATTTGTGAATATTACGGTATAGAAAGTTCCGTCCGGAGATACCGAAAGGGTTCTATTAATATCTCCATACCAGATGAAAATCAGGGATTCAATCGGATTTCCTCCCCGAACAATTACCTTTCCCGAAATTTCAACATAGTTATTTTCTGCGAGTGGAGGATTTGCAAAACTGTTCTGGGGAACCATAAGGATAAGAAGCAAAACAATACCTGCGGATATCAATCTACCCGCAAACCTCCCTTTCACAGTGCATCACCCGAAATAGATATCGCTTTACAGATTAATAAGTTTTTCGTTTATTCAAAGAATTGTATAAATAAATTGTGACAATAAACAGAACAACGAATATCCATTCCGGCGGAATTTCCGGAATATTGAACGGCGGTGAACGACGATAATAAAGATTTCCAAGATTTGATCTTGTGTAAATCACATGGATTGTGTTATTATATACTGATATTGGTGCATCCGCCGCCTTCTCTATGTTGTAATCAGTGATGTTGATAGGCTCGCTCCAATTCTCTCCGAAATCATCGCTGTACGCAAATCTGAGCACAAATCTTCCGTTTGGTGTATCGTTATCGGACCAAGAAACATACAATCTTTTGGTTATGGGATCCATTACTATGTCCCTGTCGTATATGAATTTTTTATTTGGACTTGTTTGATATATGGGTATGGGCTCCTCCCATGTATTTCCGTAATCGCATGACCTGCGAAAGTAGAGAGTCTTCGGCGGATAATCTCCGGGATCATCCGAGTACACAAAAAACACATAATTTTGATAAGCTATTAAGGCATTCATACCATGCTCAACCCAGCTGTGAACACCATCCGTGGGCGTAATATATATGGGAGTGCTCCAGTTATTCCCGCCATCGTCGCTCTTTATGAACTCCGCCTCGGTAGAGCCCTGTGGTCCTACGCCCTCCCATAAAATATACACATGGTTTTCCCAGACAGCAATAGCTGGCCAGATGTTGCAGTACTGCGAATCCGTCAATCTGAGGGGCTGCGTCCAGTTCTCACCACCATCCTCGCTCTTCATAAAGTATATCTGGATGTAGTTCGTTGGAGGCCCCCAGCCACTCACAACATACACGGTATTGTTCCACACAGCTAGATCAGCATAAGTCAAATCTGCAGGCCACAGAGGAGGAGTAACATTGAAAGGTCCTTCCCAACTCTCTCCGAAATCCTTACTCCTATAAAGGAGAACATAATCAGGATCATCTCTACTTTCGCTTATGAAGAACTCCACAACATAAAGGGTATCGTTCCATATCTCCGCCCTCGCGGGATCCGTGAAGTTCTCGTACGGCGTGGGGGAAAGTATTCCGCTCTCATTCCATGTGTAACCGCAATCCACACTCCGATAAACTGTCATAGTCTGATTACACATCGGCAAACCCTGTTCCTCATACCATGTGAGAACATTAGCGAATGCAAAAACATAGTTTTTGTAAGCGAGGAGATAGGGATGAGGAGCCAATCCACCACTCTCATTGGTTATTTTCATAGGCTCGGAAAATTGATAATCCCTATTCGCCGAGAAATTGTAATCCGTAGCGAAGTATGAAATTCCAGCCGTGCCCGCAATAAGGTATATTACCAGTATGACAGGTACAGCCCCATTAGCTCTGCCCATACTTTATATTAGCACACCCTGCCTAATAAAGGTTTCGTTTAATAAGAGACTAGCATGGGTAGGACCTCTACAACAGGATGCCTTACTGATGAGTTTATCTTGCATTTCTGGGCGGGGCGAGTTTATCCGCCCTAGTCTGTCCGCAAGGGGCACGAGTTTATGCCCAAAAAACAGGACGAGTTTATTCCTTAAGAATCCTTAAGGAACCCTTAAGAATCATTAATGGCGCTCTTAAGAATCATTAAGAACCCTTAAGAAGGGAAAGTTTCACAATGAAACTTGCGAATTGTAGGAGAAAAATTGCTACTCATATCCAAATCCGGATCTCCCATGGGGCGGTTGCTAAACGCTCAGGTCCCCATAACCTTCTCCAAGTCTCTTGCGAGCCTCTTGGTCTCCTCCTTGGATATGCCCGTGCATACGATGTATCTCGTGGGAAGTACATCCTCTATCTCATCCAGCAGTTGCTTAATTTTGGTCAGGGCTTCGGACAGGTCGGAAGTGGCATACATCAAACTCTCAAAATCCTTCATCTTGACAAAGCCGAGTCTCTCAAAGATTTCCCTCAAATCCTCATTCCCCTCGAGATATTTCAAATCATAAATCACCTGCCAAACTCCATCTCTGAAGTTGAGGTTTATGTGTGGTGTGTTCCACATAACAAACGGATGTTTCAAATCGGTTGTGTGAAGTACTCTCATCAAGGAGCTATACTGAACATATACATAAAACTTTGCTGCAATTAAATTTCTGGTTCAACTTCTCCAGATAATTTTTCCCATTCCTCTTTTTCTATTATCCTCTTTATCTTTTCCTTCAGTTTGGGAATCCTATTTGAAACTACATCCCACACAATTTTATAATCAACACCAAAATACTCGTGGATGAGCTTATCTCTCATCCCAGCAATCTTTTTCCATTCAACCTCAGGATACTTTTTTCTTACTTCTTCCGGTATGTTTTTCACAGCCTCGCCAATTATCTCCAAGCTTCTTACAAATGCCCTCTTCAAACTTTCATCTTTTAAGAAATCCTCAAATTTCAAGTTTTTTGAACTGCTTTCAAGATACTCGCATTCTTCAAGAATATGCATCAAATAAGGCTTAAATGCTTTCATAGACAACCTCCCTCTCTACATACGGCTTTATATATGGGCTTATGCTTTCTGGAGTGAGCAAATCAATCTTTCTACCTAAAATCTCTTCAAGGAAAAAGGCGAGATTTATGAAGTTGTCAAAGTTTTTCTTTCCCTCTTCAAACTCAACTATAATATCAATATCGCTTCCTTCTTTTTCATCACCTCTTACAAATGATCCAAAAATCCCTATTCTCTTTACTCCAAAACTTTTTATTTTTTCTCTGTTTTCTTTTATCTTCTTTAAAATTTCCTCTCTTTTCATATTTCCACCTCCTTAAACTATAAATTCTTTTCTTGCCATATCTTCAAGTTCTTTAGCGCTTATTTTTTTATTTGTATATCCACTCATCAATCTCATTTTCTAACACTACATAGATAAAATCATTTCTGATATAAAAATTTAATGTGAGAGCCCCTCCCTCTTTTTAAATAAGCCTTTCTTAAATTTTCTGGCTCAATTTCTTCAGCTGAGTTATCCTCTTTTCTTCTGTCTCCATCTACTTCTCAACAGCTTCCAGAAACTACATAAAAATATAGCATAGTAATTTCTGGATGCACTATATTAATCATAATCACTTAATTTTGATTTGATATAAGATTTCTAAAAATATCAGCCATGGTTATTTTGTTATTTTCCATTTCCATATCCTCACACACAATAACATACTCTATTTGAGCATGAAGATTAAATGGATGATCCTGAAAAGATATCCGAACACCTCCCGTATAAAGAAGTATATTGGGATGAATTACCTCGGTATAATCTTTCCACTCTATTACGGGTACCCCACCATATAACTTACTTATATCTTTTAGCTTTCCATTTTTAGAATATAATGCATTTATTTTGAATGTTCTGGGAAATTTGATCTGAAACATGGGATATCTGGCAGATGCTTTTCCTTTGTTTTCTACAAAAAAATAAATGGTAACATGATATATATTCACTACTTTCTGCAATTTATTGGGATCTGCTATGAAAATCAGTTCTAAATGAGGTTTTCCCTTCTTTCCAAAGCGGGCAGCAATCTCCTTATGTTTCATAATCACCGTAGTATTTCCTACTCTTTTATAATACCTTCCATCTGGCGCCTGATAGACTAAATCATCTCCTTTCTGTATTTGCAGTAAATAAACCTTTCCTCTTTGACCTCTAACATCCACATCAACATCAAATATCTCAATATCGGGTGCTGTCAGATAACCTATGCGACTCATAACCATCTGCAAAATCTGTTCTGACGTGTATCCGATAACAGGCACAATCTGTTCGGGTAATTTTTCCCCATTAATTTCAGTTACCTCAATACCTATAATTAAAACCCCTCCATCAGCATTTAAAAAACCTGTAACCGATTTTGCCAGTTTATTCCTCTGCTCATTGCTGCTAAGAATCCGCGGATCTTTATACTCTAAATGCAGATTTTCACCTACTTTATTTTTGATAAGTTTCTCTATATCTTCCTGTCCAATTTGGGTGGGCTTTTTTCCGAAAAGTTCAAAGATGTAATTCCTTCGTACCATTAAATATCCATACCATTAGATATATAAATATTTTTGGCAACAATTTACCTCTTCTCCCTCATATACTCGTATTTTCTTCTCTTCCCTACGTTTATCATTATTTCCGCCTTCTCTATTGTATCCTTCACGACCCCGCCCTGCGGGAGAAGTTTGACCGCCTGTATCGTGGCCCTTATGCTGTCCTTCCTCAGGTCCAGATTTGGCTCAACGCTCTCCATGGCTCTCTTAAAATGCTCGTAAGTGACCCTTGGCTCCTTGCCGTGAAGAAAATCCACCATGGCATACTCAAATGCCTTGACAACCAGGGCTTCCAGGTCCGAGCCGACCCACAGCTCGGTCTCATCGGCAACGCGGTCCAGAATGCTCTCATCAAACTCCACATCCTTCAACTTTCTCAACTTGAGGGCGTGGATTCGGAGGATCTCTCTCCGCGCCTCCCTGTCCGGAGGAGGCACGTAAAGAATTACATCAAACCTTCCCGTTCTTATGAAGTTCTCATCCATCTGCTGGATAAGGTTGGTGGCGCCCACAACGAATGCTTCTTTTTCAGGGCTACCGAGCCACTCCATCAGTATGTTGATCACGCTTCTGCGCGCAACTGCTCCTTCCTTGACCAGGAGTTCCCTCTTCATTCCGATCTGGTCTATCTCGTCCATGAACACAATAGCTGGCGAGAGGGTGTCTATGATTTTAAGCAACCGCCTGAGCCTGGCCTCACTCTCTCCCTCGCCCCTTGAAAGAAAATCAGCCACGTTGAACTTGATCACAGGCAGGGATAATTCGCCGGCCAGGGCTGTGGCAAACCAAGACTTGCCTACCCCGCCTATCCCGGCCATGAGCATTCCCCTCGGAGCCGTGAGGCCGAAGCGCTCCGCCAGCTCCGGGCGGTTGAAGTAAGGAATCACATGGTTTCGGATGTAGTTTTTCAGTTCCTCGTTTCCGCCCACGTAATCAAAGTTTATCTTCGGCTCTATGTATTCTATTCCGAATTTGCGCAACTGCCTGATCTTGTAATCCCTGAATATTTCGCCCCGAACCTCGCCGTACTTCAGCACACTCTCCCGGAGCGCATGCTCCAACTCGTCCAGATACAGACCCTTGGACAGGCGGACCCACTCTTCCCTGAGAGCATAATTCTGAGGCAGTTTTCCTTCCCGTTTGAATTCCTCAATTACTCTTCCTATTATTTCCCTTCTCTCTTCTTCTGTGGAAATCGGCGGGTTAACTATGTGGGCTTTTCTCCTTATAGTTTCTGGAATGAGGGTTATGGATGAAGTAATCACAAGCACAACATCCAGTCCATCTCCATAAGCACTATTCTTCATTATCTCCAGAGCCTCCTCACTCAAATCACCCTCATAGAAAAGACGGATCACACATACAACAACCTCTAAATTCTCCCGGAGGTCATTTTCCATATCCTCTATCATCCTGATCCTCACAGTATCCTCAGTCTCAAAAATGAACAGTCGCTCACCGGCCATTGCTCCAAATATAACCTCTTCCTTCCAGCTCATAATTCATCCCCCCTACAGCGAATAGTGACCTCCTCCACCAATAAATTGGCGGGCATCCTTCTGGATGTTCGGTTGGGGTTAGGTCCGTCCTCTTGGGACATCATACCGCCCCCGTCACGGGCTGGGTCATACAGCCCATGGCACCTGACATATAGCCAGATGCCATATTCTTAAACAACCTTATTAAATTTCTTGCTCCTATCAAATCATCGTTGAGCGTATATCCACAGTAATGGCAACGATATTCGTGCTTTTTTCTGTTTCTATTCTTTGGATTTGCATCTCCGCATCTCGGACAGGTAGCCGATGTCCACTCTGGTGGCAGATATACTACTGGTATTCCTTTCTCCTTTGCTTTGTATTCTATGAATTTCTGTAATCTGCGGAAAAACCATCCGTGATTTTTATAGTTTATCTCTCTCGTAAAATCCATTCTATCTCTTATATTTGTCAAATCTTCCATCACTATGACTGGATTCTTGTATTTCTCTGCTATCTTCACTATTTCTCTGCTAATCTTGTGTGCCAAATCTATGTTATACCTTCTTTCTTTGTCGCCCAATTTCTTTATCGCTCTGAATTTTCTCTGCTTCTGTAACCTCTTCCTTATTCTCTTCCACCTTCTCCTGCGATGCCACCACTCTCTACCGCTGAAGAATTTAACTCTATCTGGGGTGGACACCACCGCCAGATTTACAGCTCCCAAATCCACTCCTATAGGTGTTGAATTCGCTGTAACCTCTCTGATTTTAACTTCTCTGGATACAGGAATATGTATCCACCATCCATTCCTCTTCTTCACTACCGTTATGCTCCTAACCTTCCATTTCCCTTCTATCACCTCCTTCAACATTTTATGGGGATAGTGAGAAGGTAAACATTCCAACGGTAGAGTTACCCTCCTGTTTTTTAACCGCATAGAAATCAAAAACTGATACCTGTTTTCTGGCTTGTATATTATCCTGAACCCTCTGTTATCCAGACGAAATGATTTCATCCCTGTAAAATCAGGTATGCTCTTTTTTCCTCTCTTTTTTCTGTATGATTTCATCGCTTCTATTACTACATCTCTTGCGTTCTGAACTAATACTGTTGGCAAACCGGTCCTGCTCCTTACTTCCTTATACACATCTCCATTTAGCATACTCCTTCTTAACTTTTTTCCCTGTAAATAATGAATAAACATATTACACGCCTGCGAATAAGAGCGCAGCGTCTCCTTTAGCTCCTCTACCTTATTCCTGTTTGGCTCAAGCAACCTTACCTTTATTGTCTTTGTGATTTCCATAACTCTATTAACCTCCGTATTATTTCGTCGTATGTTTCTCCTTTCTTCCCAAGTTCTTTTAACATCTCTCTCGTCTCCTTCTTTATTGTAATTGTGGTAATGTCTTTCATATATGACTATATGCATCAATTATATCTATATTTTTCGCTCCTCACTGCTTTGTCACATAAATCAAGAGATAAAATTATGCAAAATTAGTAAAGCCCTCAACTTTGAAAAATATACAGCAAGTATTTAAATAATTTATATGTAAAATTAATATTTTCGTTTTAAATGCATATCCTACTTTAATGTCCATGTCTAATTATGCGACAAAGTAGCTCCTCACTCACCTTTGAAAAGGCGAGGATGCGGAGCGAATACTACTCCTCAAATATTTCCACAGAGTGCCCCATTATACTGTATATATCGGGATAATCCGGATTCAGTGAGACCTCCCGGCCGTAGGAAGTGGGCTTGACCATAACCACACTCCTCTTTATGAGGGATTCAAGGGCTTCCTTTATCTGATCCCTGATGTGCTTCGGAAACCCCTTCGGTATGTTCCTCTCATTTGTATATCTGCCGCCTATGTACTTCTTCCTGTACATCTTGTGGATCACCAGCCACTCTAATAAATCAAATTCCTCTGTCATTACTATTCATAAATTTCAACCGTATAAAAAGTTTTTGCAACAACTTCGCATTTGATTGTAAAAATTTTTACTTAAACGAAAAAAATATAATATAAGATTTTTGACTAAAAAGTTTAAATAGTTTAAGCTCTTTAATCAACTGATGACTGTGAAAAATGCAGAAAAGGCGGAGGAAGAAGTGGATATGTTTGAGGAATTGTTCGGTTCAAAGGCAAAAGCGCGAACGCTCATGTTCCTCCTCGCTCACCCCATATTTGACTATACCATACAGGACATAGTTGAGAACACGGGGCTTTCACGGGCGAGCGTGGTGAATGCCCTCCAGACCTTCCTGAAATACGGCATGGTTAGGGTCACGAGAAGAATTGGCCGCGCGGAATTCTACCAGATAAACCTGCTTAACCCGATAGTGGAGGGCGTAAATTCCCTTAACAGGAAAATGGCAGAGTACCTCATACAGGAATACAAAGGCGAGAGATAAATGCGGTGAACTTATAGAAAAATTTTAACGCAAAATATGCCTGCTTTGCTGTTGAGAACCTCTTATCCGAATAATATTTCAGCAAGAATTGCCGTGGCTCCGCTCCAGAACGAAGCATCATTGCCCCCAGCCCACATCACACCTGAAAAAGAGAGAAGAAATCGAGAAAATGTTAGATAAAGAATTAAGAAAAGCTATAAAAATGATGAATAATTTCGGCGGCGCGCGGAACTCTTCGTCTGCTTTCGCAGGCTCGCCCTTCTGGTTTGCTAATAGGATGTTGCTCCCTTCGATCGCAACGTCGTATATCCGCCGAATGTTAGGCTAAACAACAAAGAATCCATAAAAAGTTAGGGTATTTGAGAAAATTTCACATTATCTCCTTGAATTGACCGCACCTAACCACCCACATATCCGACCAAAGCACCCTTATTGATAATTCCTCTCCATTTCCTATGTGCTTGATTAGGTAGCTCTCCAAATTACTCCTCCTCACCACAAAAACTTTGCTGCAATCAAATTTCTGGTTCAATATCTCCAGATGATTTTTCCTTCTCTTTCATGTACTTCTCAACTTCTTCTACAAACTTTTTCGCATTCTCCAGCATTTTTTCAGCTGTTTCTTTGGAGACGTTTCGGACGTGCCTTCCATAATCCCCTATCTCTCTAAAGCGATGGGCTTTTCGTAAAATTTGGGAGAATTCCTGAGGAAAAATACCGGACTTTACAAATATTTCATGGAACTTAGAAATTGCGCCTTTATGAGTTTTAACACGTACGCCCTGCTTTTCCAAAAGTGCCCTTACCATATAAAACATTGCGTAGTAGCTTCTGGATACGCTTGAATCATAATCGCCTATTTGAATTGCAACCTCTGCCGTCTTAAGATATAATTTTGCTTTCTCTATAAACTCATTATTTTCCATCATACCTCAATTCCCTCCGTTCGGGCATTTATTATGACATCATAGGGGTGGTTAAATTCGCTCTCGGTAACCGCCATAAGCGAGATCAACAACCCATCCTCCGCGAATATATCTCCGAGGATCGGGTCTATGTACTCCTCCACCTCACGCGGGTTCAGGTCGTCGCTTATCACAACCATCACATCAACATCAGAGTCCTCTCTTTCATCCCCTCTCGCATATGACCCGTAAAGAATTACTTTTTTGATTTTGCCCCTATACTCTTTCCTCAATTCCTTCTTTATTTTCCGCAGTACATCCAAAATCTTCTCCAGATTTCTGCTGTGATATATTATTTTCAACACTTCCTCTTTCGGTATTCTGTACCTCCCACTCGGCAACCTTATGGCTTTCATCTTTCCCTGCTTGATCCAACGCGCAACCGTGTGTCTGCTTACCCCGAGAATTCTGGCTACCTTACCTGTGGTTAACAAATTCTCCATCTGCACCATTTGCTCCATATAGTATCCTTATCCAATTGTTCTATTTAAATTTGATGTGTTTGGCTATATATTGTTTTTGTAACTAATGTCTTGAAGGTTACCTCTTCCTTCCAACCCATACACATCACCCTGTCTGGAGGAACTTATCCTCTTCCGGCGAGGCTATAATCTTGAGAGGTATGTTCATCATTCCGCCTATGTGGAGAAGTCCTGTGGAGTATCCGTAGCCCTTGCCTCCGTGGGCGCTCTCAACGTATCCGACCTCATCCTCGCTCAGCCCGTAGAAGTCCGCAACATCATCCAGCAACCTTTCGTGGTGGAGAAGCAGATGTATAAAGGTATTTTCCATCATGGCGCGGGTGTGCTTGTTCAGAAAACCATCTCCGGCTGACTGCGAGAGCATAATTAAGCTACCGCGGAAGTGTCGTATATGCCTTGAGATCCACTCAACCCTCTCCGCGCAGTCCGGGTATCTCCATATACGATGGGCCTCATCAATGAAGAACAGCTTTTCCCTGCCCCTGTACTCATCCCTCTGCAACTGCGAGTAAATGAAGTTCATAACGAAGAACATGAAGAATGGGATGTACTCGTCAGGTACTCCCTTGAGGTTGAAGTTCACGTAGTTGTATCCGGTTATATCCACGGTGCTCGGGTGGTTGAGGAAGGCAAGGGACCCATCATCAAATATTCTCAGAGCGTTTAGCAACCGCTCGTATCGGTATGCGGAGCTCTCTCCCTCTGTCTTCGCTATTCCGGATATTCTCTCGTGCATGAGTTCCAGAAGATCACCGAGTACGGGTTCCTCTCCCCTGCTCTCGTATCTCTTGTAGAGGCGGTGAAGCACGCTGTCCAGAAACACCTTCTCCTCACGCGTTATCTCAAATATTGTGGAGATCAGACGCAGGAAGTTGTTCACCCTCTCGTGAATATCCCTGCCGAGGCGCGGGTCCAGCGGATTCAGGATGTCGCCCTCACCATTCGGATTCCACAGATTTATTGAGATTCCACCCATGGCCTCAAAAAGCTCCCCGTACTCTCCGAGCGGATCTATTGCATAGATCATTATGTCCGGGTTGGCTATTCTACTTCGGACTGCCAGGAGCTTGGAGAAGTAGGACTTGCCCGATCCTGTCTGCCCGAAGATCATAATGTTGTGGCTATCGTACATGAACGGATCTATGAAAACGGGCGTATCGTTCACATCGTTGAAGCCGAACAGGACCGCGTTCTTTCCCAGGGTGGAGAATGCTCCGGAGGTGAACGGGAAGAAGGCACTCGCCCCTTCCGTGTCCAGATTCATCGGCTGGTAGTATGGAATTTCCGCGGTTGCTAAAGGAAGGGCGGTGCGGAATATCTCCCACATCCTGTAATGGCCCTTGTGGAGCTTGAAGTTCAAACCGCGGAACGCAATGCTCACCCTGCGGGAGTTTTCCTGCATCTTCTTGTAGTTCTCTCCTCTTGCAATTACCGTGAACACCGCATCGTACATGTGAGTGGTCTTCGCTATTATCCTGTCCCGCCAATCTTGAAGTACGGCTTCAAGCCTGAGCAGTCTTGAATACTTCTCGGAATTTGTGAGGTTCAAATACTCATAGTAGAGCTTCTCCCCCCTTATCACGGTGAGGTCCGCGCCCAAGCGGGCAAGGGCATACTCATCATCGTATCTGTAAAGATATATGCTCACGGTTGTCGGGTACCTTGTGCTTATGAACTCATCCACAAAACCCATATTCACAGTTGAAGGGAATTCCCGCGGTAAATGTCCCTGCGCATATATCCCGCTCTTGAACTTCAGATGAGATTTGCCTATCCTCTCTATGTAATCCTTCAGGTTTATGAGTCTGAGAAGATTTCTCGCCCTGAACTTCCTTATCGTGTACTTCTTCTCTCCCTTCTCTTCACTCTCCTTTTCGTCCACAAAGTCCACGGTCACCTCCTCATCGGATTCCGCAACCGCCGAATTACTGCTTTTCCGTCTGGGCAATATACCCACGCTCAAACACCTCCCTCACTTCCTCATCTCTCTCCATCTCTCGCTCCGCAAAGTAGAGCGGTACTACATTACCAAACACGGCAGTCATATATCCCCCGGCAACGAATACCATATAGCTGCTGGAGAACGCGAATGTACCGAAAAACAGCGTGAGGAAGAAGCACAGAACTATCCACACACCGAACGATTTCCCCTTCTTCCTCAGATCCAGACCAGCAAAAAGCAGTAAAATAAGCGAGAGGTAGCCGAGCATATAGAGGAACATAACGAGGAACGGGTGGAGCCAAGCAACAATGAACATAACGAGTATCATGAAGCGCAGGGCTGAAAGTAGAGACTTTGGAGTGGTATTGAAATCAAACGCAATTATTACCCGAAATTTCTCCTTATCCTTCTTCCTCCTCAGTATTCCCATAATCCTCAACCTCTCAGTATCTCATCATACACATTGTAAACCTCAGACGGCCTGCTCAGAACCCGCGCATCCATACCCATGGCCTTCAGGTAACTGCGCACCTTGTCCACATATATTCCCAGAACTTCCCGCGCCCTCTGATACCTCACGGTTTCCGTGGCTCCCTTCACATCCCTCCTGGTCGCTATAACCACAATGTAGTAGCTCTGGAGGTAGAGGTCCCTGGTATGCTCCCGAATCAACCTGCGATAACCCTCAGCCAGCTCCCCTTCAGCGTTTATGTATCTGTCAAAAACTGCGGGATCCACCTTCCAGGAATGAACTATGAACTGCATGGGAAACGGGCAGGAATTCAGCATGTTCTGGAACTGCGAGAACAAATACGCCTTGGCGCCCTCGCTCATGAACTTCAAGGAAACCGCTATGGTCACTTCCATTATCTTGAACCAGTACCTTCCGTTGTAAACCGTGCCATCATCGTAAACCTTCAGCGTAGATACTCCGAGGGTGGGTATCTTGTTCCTGTGTTCCAGACGCAACCGAAGATAATTGTGGAAAGCCATGCCATCTACCTTCACCAGCCCGAAAAGCCAGAAAAGTATTATGCCGAGAACCACAAATATGAACTTGAGGGCGAGATGTCCCACAACCAAACCCAAAGTTACGAAGACTACGAGAAATACGCCTCCACGCATCAGGTCCTCTATGGTGTAAACTCCGAATGTGGTCTTGTGTCCCACCCTCTCCGGCAAACTCATACGTATTTCTTCTGGCATTTACTTACCTCCTTCCTTAACTACCTGTGAAAGATTATTCAAGGGAACTCGCATCCTTGACTCTTTTCTCGCTTTGCGCCACTCCGCAAACCTCTCAACTCCTACCTCTCTGAGTCTTTGCGCACCCGCCTGAAATCCTCCACCTAAACGCTCCTGAGCTGTGAACATGGACCCGCCGAGCTGTCCTCCAGCAAGACCGCCGGCAAGTACCGTTCCGGCTCTGCTGAACCCCGCACCTGTGAGAACGAAAGGCTCTAACGCTATGAGATAAAGAGAGCCTATCACTATCGTAAGCCCCGCTATCGTGAAGCTCACCGAGTTTCTAACAAGTCCCAGAAGCATTAGTGGAATTATCATCACTATCGGCAAGAAAACGAGGTCAATCGCCAACCACCACAGACGCGAACCTATCCTCTGAGTCCACGGGTGGATGAGGAGAAGAGAGGCAATGGGCAGAAGCACGAGAATTACGGCTAGGAGAAAATCCCTGATAGTCACCATCAGAAGAATGCTCAGGACCTCAAGCTGGACCACAAATACCCAGATGAAGCCGAGATAGCCCTTCGCCAGCCAATCAAGGACTCCGCCCCACCATGTTCCAGCGTGAGCATACTCAGGAATAATCCATTCAAGGAAGTCCGGGCGTTGCCAGCTCTTAAATGGTCCAGGCGCGTTGTAAAGCAGGACATAACCACCTTTTGCGAGAGTCATCAAAGCCTCAATTATGTATATGTTCGTGTATGCAAGGATTAGCCCGAAAACTATGCGGGGTAGAAAAGTCCGCAACCGCGTATTTAGAAACTGCTCAAACAAATCGTGGTAAAGATAAGCCACCCCCACCAGAAGGAGTATGATTATGAACAGGGTGTTGACGAAGTACCTCATAACTATGTTCTGCTGTATCCATATAGCCCCGTGGAGCAGAGATCTGCCACCATGCCCCACCTCTATCTCAGCCCAGGGATAACCGTTGTCAAGCAAAGGAGGATAAAGATGTGACGGCTGCATTTCGGTTACTACTCCCGTCCACCCTGCTACAACGATGTAGTGGTGCATTGCGAAAAGAAGGAAGAATGTGGCTATGGCTAAAAGCCACCATGCAAGGGCTTCCTCCCCGAGCAGACCCTTCTCCTTCCCTATGTATCTTATCTTTATCCTGCCTTCTTTCTTCATACCATCACCTCAAATCGGGAATTGAAGTATTCCAAGGAGAAGGCCGAAGTTGTAAAGTACAAAGTAAATTATCATCGCACCTATGATTATCTGTTTTAGCAACTGCTTATTTCTCGCTATGTCCTCAGGCGTCTCGTTATACATTATTGTAAGATACGCCCAGCGCACGAAAGCGAAGGCTATGAGGAAAGTAAAGAAGCCCGTGAGCCAGGCAAAAGGCACAAACGCATCTATGCTCAACTGCTCACTTATGTATCCGTAGTTGTAGGCAATGAGCGTGTTTACATTTATCGCCTGTGTGGCTGTGCTGTTGATTATAGCGACGAGGTCCTCTTCCCTGGTCCCGTTGTCCGGAACTCCAAGCCCGACATCCAGATCCTTCAGAACTATTCCCTGAGCTATCGTTCCCTTTAGAGTTGAATGTTCAGATAACAAAGGTCCGCCGAGATAGAGCTTTACCCTGTATATTTCGTATGTGGTGTTGTTCGCCCCCGTCTTATTCCAATACTCAATATCCTCTTTCTCCAAAACGGTTAAATTTGCAAATCTGATGGTTACATTGTAGTTATAGAAACCTTCTAACTTGAACTCGCGATGGATTGTGTTGTTCAAAAGCATATCCGACCAGAAGGTTGCGTTTGTCTGGTTTAGGTCCACAACTCCATTACCGTACTCGGGAGATAGGTTCAGATATGCCCAATAAAAGCCACCCAATATTCTGTAAAACATCGCTACAGCCGTTACATTATCCTCGGCCTTGAATTCGTGAGAGGTCTTATTCCATATTCCCGTAACGGATACCACGCCTAAGCCGAATACACCGCCCTCACCCACAGTCATATCCACTTCCATTTTGGATAATTCCGTGTTTTTCACATTTGAGGCGTAAATACCCACGCCGTATTTGCTCTCGTTCCCCGTCTTCGGATCAATTACCTTTCCGTCTATGCTCAACATCCCCTTTATATTCAGATTGTTTACGTCGTTTAGATAAACGTTGTAGTTGTACCTTGATACGTTATTTATTCCTTCAAAAACCACATTGTTTACCCTGTTGAGAGATATTCCTGTACCCATAATCTTGGCTGTGTCGGCCGGAGATATTACCGTATTGTTTATAACTACCTTTCGGGCATAACTTACAGAAATCGGTGAACTCAGCGCTCTTGTTACAAAGTAGTTTTCTACATGAACCTCATTTGCATTTGTTACAGTAACCGCGGTATCCACAGCACCGCAGAACTCCACGGGTGATAAACTGTCCAACATCTTCAGCGTTCCTGTTACTATATTTGTAACTGCTTTAGCTATAAATAAAGAGGGTATTATATATTCATACCATTCCATTCCGCCTTCGTTCTCTACTTTCTTCTTGAGACAGACATAGCTGCCTATCTTCAGCGTTCCGCCGAAGTTATACACCATTATGTTCGCCTTATCAAAGCCTGTTATTACGAGGGTAACGTTGTTGGGTATGTTGGATATGTATATTTGCGCATTCTTCTCTATTTTGTGCAAATACCCATCCTTGTCCTCATAGAAGTAAGGAGCAATAACATAAAATTCGTTTTCCTTGAACATCGTATCTTTGTCTAAATTGTTGAGCAAGGTCCATTGATCGTTGTTAAAAGCACACACCATGAATTCGTTATTTCTGAAAAACCTGTTCAAGTCCTCAATGGAGTTGAAACCAAGATATGTTTCGCTGTAAAAATCCTTCCAGCCCCGGACTACCGTGGCCACATTCGTAAATATTCCCGCAATCAGGACCAGAGAAAGCGCAACCGCTAAAACTCTCATCTGCGACGCCTCCACGCTATTGCCACCACAACCAGTGCAATCACGATCCCTATGGCTATGCCCACAACCAACCACGGGACCGATGAGGCAATATCGGTACCCCCGGAGTTATCCGAGCTGCTGGAACTCTCCTGTAGAGTCACCTTGAACGACAGGTATTCTTCCTCGGTGCGGTTGTTTTGCGTTAGATAAATCATATCATAAACGAACTTGAAAGTGTTTTCTCCTTCGTGTATGCCCGGAAAATCTGTTTTAGAAAGAGGTACATAGAGGTCCTTGAGCCATCCCTCTTCCTGTGTATGGTATATTTCCCTCGTGAGGTTATATGTGGTTACTCCTACGCCCAACGCCAGATTCCTATTGCCATGGCGCAAATATTTGGGAACGAGCTTAATAACCGTATCTGAGTCTGGTGGAAGATCCAGCAGTATTCTGATTTTGAGGTAGAAGTAGCCGTTGACCTTGAGTTTTGCGGGTTTGCTCCCGTCTATGTAGAACCACATTCTAAACCCGCTTACCGCGGTCCCGAACCCTATCTGCTTGTCCTCGCCCTTTTCGGCAGTTGCGGAAACGGGGCTGAGTACCCCTACCATGACCAGCAGACCGACCAACACTACCGCCAACGTTCTTCCCATCCACTTACCTATCATCTCACACACCTCCACTCTTAACATAATTCACAAACGAAGTAAGGAGAGTGGTCATGGGAATATCAAACTTACCTGATATAGATTGAAGGGCAAAGTGGACCGTGTATGTTACTTTGTATAGCTTGAACTCCTTCTGCCTGTCCTTGGGCACGTGGCGGTAATTCTCAACTATCTTCGGTATCGTCTCAGGATACAGGAGGTAGGCGATCTGTATCCTGTCCACAGCCTCTTCCACTATCTCCGAAGGTACTTTTTCCGGCGAGTAATAAGCAAGGGACCTCTCCCTGGTTATCTCCTTGGTGTTGCTCCTCAGCTCAACTATCCACATATCCGAGTACAGAGATTTTATACCTATGTCCTCTCCCCCTCCCATGCGCTTGATCAGGTAACTCTCCAGATCGCCCCTCCTGACCATATCGTAGCGGGTCCAGCGACACATGCAGGTTGCCGGTGGCTGAACTATCTTCCCGCACACAGGGCATTTCTGGAGGCACTTTTCGCTGTTGCACCTCATTGTTTAAACTTAATGAGTAAAATAAATTTAAAATTTTCGGTTTAAATAGGTTATTTTTAGCAACTGCGTAAAATAGAGAAGGAAAAAATTAAAATTTATAAGAATCTCCCGTAGAATGCAAACCAGATAGTTATAAGTTTTTTAAGAAATTCCTGATTACTCAAAGGTTTGGAGTTTGTCATTATAATTTCCCCAGAAGGATCTATGGAGGCAAATGATTCAATATAGGGCATTATCTCCTTGATTTCATCAGCATTCAGTTTGTGTCTTTCTTTTTTCTTGCTTGAAAATCCAGAGGGAGGTATTCTTAAAAGTTCTTTATTTCCTTCTACATATTTCACATCCTTTAGTTTGGTTGGTCCTCCGGAAAACCTCCCTGCTATAACATAAGCCATATAGTTGTATGGTAAATTTTCATCATCTATATAATCAAAGTGCCAGATTCTCGCGGTAAATGCTCTCCCATCAATTTTGCCTTTCACTTCTACTATCTCTTTTAAGTATTCATCGGTAACCTTTTCATATTCACTAAGCTCTTTCGTAATGTTTTCTCTACTTAGTGGGTATGGCAGATACGGTAGTTTGCGCCCATCCTTCTTTCTTATGTGATATCTGGACAGAGTGGTTACTTTATCTATTTGTATGTTCAACTTCATTCCCGGAGTTGTAGGCTCACTCTCTTCAATCTGAGTTATATCTATCGCAAATTTTCTTCCGCAATATGGACATATTATCTCTCTCATCTTCTATCACCTCCTGCCTTATAGGCATTATACATAACGCAGAAGAAGTATATAAATCTTTCTAGTAACTGACATAGTCATAGGATACTTGTATTATACTTGTTTTATGTAGCTGTGATAGAAGTGTATGTGATGTGTTCAGGTAGTTATTTCTATTTTTAGCAACTGCGAAAAATAGGATAGTGTGAACCTAAAATCCGAGATCAAATTCATCCATTTCTTTCTGGAGATACTTCGCCAGAATTTTTTCCCTGTATATTTCCGGATTTTCAATCATATCGGCATTAATTTCTATTCCGAGATTACTGTAATTTTCCACTATTACTGTTTCTCTCCCTTCTCTTTCTACCCTGATGAAGCCATTTTCCTCAAGTTCGTGTCTTGCCCTGTAATATGAATCATTGCTGAATGATGTTGTGTTTCTGAGTTCCTCCATCAGCTTACCGTTACTCATTCTTCTGTTCAAAATAACGTAATAAAGAATGTACCACTTCATATCCTCCTCCCTGCTTATTTTCATTTCAAGAATATCGCCAAGGTCCAAATATACTATTGAATCTTTCATAATCTCCCTTGTTATTTCTCCATCTTTCTCAAAAGTCGTTGCAGATAACCCACAGTATCTGAAAAAGCGATACAGATTTCTATGCAATGCTCTCTCCGAGGCAAGTTCCAGCGCATCCTTTTCAAACCTGTTTTCCACATTTAACCTTTTAAGACGCTCTTCAAGAAACTTTATGAGATCTAGGGGTGAGAAACCAAGCACTATGTTTTCATCCGTGGAGAGGTACCTCCTCATATCCATAAGCCGGGAGGGTCTTGAAGGTCTGTCTGTTATGACTATCTTTACCTTGCTTTTCTCTCTTATCTCATACAGTTTTTTGTAAACCTCGAGAGCATATTCATCGTTCATCGGTTCAACATTATCCACAAATATACATCTTGGATGCGATATCTCTTTCACAGTTCCATTTCTAAATTCTGTTACCTTCCCGTTTCCTGCGATGTATCCCTTTCTGATATCCTCACCTGTAACTATGATCACCGACATCCCGTATTTATTTTCGATAATTTCCTTCAGAACATTGAGAAAACTTGTTTTTCCTGTACCCTTATGCCCGAGAACAAAACAGCCTGAGTATACTTCCGGATATTTTGTAAGAATTTTAATTGCCATATAGAGTTCCATCTTCCTGTCAACAAAGAGCGTCTTAATATTATCCTTCGTTACCGGTCCTGTATAGTAAGGGTCTATCATGGTTTTAATAATTGCATCGGGCTATATAAACATTTCCGTGATTTTCTGTTTTCCTCGTTTCCATAATTTTCGGAATTCTTCTTTCCTTTTTTCCGTGATTTTCGGAATTCCGTTGTTTTCGGATTAAGGTAGAAGATCAGAATTCCATCCCGTACTCAGGCTGAATTTCCAGCTTAGCACCCATCAGTTTATGGACAGACATTTGATCTCCTCCCGCTCTAAAGAGCGAGGCTTCCAGACCGCATGGTGGATGAAGACCTCCTATTCCGCCACGAGCAAGGTTTTTCTTGTTTTTATCGTTTTTCTTATTTTTCCTCTTTTTCCACCCGTTTATCCTTTTTCCTTCCCATTTATATACTCCAGAGAACGTTTTTATCGTTTTTCCTGTTTTTCTTGTTTTTCCTCCTATACTACCTCCAAGCTCTTGATCACAAATTCCCCTTCCTCCCGCGCTATCCTGACATAGACCTTCCCCCTGTAATCCGAAAGGTAAGCACAGGCATAGCAGTCATTCTCGCTCCTGCTCAGAATTCTGACCCCCATAACCGGGTAGTTCCTGCGGAGCAGATAATCCCTGATGTACGCTCTGATTTGAAAACTGGAGGAATCAACCCTCACCAGAACCCGCACATGGAGGGTGAATTTAAAGGTTTGGTGTGCTTTTCCTCTTTTCCCGCCTTTCTGAAAAGTATTTAGTATATGATGCTGTTATATCTACACAATGATTTCCGCCTCGGAAATCTCCGAGCATGAGTACTGCGAATTGGCATGGTATTACAAAAAGAAAGGAGTTAAAATCCCTGAGGAACGGAAAGCTGAAAAGGAGCAGAGATTTCAAAAAGGCAAGGATATGCACTGCAAAATAGAGGCAGATATTGAGTTCCAAAACATCAAAATGGGGGTGGGAGCATTATTGATATGCCTTTCCCTATCCCTACTTGGATTTTTATTGTTCTTGTTATTCTCCTTATAATTGTATTAGGATACGCTGGCATTCGTCTTTTATTTAGCGGTAGGAGAAAACTGAAAGAGTACTGTGTTCAGGGGCTGAATCTGTACTCTGATCTCGGAGAAACAAGGTATCGTCCTGAATACAGGACCACAAAGGGTAGTGTGCTTGTGAACCGTGAGCTGGGACTTTGCGGAAAACCAGACAGGATACAAATGACGACATCTGGTATTGTGGTGTGGGAATTCAAATCAGGTAAAACTCCCCCAGAACCGTATCATTCTCACATTCTTCAGCTCACTGCATACGCCATGCTGGTTGAAAAGGAATACAACACAATAGTTCACAGGGGCTATATCCGATACCCCGAACGCACCTTTGAAGTTGATATATCGGAACAACTCCGCAGAGAGGTAATGGAAAAGATCAGGCGGATGCGCGAGGTAATGCGGAACGGCTCTCCGCGAAGAAATCATAACTCACCGAGAAGATGTGCCAGATGTGTCTACCGCGATGTGTGTAAATACAAGTTATGAAAATTCTCAAGAGATGTTTTTAGGTCTAAATATATACCGTTTCACATCAAATACTTCGTAATCCATGGTTTCTATAGGATTTTGGAAAATGGATAATTTTGCTTTATCTTTGTTTATTCCATAGGCATCTCTTTCTAGATTATATACAATATACAGCCAGTAGCTCTCTTTTAATTCTTTTGCGGTTCTGAACTCTTCTTCGGTAAGTTCTGCAAATACTTTCATACCGGTATGTCCTTTTACCTCTATGTATCTAACTGTACCATCTGGTGATACACTCCTGATATCATAATGTTCTCTTCGGCTGACATCTTCAGGATTTCTGCCATTTCTTTTTTCGTATTCCATCACGTATTCCATGGCGGCTTCTTCAACATCAGCTTTTTCTCTTGTTGATGTAAATGTATGTGATTCCAGAGGGGAAGTATCTATTTTGACGTGTATGATTTTTCCTATAATTTGTAAATGTGCGTCTTTACCAACGTTATATATATCCTCACACTTTTGTCTATATTCTAAATCACACAATTTTCTGTAATTTTCTTTACGAGATAGTAGTTCTTTCTGAAAATCATCTACGATCTTTTTTATCCTTAATTTTGCCAAATAATTAATGTTGAATTTTTCATTATGATCATCTGGAATTATTATATTTCCAGCATAGACATCGGAAATATACTTTATAAATTCAGCACCGAGAAGGATCTTTCCTTTATTGGGATCATAAGCCACAGGTATGTTCCAATAATCGCTTTTAAGGATAGCTATAAATTTTTCACCATCTGCTATTGGTGAGAAGCTGATTATAACTAGATTTTCATCCTTTTCTTCATCGTACGGCGGAACGTCTTTAAGAATACCAGATAAGTATTCCATCAAAACCGCAGGGTTTCTTCTTTGGTATTCCCGTGGTGGTTCACGTCTGAGTTTTTTGGCAATGCTCTCTGCAAGCGTTCTTAGAGCTTCAGTATATGGTTCAATTTTGGAGGATTTGCATGTTGTTGTGAGCAATTTTCTGATATTTTCTGCCTTAACTATAGGATAAACATCTTTGTTTTTGAGTTCTGCGTTCAGGTGAACAATAGTTCTTAGCAAAGCCTCGGTAAATTTACTTAAATTACCTTTTAAACTCTCTAAAATCAAATGATACTCAGAAATTTTTGTGGATTTACCATCTATCTGAAGTTCGTTTGCTTCTGGGTTTACTTTCCACAAACTCTTCTCCGCAGTTGCTGTTGCTTTGTAAAGAATCGCTTTTTCTCCAAGTATAGGTTTTGCTTCATCTAACGCTTCTGCAACATTCATTATTTTTCTGTACAGATGCTCTACTACTTCTTTATCTCCTTCAGCAGCAAGAACCACGTTATAAACGATCACATCTTTTTTCTGTCCTAGTCTCCAAACTCTGCCTATTCTCTGCTCTATTTTAATGGGGCTCCATGGCGGCTCGTAGTTTATTAAAATATTTGCTATTTGGAGATTCAGACCTTCGGCAGCAACATCTGTCGCTATGAGAACCTTACATGTTGGATCCCTAAGGAATCTATTCTTTATTTTGTCAAAATCCTTTTTGTTTTCCCCCGAAAGAGTTAGTACAGTTCCATCGCCTATACTTTTTTCTATCATAGGTGAAATATACTTTAGCGTGTCTTTATACTCTGTAAATATTATAACTTTTTCCCCATAGTTAGTATGAGTTTTTACGATATCAATAACAGTTTTGAGTTTAGTATCTATATTTAGAACTTTATTGCTAAGTTCCATAAGACTTCGGATTTTATCTTCATCTTCGGGAAGTAGTACTTCAGAGCACTTTTCAACAATATCTCTAACCACATCATCTAGGTCCTGTCCCTCTTCGATCTCTACCTCTGAGTAGTCCGTTCCTGCAACTGAATCAATCTCTTCCTCCGTGAGTTTTATGCTTCCAAACGTTATCTTTCTTTGTCTTTCTCTGAGGTTGTTCAGAATATTTTCAAAGGTTTTCAAAGCGGCCTTTGGACTTGAACCTGCCCTTTTTCTAAGTATTACCGCTAGAAGTTGATTCGCTCTATTCTGGGAATCCCTCTCTAAAATTTCTTTAAGAAACGAGACGAGTTTACTCATGAATTCCCGTTCCTCTTTAGTGGGCTCAACAAGTGCCGTTATGAACTCACACTTTCTAAAGATTTCTTTTCCCTCAACTTTATTCACAACATCCTTGGTTCTCCTAAATAGTAAAACATCATGCGTTTTGGAATAAAAGTTCGGATCATCCGCTTTTTCTATATTTATATATGGGTCAAGAATACTTAATCTCCAAAGGTATCCTTTGGTATCTCCTCTGTGTGGCGTGGCGGATAGAAGTATTATATGTTCAGACCTCTCTGCGAGTGTTTTAACAGCCTCTCCACGCTTGGTTTTTTTCCTTGCGTTATGGATTTCATCTGCTACCAATACATCCCATTTGTAGTTAGAGAGTTTAGATAAATGTTCTCGTCTTTTTGCTAAGTCTATTGAGCATAGGTAGTATCCCTCTGGTAGATTTTCATCTAAACTTAAACTTTTGATGTCCTTTCCTTCAAGGGTGTAAATTCTGTTATTGGGAACTCCCATTCGCTGGAGTTCCGATCTCCACTGTTCAAGAAGGACTCGCGGTACTAGAATGAGAGTTCTTTTTATCTCACCCCTTCTCTCAAGATATCTGAGAATTGCTATGGCTTCTATTGTTTTTCCGAGACCAACTTCATCTGCTATAAGAATACGTATTGGTCTGCGAGGCATAACTTGGAGAAGAAGAGAAGCCTGATGTCCGTAAACGGAGATTGGGTCTGCCGGTGTTTTTGGATAAAGTGAAGATAGAAAAATAAAGGGATCTCCCTGCATGTACTCAAGCAGTTTTTTCAGGAAAGACAGAGATTTATCATACATGGCTGTACACCTCTCTGAATGCCCTTACAGGTTTGTATAGATCTCTTCTCCAGCCACGTAACTCATAGTACTTCTGCAGAATTGATGCCCAATACTTCACATCTATGTACGGTAAATCATCAACGAGATCTCCCCAAGAATCCTTTTTCGTACATTGTACAAGCGCTGCGTAAATCATTGCTCTGTAGAACCTCTCGGAATCTTCTGTGTAGTATTCATTATCCTTTTTCTCAAATCCTATTCTGTTAAGGAATCTAATGAAGGATTTCTCTATTACTCTAGCCCTAAGAACGATATCGCTCCGTATGGCTTTTGGCTTCCTTTTTTGAGGATATAATGTATAAAAAACTGCTGTTTTAGCTGGATAATATACGTTTCCGACTTTCATTTTTTTCGCATAGTTTAGTCGTATAATGTATTTCACGGGCGTGAAAATCACCTCTTCTTAATCTTGAATTTCGCCCGTATACCTCTGAGTTTCGTTACTACCTCATTGTTTATTTCAATTTCCTCATCATAATTTGCATTTAGATCCATATCTTTTAATCCCACAGCATCTCTAAGCATCTTTATTGTTTCCAGAGCTATCTCACTATCAGTATCTCCAAGTTCAACTTTTATTATTCCATATTGGACATCGCCAAACGTTGCTGTACCTGAAACTTTACAGGGCATTACCGATATTATTTTCTCAAGGTCTTCGGGCTTGGATATCTTTCTGACACTTACCAGTTTTGACCCCTTGTGCTCCTCTGTTATTTCTGAAACTTCTGTGTATATGCTTTCCACAAGAATTGTCAGTGTACCGCCCTCTTCGGGAATTATTTCTTTGCCATCTCTATGGATTTTTATTCGTGCATAGATTATCTCGCCTTCCGCAGGTATGTTTAAATGCCATATACCCTCAAAGGGGGGCTTACCTGAATTCGGCTCCAAAGTCCCTCTATCAGGATAAAGTTCAATAATAAAATCCTCAGAGATTTCACCTTTAACTTCAACTCGGAATTTCACATCAAAACTATCTCCTGGTTGTCCTTTAATCTCCTCTGGATTTAGATGTATGGATATCTGTTCTTTAGGCGCCTCTACTACTGTTTTCAGAATGTATCCCATTTGTACAGCCTCTTCCCAGCCCTCATGGTTAATGACATCTCTCAGAGGTATATGCTCATCCTCAACAACAAGATAATAAACCACCATCTTGTTGTCATCTTTCCTTCCCTCTGTTTTCAAGAGTTCCTCTACCTGTCTTCTTATGGCTTCCTTCCACGGAAGTACTATGTAATTTTCGTCTATGCGAGAAGGCGGATTTCCTTGGAGAACTTTTGTGTCAGGTACTTCCGTAAATACTTTTTTGAACCATATTTCTTTATTGGCAATTCCTATTTTCAGTTCGGTAACTCCGGATTTTAATGCATTTTTAACATCCTCGTTGTCTATCATAGGGAGTGAGGGATTAGTATAGAACCAGTCAAGGATTTCTCTTACTCTGTAACTCCTGCTACCCTCAGATAGATTTATGCGCATTTTCGCTGAGAGGATATCGTGTAGTGTAGAATACCCAGCAAACGCATCTATGATTTTGCCTATGTCCGGTTTCTTCAAAGCCCAGTAAACGGTGTCAAGGAGGTTACTTCCGCCTTCCGGAGCATCTACGATCTCTGGAACCTCTTTGCCATCTTTCCTCGACGGATACGCTATTTTTGTGTAACTGCTCATAAGTGCTTTTATCAAATTTGATTCCATAGAGTCTTTTATTCTTTTGACCATTTCTTTCTGAATCTTTATGACCTCCTCTCCTTTATCTTTGTAGTACTGACTGATTTTATCTATTACTACATCACAGGCACACAAGTACGATGCAATATGGCGTACATTTTCCTTTGTACCGCTGCTCATATAAACCAATATCACCGTATTCTGATAGTTTCTAACTGATTCTCCTTTTTTGAACATGAGTTTTCGGAATGTTTCCTCATCCACATCATCTCTTGGTATAAAAAACACGTAGTAATCGCGGGAGTCATCAATCTCCACATCAAGATCATAAAGAACCGCGGATCTTTGTGGATGCAGAATTTTCTTTACTTGAGGTTTCTTGAGACCTTTTCCTTCTCCTTTAATCAATTTTTCGGTGTAATCGCAAATTTTCTTGTCTAGTCTTTTGATATGTTTCCTAAGTTTTGACGCCTCAGATTCAATTATCTTCTTGACATTACCTATACGCCAGAACCAATATCTTCCCTCTGATGAGTAAAGATGTACGATACACATTGAATTTGAAACTCTTTCAAGGACATCCTGAATGTGCGTAGGACTCAATTTATTTTTCTCAAAGAATTCCTGTTCATATACCATCCTCGCTACCTGAATTAGACTTGGGAACTTGGGATTTTGCGTGGGCGAATCGTAGTAGTATGTTGAGAGAAATATTGACCTCATCACCACAGTGGCCAGTTTATGTTTTGGAGATTTCTCCGGATAAAGTTTTTTGAGGCCTTCTACTATGTCTGTATCGTGCACATTTCCGTACTCGGTGAAATTTGAAGAGGCAAACAGTAATGACCTCACCGTGGGATCTGTGGTATCTATATGCCACGGCATTATGAAGTATGGATTCTCCTTGCCCTGCCATAATTTCCTTACTACAAGTCTGGTTATGCGGAGTAAATCCCTTGTTTTCTGAAGTTCTGCTCTTTCAACTATGTCCCTTACAATTCTAACGAATATAGGGTGGAACGGATAGTACTCTTCAAGATCTGGCTCATCTATATCTCCAAATATGTTCTTGAATTCCCTATAGGATTTTCTCAGAGATTTTATGGCATCTAAATCACATTTTATGCTTTGGAATATTCTCTTTTTGAGAACCTTCACGAGATCATCTCTTTCAATAGTGTGGGTAAGCGGCGAAACTCTTTCTCCAACATTTTTAAGTGCTTTCCAGAAGGATGCAATCATCTGTCTCTCATACCATATTTCTATGCCTTTTATCTCATTATCCTTGAGTTCAAAGGGCATGGTTATGAGGAGCACGGAGTCCATATTGTGAATAGCCTTTGTAAGTCGTTCAATGAATGTTGGTATATTGGATGCGTAATCTCTTTCGGCCCTGCTTCCTGATTTTCCTAGGTTGTGGGCAAGCTCTACAATTTCATCCATAAGTATCAAGACTTTTTTGTCCTCAAAGAGTTTTGAGAGCGTTGTAGGAGATGGAGCGGTATGGTTTTCATCATCCGCCTTAAGAAGGTCGTATTTTCCGAGTTGGTGTGCGATTAGCCCCCAAACGGTGTGGGTTGAATAATTTCCCCAGTTGTGGGGTCTTTCAGGTGTGCCTCCACCAAAAGGTCCGGAGTGATCTTTGCCGTAGACAACCACAATTTTAACCTCATCAGCGAGTTCCTCTATTTTCTCCGAGAGAATCTGGAGTTTTTGGGCAGTATTGGGATCATAATCGCTCAGGACCTCTCTGTTGCGAAGGGCTCTGGGATTGCGGAAGGCATGATATACCGTAAGGAGAGTATGCGTTTTTCCACCACCAAAGAGTGAATATATGGTATAAACGTTTGAATAACCCCTCTCGCCTCTCAGTGCATACACTATTTTTTCAAGTAAATCTATCATTGCTGGCGAGAAGTATGTTCGCTTGAAAAATTCAAGAGAGTCCGTGTATATCTTGTTTATCTTTGATGCGAACTCCGGATTGGCAACTCTATCAATCTCCGGTGCGAGTTCCTCATCCAGACTGCGATCAAACACATCATCCCATACTGCACAGTTATCCTTTATCCCCATTTATAACACCTCCAGTTTCTCACCCTTTACTTTCGCAACGAGTTCCGATGCCAGATGCTTTTCCGGATCGTAATCCTTCAAAACTTTTGAAAGAATCTTTGCAAGATTTATCGCTTCTTCCACATATTGTAGATTGAGCGTTTTGAGATGCGAGAGTTTCTCGTTGAAATGGGATTGCGGGAGAGTTCTCGCCCAGTACTCCAATAGATGCAGGGCATCTACGGGATTTCTGAGTTCAGGCTCTGAGGGTACTATACCTCTCTCAAATTGCAGGTATTCCTCCAAGTACGAAGGTTCCTTCTTTTCAGGTTCGAGTAATATGTATTCCTTGCCCGATTTCTTTAACTTCTTAACTAGGTTGTATTCAAGGAGGTATTTTGCATCTATTCCAAGTGCGATTCCTAGAATTCTAAGGTCATCCGCTGTGGGCTTGAATCTCTCAAATTTTTTGCCGTTGGATGTAGCGCCAAAGAACGCCTTCACGACGAGGTAGTACGATGCATATGGGTTACGGATTTCAGGAATGTTGAAAGTTTCTGTAAGAGCGGCAATCATGCCACGCACGGTGTAGGGATATATGTAATTCAGGAGGAGGGTGTTCGTATCTATCTCGCCCATAGGTCCGAGAATTCTTTCGTATTGAGTTACTATTGAAAGCGAGGAAGCCATGGCTCCCACCATTATGTCTCTGCCCTTCAAATCGTAATGTCCTTCATTTATGTATTTCAGAAGATGCAGGGTTCTCTTGGTTGCAGCAATAACCACATCATCTTTTATTTCATTTATTTCCTTCTCGCCCTCCACACCCTTGCGCCATACAACCACTATTGAGGTATCAAGGGCAAGTTTACCTCTGCCCACAACTCGCTGCGCAGATTCCGTGAGCAAAGGAATCGCATTGGTAACCCGTAATTTCGCACCCTTCCACCCGGCATCAAGCAACGCTGCCCACGCCTCCGGGGAGGTATGGGCGTAGTAAGTGGCTATGATTCCGTCGTCTTTAAGATGCTTTGCCATAGTTATGAAGGACTGAGTGAGAAGATTGCGGAAATGCTGTTCTGCCTTCCTATTTCTATCGTCTTCATTCATAAACCTCCCGGGATTTGTTGAAACCTCTCTTATCGCAAACTCCTGCCACTGCGTCTTTATCTCCCTCCACGCCCTCCCGAAGGGCTTGAAGAACGCCTCTTTATGGAACCTCGGTAGAAGTTTTCTACCGTCGCTGTCGCTCAGCGCCCTCTTCAGCCAGACGTAGTAGAAATCGCTCAGTTCCGTGTATGGGACGTCATCCGCGTACGGCGGGTCTGTCACGATGATGTCGTACTTTTCGTCGTTTAGTTTTGAGAGAGTTGTGGCGTCGTCTTGAATAACTTTAATTTCTTTTGAATTATTCTCAATATCGGTAATCCTTTGCTGTGTTTGTGGGCTGAACTTAGAAGTAAGGTATTGTAGACTTCCTAACGAATTCTCCAAAGACCTTGAATAGGTTCCAGTAAAGCCAGCAAACGGATTAGTATCAACCCAACTCCACATCATTGCAATTCCTCTTACAGAAAGAGTTTCCTCAAATTTCAGCCATCCAGGGTTCCATCTGTTGCTTACCGAATTAAAGTCAGCAAACTTACACAACCCCACACTCAAATACGTCGCCACTGCCTCCGCGTAGGCAAACGAGTCTTCCTCGCTCCAGCCCTCGCGGATTTTCTCCTCCTCAACTTTTTTACCCACTTCCCGGATCAACTTGACGAGTTTAACGAGGGTGAGGAGCTGACGGGGGTTGAAAAGATGATACCATTTATTAAATCCATACGCTAGAACCCAAATACTTCTCATCTCATATGGTGATATTTCTTCCCTAGGTATATCCGAGTCCCCCCTCTCCATCAGCTCTCTAACCCTCTCCTTCGCCCTCTCCAGTTTGGCGTTGTCCTCCTCGGTGCACGGCTCGAAAATTAAATCACCGTCCACGACCTTGACCTTCACCAGCAGCCGTTGCCTCGCGAACCTCTCATCGCCCTCGTGGTATTTCTTCAAAGCCCATTTCACATACCATTCCATATTTTTGCCCTCAACATGATGTTCGCCGTTCTCATCCACAAATCTTATGGGATTTCCACAAAGGAGACATATCGCCGTGGATCTTCTGGGATGTATATTGCTCTCCGGAACATTCTCGGAGAAGTATATTTTACCGTCCTTTTCCAGAGTTATTTTTTGTCCGCTTACTTTTGCATACTCTGAAATATCTTCTTTGGGAAGTTTTATCTTTCTATCCTTAACCAACCTGTTTATATCTACGATATCTATCCTTACCTCGTCGCCATCCGCGATGGGCTTCATAAATGCAAGTCGTTTATATTTGCCCTTGTTATCTTTCACCCTTGCAAGCCAGTGATTGCCTATTAGCGGAGTCCATCTTCCACAGGTTGGGCATTTTACCTCCCAAGTGCCTATATACACCGCAACATCATCATCGTAGAGTTCCTTTATATCCGGATCGTTCTTCAATTGTTCTGTAATCCACTGGCCCCATTTTTCAACATCCTCAACCAATTTTCTCCCGTATTTTGCAGGGTATTCAAGCACTGCCTTGAGAAAAATATACGCTGTGGGTAGAAGTTCGGAGGCGGTAACATCCAAACCAAGCCGGGCACCTTCAAGCGGGATTGAGCCGAAACCGGCAAATGGGTCCAGCATCTTCTTGCCTTTGAAATAGGAATCCCAAGAGGGCGGAATCTCCGGATTGTAATTATGCGGCGTCTTTTTAACGCCCCTCAACCGCATATTCCTGAGAAATTCTTCCTCACCCGCTCCTGCGGGCAGAAGTGATGCGGCAATCACACACCTCGCCCCGATCAAGGGCTTGCGAGTCCACCAGAAAACCATTTCCCAGAAAGGCGGGCGAGCACCCCCCTGCTTCTCTTTCGCTGAGGCATCATTGATTTCAGGAAGAACCTTATAGATTGTGTCCTCCTCTATGAAACGAGTCATAGTACCACCGGACTTAAATAGTGGTCGGATATAAGTAAATTTTGTTCCTATATTTTCTCGGCCAACTCCTGTAATTGTTTAAGCATTTCAACAATATTACTCAGCAGCTCCTCCATAACTTGAGTATAGGTCTTTTCATTCAATCCTAATCTTTCAGCAATTTTCTTGTATTTGTCTCCTTTTCTATGAGCTACACCAGAGGATCTCAGGGATTGAATATTTCTCAATGGCTGCACTATATCTTTTGCTTTTGTTTTATCTGTTTTAAAATAGAATATGAGCATAGTCTCCAACCAGTCAATTGAACGCGGACATCTATCTTCTGGCATATCCAAAAGTTTTTTAACATCATTTTCTCCAAGACTAGTAATTTCTTTTATTTTATTAACATTGATAGAATCCGATAAGATTTTTGCCAATGCTAGAATTTGCTGTTCAAACTCGTGAGGATCCTCCACTGTAGGAATATGCAAACTTTTCATATAATGTTCATCATCTTCCGTTAAAGGCAGAAATAGATCCCATCCAAATCTGGATCGCCAGAAATCTGAAAATTTTCTAAATTCATACTTGAAGATATCATCTATTTCTGTTGGTTCCGCAAATTCTGCCAATAGTTCCTCTTTGATTGTTCTTATACCTATTCCTCCGCGCGGTGGAACATTATATTGCTTCCAGTGGAGTTGTTCTTTATAGGGAAGATCCCTTCCCAGATCTCCAAGCCATACATGAATCAGACCTAAGGAATTCTGACCATAGCGTATAAACCACTCATCTCCACACTTTATATAACCTCCACCAACTTCATATTTTGATGGAAGATCAAAATACTTTTTAAGTACTTCTCTCTCAAAGAATACAGGTGTAAGATAATAAGGTGCATTCGGATCATATTTATATGCATCAGAAAGTTTATCCGGATTGCATGTATATTTTATATATTCACCATTCTCATTTACCCCTATAATGAATTCTTCATATTTCTCATCTTCTTCATTATTTGTTTTTACTGAATTCATTATAGTCACCCCTCTTGAACTATAAACCATAACTACATCCTAATATAAGTAGTTTATCTCTCATATCTGTTTATGTTTATCTCGTAGCTCTAGCTTCAAGTCCTTAATCTTCTCTAGAGCGTATCTCCGAATCCTAAGATATGTTGCTTTAGAATGCTTTTCCTTAACTAATATGTTCTATCCTTAATTCAACATTCTCTTTCCGAGATAGCAGGGAGTTATCCCAATACCCGCCATAGATAAGATCTATCTCATCGTAGTATTTCTCTACAACACATGACTGGTAAAAACAATAGAGTGTATGTTTTGCCCAACAAAAATAATCATCATGTGTTTATAAACCCAATAAAAGACATTATACCTACAATCAAGAATATTATACCTAACACGAATGCTATATTTCCAAAACTGCTTAAAGGGGGAAGTCCACTTAAAATAGATCCAAACACTATCAAGAAAATACCCCCTACAAGAATTATACCAAGAGGGGAGTCTCCGCTACTTATGTTGAAATTACCTCTTATCCCAATATCCATAACTGAAAGTTATAAGAACTCATATATAAACCCCTACATATGGGGTTTTTATACCCTACCCTTGACAACATGCCACCAACCGCTTTACACATATCACTCAGCCCCGTTACCAGACCGCAGGGCGCCCCCATTATTTTTTGTTTAGAAGACCCCAAAGAGGAGAGAGTGTGGTGGTGAGGTGCCCGAGGGAGAGGAGGAGGGAGGTGATACGCAACCCTAACTATACCTACCAAGGATGAAGGGTACCTCCCAGAAAAATCCACTAAAAGACACAAACAGCAGGAATTGTACAGGATACGAGTTTAAAGGAAAATACCGGAGAAGCAGGAACGCCGTGATTAACCCTCCAACGCCTATCCAGAAGTACGGTGTTCGCTCCTTCAGAAACTTCAATACTTTCATGTCGGCTCAACGGATAATATCTGGAATTTATCTTCCAACCTGCGGATCCGCACATACACCTTTCCCCTGTAGCCTCCGAGATAAGCACAGGCATAGTATCTATCCCCTTCCTCATACAGGATCCGCACCCTCTCTACTTCGTAATTGTGGAGATACTGCCTGATGAATTTGCTTAACTGAATCTTTGCAGAATCTTCCCTCATCACAAGGGCAAAATGGTAAGTGAGTTATAAACCTGTTGATTTAGGCTGTTGCTAAAAAAAGTATCTACTGATTTTAAAAACTCAAGTGTTTTTAAAAACACAAATGTTTTTAAAATAAGATAACATTACCCAAAACATGGTTTATATGGATGATGAGACATTTACCATTCGGTTAGATGATGAAAAAGATAAGAGGATTGCACCGTTCTTAAAGATTGTGTATTATGAGGCAAGACTCCGAGACGATGTCCTAGACAAGGGAGATGAGTTAATTTGGGAGGGTGTGATTAAGCAGTTGCTACAAATAGTGGAAAAAATTGGCTGGGAGAAGGCGGATAATATCCTATTCCTTGTCAGCACGTTACTGAGGGACCACGGTATAAAAGCCGTGGAGACAGCCCTTCAGCGTGAACTACACCTGAGAGAGAGAACTGCAAGGTACGGCGGAAGACCCAGCGTAGTGAAGGAATTTCGCCAGAAGATAGATTCGATCTGTGAGGGATACCACGATAACCCCCTGCTCTCCCCAATAGAGAACCTTAAAAAGCGGATAGAGCAAATTAAGCTACTGCTAGACGATGTAAAGAGGGGGCACTCTATCGCCACATACTACCGGGTCAGAGAATATGCGCTGGAAAAAATCAAGGAGCTTGAGAGCAAGTTATCGGATTTAGAGACCAAGATGTTGCTCCAGAAGGCTAAAGAGGATGTGAATAAACTCCAGAAAGATGTAGAGGATTTACTGGATTCCACGCAGAAAACTTTTGAAGGCTAATCCAGCTCTTTTCTCAATTTCATAATCTTTTTCACAGTATGTTTTTTCCTCAGAAGTCAGCAGGTAATTTAATATTCGTAGCGTAACGCAGATGGTGTCTATATCCCGCAACACCCCTCCATAATGAAGGACCAGCCATCCGCCACATCATCCACAATTCTCACTCATAGTATTTACTTATCTTTTTATGCCCCCTTACTGTGTACTTTCCTTTAATAGTATCTTCATCAGATTTGTATGGTATTTTATTTGTTATGCCAAGTTTTCTCAATTCTTCACGAACTCTCATAACATCCTCTCTATCAGTCCAATCATAAGTGTATACACATATAACATGCGTGTTTGGATCTTTTCCCAATGGGGAGGGCTTTGCTGTTGATACCTTAGAGCCAAACCCCAATTTGCCCTCTTCAGTAGCTTTCTTTATTTTTGCCCACACTTCATCCACATTCTCACGGGACACGAATATGAGCCACTTTCCGCTTCTGGATGTGGGTTTAGGATAATCCCCCTTCTTTCTATAGGCATAAAGCCAATAAACATCAGTAACAGTAGAGGGCCTTTCCTCCATACATCCCACATGAACTTCTCACATATAAAAGTTATATTTTAGAAAAACATTACCCTAACCATGCGGGTTTTAACCCCTGAGGAATATGATCTCCTGCGGGGCGCCATTCCTAAACTGGACCACATGATAATGCTTGATACCTTATTCTACACGGGGTTGAGGTATACGGAATTTCAGGAATTGCAGAGGCACAGGGATTGGTTTGATGGCAGGGTTCTGCGGATACCCTCCCGAGGTCGGGGTTCCAGAACTTCACCGCCCAGAACCGTTTACCTCAGCGATTATGCCAGAAAGACGCTACCGCTGTTCTTCAAACTGAAGAGGAAGGTTCCGGACAGGGCTGTGTTTGACAGGAACTTAAAGCGCTGGTCAGCAACCGCCGAAATTTCCCCAGAGGGTCTATCCGTTAAAACCCTCCGCAAGACTTGGGTCGCATACCTCATCCTCTCGTATCCGGAACACATAGATCTCATCGCACAGAGTCTGGGCATAAGCACCTTTGAGGAACTCTCAGCCCTCAAATCCGCAACCGCCGAATTGCGGGATTATAAGGACGAGATCCGCAGGAGGACCGCCGGGTGGCTCCCCGAATAGTTTGTGGAGGTGATAACATGAGGAGAGATGTGGATAAGAAAAAATATGAAAAACTCACGGAGTTAATTGCGAAGTGTGGAGTGCAAATAAAGTATGCCAAGGCTCTTGCCTACATCTGTCTCAAGGGCGAGGCCACAGCGAGGGAAATAGAGACGGCTTCGGGTCTCAAACAGCCCGAAGTTAGCATAGCAACCACTTATCTATACGAGAAAGGGTGGATTAAGAGAAGGAAGAAGAAACTGGATGGCAAGGGGCGCCCTATCTATATCTACAGCCTTGCCAAGCCTCTTAACGAAACAATCTCCAGACTCCAAGATATGCTCAGAGAGAAGATAGAGGACTTGGAGAGCGCCGTTAAGGAGTTGGAGAAGTTCAAGGAAGAGTGAGGGTTTAATGACTTTCGGGGCATTTATTTGTAATCTTTTTTGAAAACATTATCCTGACACGCGAACCCTACACCACTATTTATATACCACCCCGCGACGGTCCTGCGAATAGGGGTCACATTTATCTCCCTGCCATGCAGATTCATTTCTATTTGCAAATCAGGGGTCTCTCGCCTTCTCAGAGAGCGTTTTCGGGGTCAGGACGATTCATGATACCTCCAGGATGGAAACCTCTCTAAAAAGCCCGAAAATTGGTCAGGGTATAATTTAAACCATTCACAGATAGTAACGGTTAATTAAATTTAAATATCAGGTGCTATCTACATGTTTATTATGAAAAAATGGCACCAGAAGGAAGTTGCACAAGATTCTGAAATATTGACAGAATTCTTTACAGTAAACAAAAATGCATTGCCTAAAAAAGTATACAAATACAATGTAGAGATTTTAAAGGGCACTGAAAAGAATACGCTCTGCGGCAAATTAAGTTATTTTCTAAAAAATAAAAAGGGTGGGCAATGGATATGGGTAAAGGAAATAGATGCTCTTATATCAGATAAAAAACTTAATGATAGCGAGATAGAATCAGCTCTCTCTGAAATTAAAGATGCTGTTAATAAAAACGAAAAATACAAGATCTTCATGGGA
>Ga0190310_1000017_pt1 | contig 64633 bp, 64 predicted proteins | sample 48700778_MG_FD_165059 | JGI IMG/M metagenome (GOLD analysis project Ga0190310, IMG submission 165059) | Hydrothermal vent sediment bacterial communities from Southern Trench, Guaymas Basin, Mexico - 4870-07-7-8_MG | ecosystem: Environmental > Aquatic > Marine > Hydrothermal vents > Sediment ... | reverse complement strand
CACAAAAGGCGTGATCGAGGGATATCTCGAGGCCGCGACGGGCGAGCGATGGGATGCCGAGGAGGTGGAGTGCTTGGCTATGGGCTCCGAGAGGTGCGCTTTTATAATCCAAAGACGGGCGTGATGAACGCTTAAATATGGTCTAGTGAATTTATTCAACGTTATGCCTCTCGAAATAATTACGAATTTGATCAGCCAATTTGTGGCGTTTCTGCCGAGGCTCATCGGAGCGATAATAATCCTGATAATAGGCTGGGCCGTGGGGAGAGGGGTTGGAGCCGCCATCTCAAGGATCCTCGATAGAGCAGGCGTCGACGACGCGTTGAGGAAGACCTCCGTCGGGAGGGCGATAGAGAGGACTGGAGTCCCCACACCTAAGTTCTTCGATATTCTGGTGAGGATCTTCATCTACTTGATAGCGGTCTTCGCGGCGGTCAACGTCCTCCAGATCGAGGTTCTGACCTATTACATGAAGATGGTCGTCGAGTATCTCCCAAGCCTCATAGCCGGAATAGTCATCCTGATCTTCGGGTTGATGATAGCCGACTTCATCGGGGACGCCATAACCGCCGTAGGCAGGGAGGCAAAGATAGAATATGCCTCTCTAGTCTCCCTAGCCGTCCGCGGAATACTCTATCTAGTCATCATAATAATCGGCCTATCGACGATGAGGATCGATGTAAGCATTCTGAACGTTGTTGTCACCGCGATCTCCTGGGGAGTTGCGGGAGCGATAGCGCTGGGAGTGGGTCTCGCATTAGGGTTTGGGCTGAAAGACTACGTGGCCGGGAAGGCCGAGGACTGGCTGAAGAGGGCGAGCGAGAGCGCCAGAGCCTTAGAGAAGAAGGAGTGAGCGCTCGGCGCAACCCCATCTTATTTTTTGCTAAAGATCTTTTTACGCTTGACAGCAATCCTCTTAACATCGCCGCGTGGATAGCCTATTAGGATCAAGTCCGCCAGCCTTGGGAATATTCCGGTCTCCAAGATCCCGGCGATCGATCTAAGCCTCTCATCGAGCTCTTCCGGGTCCTCCCACCCCTTGACCTCAACGTCGGCGATCAGGTTCCCATTATCGCTTATGATCGGCCCCATCTTCCCCATCCCAGTTCTAGGTCTTATCCCCATCCCCCAGCCATTCAAGACGTCCTTCACGTGGGGAAAAGCATATTCTAATACCTCGACTGGAATGGGCATATCCAGCCTCGGCTTAAGCTTCATGAAATCACCGATGTAGACCACCCTCTCAGCCGCCTGGGCCAGAACCTTCTCCCTTAGAAGTGCCCCCCCACCTCCTTTAATCGCGTTCCCAGACTCATCTACTTGATCGAAGCTGTCGAGGACTAGATCCGGTCTCGGATGCTCATCCAAGCTCGTCATCTCGAACCCACCTTCAACTATCAGTTGCTTGGCTTGAAGAGAGGATGGGATGAATGATAACCTCAGCTCATTCCGCCTTACATGGCTCTTGAGAATCTCCATAAGTCTGGCGATGGTCGTCCCGCTTCCAAGACCTATAACCATCCCGTCCCTGAGCTCCTTCAGCGCCTCGGTTATCGCGGCATCCCTCGCCTTCAGAATCTCCTCGCCTCGACTCATCCAAGAATTTCTCGACCTCAGAGCTAATAGATTTAAGTTCGGCCAATAGCTCCTCCGCGCTCGGCTCTCGATAACGCCTCAACGCCTCGCGCAGCCTCTCCAACGCCTCTACATCCACCTCAGCCCTCGGATGGGGCCCCTCGAACTCCCTGATCCTTGATGTGATCCTCCAGTATAGTATCAGCGATATGCTGGTTGTGGCGGTGAATGCGGCGACGATCGCCAAAACCTTCCACAATCCGAGATGACTTATTTAGAGGTCTATAAAGAGGTTATCGTTTGTGCTAGGATCCATCCGCCGATCCCGATCAACATGATGGATAACGCGAGTGAGATCATGTGTAGATGCCTTGTTTTCAGGGCTTTACCACCCGTGGCCGTGAGATGAGAGACCGCTCCGAGGAAGGCGTAGTCCATCCAGATGTGGAATAGGTACATTATGAGGACGCCTAGGATCGAGGCCATCTCAAGCGCGTATGTTATCAAGCTCAATCCGATCGTGAACCACCAGATCAGGAAGTATGGGTTTAAGCCCGTGAAGGTAAACCCCACCAGAAAAGACCTAAAAAACCAAGATCCCGCCCCAAGCTTGAAACCTCGATTACCCGTCCTAAGATCATCGGCCCTCATAAGCCCCCGATATGATGAATAGGCTTGGAGAACTCCGAATATGATTATGGCCGCCGCGCCCGACAAGCCTATCGCAAACCTCGCCAGCCTATTCGCCAAGAAGCCCCAGACACCGTAGGCCAATCCCAAGACGAGTGGGAGCTCGAAGGACATGTGGCCTAGGGCCACGACCCAGCCGCTCCTCCCGCCGCTCTTCAAGGCGTTCTCGACCGTTATGAAGAAGAGTGGGCCTGGGGAGAGGACCCCTGAAGCCGACAACGAGACCACTAGGATGAATAGCTCTAGGAGCCCCAACCCTCTCCAAGGCTGGGCTTCAAGCAAACTTATATCCTTATCCGGCCGAAAAATCAAAATATCCTAAGTAACGTGATATGAGGCGGATAAAAGCGATCGAGGACTGGCCGCGGTGAGGTAGCGGTTAGCCTTCCGGCCTGTGGAGCCGGATGCCTGGGTTCGAATCCCAGCCGCGGCCCTTAATAACATCTATAGACCGCTCCCGGCGGATTATGATCGCTATCCTGGGAAAGATTAATTAGCTGTGCGGTCATACTAAAGTCTAGTGGTCCACCATGGTTTGGAAGATTGGATGCAATTCGGATGCTTTTAGGGAGGTTTGCGCACCCTTTGAGGTTATGTTAAAGAGGTTGGCTGAGCTTGGATTCGATTCAGTCGAGCCTCAGGTAATTACGGGTCAGGCGTCGAGCATACTTTATGGATATGATCCCACGATAAGTCTCGAATCCGATCCCATTGAGATCAAGAAGCTTGCATCGAGCTATGGGCTTGAGATAATCTGTATAAGTGCTCATGCAAACCTAATGGATGTAGGCGAGGCTGGGCCAACATATCTGTTGAAGGCATTGAGGTTCGCCAAGCTGATAGGGGCCGAGATAGTGAACACGTCTGAGGGCCCTAAGCCGGATTATCTGACCGAGGAGGAGGCCTTCCAGCTGATGAAGATCAATCTAAAGAAGATCCTTAAAACGGCGAAGAATCTTGGAATAAAGGTTACGATCGAGCCCCATAACATATACACGGTTCAAACGGAGACCATGTTGAAGATCCTGAACCTAGTTCCATCGGAGATGCTTGGGGTGAACTTCGACACGGGGAATGTCACCCTATTCGGGACAGATCCCCTAAAGATGCTCGACGCGGTGATCGATAAGGTCATGCACGTCCATCTCAAAGATATAGATCGCGAGACATATGAGAAATATAAGGGAAAGACCGGAATACCGTGTGGGACCGCTCTAGGCAAGGGCATAGTGCCGTTGAAAGAGATTATCGACAGATTAAAGAGATCTGGATTTGATGGCGAGCTCTCGATAGAATGCTCCGCCCACGATCTCGAGGAGAGCATAAGATACGTTAGATCAATAATCTAAGTAACTCAGCGATCGAGAGCAGCTCAAATCCATCAATATTTTTCTGATTTTTTGATGAAGGATTATATTAGTCACCATAATACGATTATAGTTGATGGGGAAAAGTCTAGCCGTTGCCTCAATTCTCCTCATAGCTCTAGTCGCCTCAACAATAATTCCGATCCATGCGTCGAGGATCTCATTCGATTATAAGAAGCCTCTTGGAAGGTTCTCGAGGTTCCTTGAAGTGGAGTTCGTCGGAGATGGGGTTAGGGAGAACTTCATTGGAGAGGATGTGATAGATTTGAGATCGCTTCCACCTGGAACCTATTATGTTATTGCTAGGTGGATGGGGGTTGAGGTTGGGAGGTGGGCAATCTCAATAGATAGAGGTAATCTCGCCCTAAACCTAGATCTCGCCATGACCGACATGAGTTTAAGGGTTGTCGACCTACAGGGTAGAGCCCTCCAAGACTTCATGGTCGAGGTGGATCCAGACATCTATGGGGAGCTTAGAACTGTAGGCGGAATAATAGCTGTTAGAGCGGTGCCGACCACCATAAACTACATCATTAAGGTGGCCTGGAGGTCGCCGATCTATGGAACCATCTCATCGACCGAGGCCACTATAGCCCCCTCCGAGGCCAGCGGATTGGAGAAGATAGTCTTGCCGGTCGGGGACATCAGGATAAAGGTCGTCGATCCCAAAGGTAGGCCGATCTCCGGGGCCACGGTCTCCCTAGCGGGGGTTGAGGCGAAGACCGATGCGAGGGGGGAGGTGATCTATAGTCGAGTCCCGCTTGAGGCGGACGGCTCTCCGATAAGCTACGAGCTTAAGGTCAGCAGGGATGGCGAGATAATTTATTCAGGGGTTATCGAGGTCTCAAGGGCTAAAACGAGTCTGGTGGTTATGGTGGAACTCTATGATCTGAAGATTAGGGTTGAGGGGGCGGCGGATCAACCACTACCATATGCGAGGATAACTCTTAGAAGGGGAGGGGTCGAGCTTGGAACCTATAGCGCGGATGAGGGGGGTTATCTAATCGTGTCAGACTTACCGTTAAGCGATTACACGGCTGAGGCTGAGTGGAGGGGGTTTAAGGGATCCATCACCATCACCAAGGATGATCTGAGGGCTGGTAGAATGGCGGTCATCAAGCTCCCACCATACACGGAGATCCTCGGAATACCCCTAACCTTCTCATCGCTGATAATCCTCGTGCTTGGGATCATAGTGGGGATAATCCTGATAGTGATAGGCTTGATAGAGTATATGATGTGGAGGGGCAGGAGGCTTGGAATATACCCGCCGAGGAAGTAGTTATTAACCTCCTAGAACCGCCGTAATTAGAGATGTTGGGTAGGGATGATGCGCTAAGATTCCTTGAGGAGAATGTTAGGGATAGAAAGATCATCCTTCATATGATCGCCGTTGGAGCGATAATGAAGGAGCTGGCTAGATATTTTGGGGAGGATGAGGAAGTTTGGGAGCTCGTGGGATTACTTCATGACATAGACTACGAGAGGACTAAGGGCGATCCATCAAGACATGGGTTAGTCGCCGAGGAGATCCTGAGATCCTTGGTCTCGGAGGATATTTTGAGGGCGATTAAAGCTCACAACTTCGAGAACACGGGGATTGAGCCGAGGACGAGGATGGAGAAGGCTTTGATAGCCTCGGATGCAATTTCGGGATTGATCATAGCATGCGCCCTAGTCATGCCATCTAAGAAGCTTGAGGAGGTCAAGGTGAAGACCATCAAGAAGAAGTTTAAGCAGAAGGATTTCGCGAGAAACGTTCGTAGGGAGAGGATACTCTTCTGCGAGCAGATAGGGATTCCGAGGGAGAAGTTCTTCGAGCTAGCATTAAACGCGTTAAAGGGAGTTAGCGATGAGCTAGGGCTTTGAGAAGCTCTATGGTCGAGATCGTCACGCCGATCAGGGAGATCCATGAAATGGATGGAGTCCCAAAGAACGTGATTGAGATTATGATGGAATTTATGAGATGGAATCCAAAGAAGATCACTAGGAGAATGCTCCAGACAACGCGTCTTGCCTTAATGATCACATATATCAGTGTTAAGGCGGTCATGAAGTTGAGAGATAGGTAGATCTGGGCAGGGAATCCGTCGAGCTTCGACGCGAGTAAATATGCTTCCGGATTTATGATGGCTATCATCAAGTCTCCAAGCGCCATAACCATCAATAGGATTGCCAACGGATATCTCGTTAGTTTATCTATGGCCTTCATCTACCCTTAAACCTCGGCTTACGCTTGGATAGGAATGCATCTATGCCCTCCTTTAGATCCTCGGTCTCGAAGAGCTTTCCGAAAGCCTCCGACTCAAACCTATACCCCTTCTCAATCTTATATGATCCGGCCAGATTCATAGCCTGCTTGAGTAGCTTGAAGGCTATTGGAGGGCCTTCAGCGAGGGCCAGCGCGAACTCCTCAACCCTCTCGTCAAAGTCTTCGGGTGAGAAGACCATGTTCACGAGACCGATCCTCTCAGCCTCCTCGGCGGAGATCTTCTTCCCGAGCATTAGGAGTTCCTTGGCCCTCCCGAGCCCTATGAGCTTGACAAGCCTCTGGGTTCCGCCGGCTCCGGGGATTAGACCTAACTTTATCTCGGGCTGTCCGAGTATGGAGTTGCTTGAGGCCAATCTGAAGTCACAGGCCAAGGCTATCTCCAAGCCGCATCCGAGACAATATCCCTTGATCGCGGCTATGGTGGGCTTCGGAAAACTCTCGATATCATCTATTATCTCCTTCCATCTCTTGGATTCTTTCTCGGCCTCCTCTCTACCCAATCCCTTGAATAGATTTACGTCTGCTCCGACGGAGAATGCGTTTTCCCCAGCCCCCCCGATCACGACAACCCTTATCTCATCATCTCCCTCGAGATCCTTCAGAGCCCCGTCTAAATCCTCCATCATCTCGCTTGTCAGGGCGTTCAGCTTCTCAGGTCTATTCAATATGATCCAAGCTATCGGAGGCCTCTTCCGGAGAATTATCCTCTCTATTTTCTTGGGCTCAGCCCTCTCCTCGCCGCCTCTAGCCTTGAAGATCTCCTCAAGATGTTCATCGGGTTTATAGTATTCTGGATCATACGTCATCTTTCTCTCAAGTTCCTCGACGACCCTGCGGTAACCTACCTCCCTAAAGAATCCCATTATCCCCCCTGGGAAGCCTAGCGCGAGTCTAGTCGCCTTATCGATTTCTTCCAGGGATGCGGCTCCAAGCTTCACAAGCCTTGCGATTATATTCGCTGATGGGGCTAGGATAGCTAGTGGATCAACCTTCTCCGATAACTCTCTCGGCACCTCAGCCCTTCCAGCCCTCTCCCCAAGATACTTGTAGAATCCTCTTCCAGACGTTCTGCCCCACCATCCCCTCCCATAATATTCCTCGATCAGCGGGCATAGGAGTATCAGGCTTGGATCCCTCTTCTTAACCTCCCTCATGGCCGAGTACACCACATCCAGCCCGATGTAGTCCATGAGCTCGAACGGGCCCATCGGTAGCCCAACCCTATACTTAATCGCCGAGTCCACCTCGGCTACCTCGGCCTCCCCCCTCTTAACCACCCACGCAGCCTCGTCGAGGATCGGCAGCAATACTCTATTCACGATGAAGGCTGGGAGATCCTTTCTGCAGATCAAGACCTCCTTATCCAAGCTCCTCACGAACTCCTCGGCGATCCTCAGGGTCTCCTCAGACGTCATCTCGCCCGGAATTATCTCGACAAGCTTTATGATCTGTGGGGGATTGAAGAAGTGTATTCCTATGAATTTATCGGGTCTGCTGGTAGCCGACGCGAGCTCGGTTATCGGTATTGTGCTCGTGTTCGTGGATATTATCGCATGTTGTGGAGAGCTTTTGTCCACCTCCGCCAAAACCTCCATCTTAGTCTCGAAGTTTTCCGGAACGCATTCTATCACTAGGTCCGCGTCCCCAACGGCCTCGGAGATCTCCGTCGAGATCCTTATCCTACCTAAAACGTGCTCTATTTCATCCGCCTCTACAAGCCCCTTGCCCGCGAGCTTTCCTAAACTCCATCTAATCCTGTTCAACGCCCTCTCTAATGCTCCCAGATCTATGTCCATGAGCTTGACGCCGTAGCCGCTCATGGCCGCGATCTGAGCTATTCCATGCCCCATCCTCCCAGCGCCTATCACCGCTACCCTCTCCACCCCGTTTCTCATTTCCGTCAAATCCTCTCAGCAACCCGCCTTAAATCGATATTTGTAAATGGTTATAGGCGTGGAATAGGAGTATTTCTCGGTGTATAGTTGGTGGGGTCGCCTGAAGATCTCTTGAAGAGGATTAGGGGCGTTGGGATAAGGCCGATTCCCCCATCGGATCTAGAGCTTATAGTCAGGGAGCTTCAATACCTGAAGATGGAGATAAACAAGATTAAGACCGCGTTGAGGAAGCATGGAATAGAGGTCGATTAAAACCTCTTCACCCGCTCGTGGATGAGTTCAGCCCTCCTATAGACCTCCCTCCTAAAATCCTCGGATAATAGTGGCAGGAACCCGTGATCCTCAACGACTATCGACGCGGCAGCCGATCCGACCGCTGAGGCCCAATCGATCTCCCCGCTCCTCAGAAATTCCGCTAGGAAGGCTCCGCCGAAGACGTCTCCAGCCCCCGTTGGGTCGACCGTTTTTGTCTCGTAGATCGGTATGAGAAGTTTCTTGGATCCGTCGCTGACGATCGCCCCCCTTCTTCCCATGGTCAGCAAGATTATCTTCGCGATCCCGTGAAGCCTCTCAACAATGGCCTCGGGTTCGGCGGCGTCGGTTATCACCCGCCCCTCCTCCATCGATGTCTTCAGCGCCCATAAGCCCGGAAAGTTCAGATCCGTCCTCACGAGCTTAACCCTACCCGATTCATCAAATTCTCTGAGGATCCCCTGCGGATCGAGCAAAACCCTATCATGCCGGCTTACAAGCCTCTTGATGTCCTCGAAGTGTAATTCTCGCGCCACTGGACCTAGGTAGATCGCGTCTCCCCCCACATCTCCGATTTTAATTTCAGGCGCCCTTGCTTTCAGCCACATCTCTCTAAGGTCTCCAATATTCCTTATCCTAAATCTAGTTGTCTTGGCATTCATGAACTTAACTACCCTTGACATATCCACACCCATGTCCGATAGGATCTTCAGGAATTTTTCAGGAAAGTCCTCCCCGATCGCCGAGACCACCCTCACGTTTGAGCCCATCGCCCTCACGGCCAGGGAGGCATAGCATGCGACGCCGCCCATGTTCTCCAACACCTCACCATCGCAGACTATCTCGTCGATCGTTAAATGTCCTATGACGATGATCAAATCTCGATCACCGCGAGTTCACTCATATTCAAGATATACATTAAGGTATAATTAATTTTTGAGTCATATGTGGGTTGCGAGGCTTTGGGAAAGCATTTTAACCAGATCTCTTATTCTTGGGGTGGTGGATCTTGAAGACCAAGATAGCCGCGACCATCGGACCTTCTTCCCGCTCAGTTGAGATCGTTAAGGCCATGGCCTTAGCCGGAGCGTCCGCATTCAGGATAAACTTCAGCCACGGAAGTGTGGATGAATGGCTTAGGTTTGTGAGGGTTGTTAGGGAGGTTGAGGGCGAGGTCGGACGCCATCTGGCCCTGATAGGCGATCTGAGGGGGCCGTCGGTGAGGATCGGGGATCTCGATGAGCCGATAAGGTTGAGGGCTGGGGATGAAGCCCACCTCGTTTTGGCCGATAGGTTGCCGGGTGGAGGCGATAAGAGGATCCCGATCCCGAATAAGTCGATTCTCGGAAAGTTTAGGGAAGGCCATATACTCTTGATGGATGATGGGAGGGTGGTTCTCAGGGTTCTCGAAGAGGGTGGGGAGAGAATCTCCCTCAAGGCTTTAACGGACGCAACCATAACCTCCAGAAAGAACCTAGTGATTCAGGGCAGGGACCTCGAACTTCCGACAATAACCGAGCGCGAGGTCGAGGCTGTTAGATTCGCCGTCCAAGAGGACTTCGACTACATAGGGTTAAGCTATGTGAGGGAGGCCGAGGACGTCTCGATGCTCAAGGGCATGCTCCTATCTCTAGGAGCAAAGGATATTGGGATAATAGCGAAGATAGAGACCCCGACCGCGGTGAATAGGCTTGAGGAGATCGTCGACTCCGCCGACGTGATCTTGGTCGCGAGGGGAGATCTCGGAATGTATTTTTCGCTCGAGGAGATTCCGAGGCTTCAGGAAAGAATCGTCGATCTATGCATCGAGAGAGGTAAACCCGTCATAGTAGCGACTCAGATCCTGGGATCCATGGTCGAGAGCCCCATCCCAACTCGCGGAGAGATAATAGATGTGGTCTCAGCGATTAGGCAGGGAGTCGATGTGTTGATGTTGACCGGTGAGACGGCGATAGGAAAGTATCCTGTCGAGGCAGTCAAGTGGCTTTCGAAGATAATCAAGACATATGAGCCCGATATAACTCCGCAGAGGCGGAGGAAGCTGAGAGACGGGGATGTCAGAGATAGGTTCGCGTATGGGGTGGTCTCCCTAGCCGAGTCTCTGGACGCGGTTATAGGAGTTTACACGAGGTCGGGTAGGACTGCGATGAGGATAGCGAGCTTCAGACCTAGATGTAGGATATTCTCCGCCTCAAACTCCAAGAGAACCCTGAGAAAGCTCGCGCTCATCTGGGGGATAGAGTCGATCATGGTCTCCTCGAAGGATTATGAGGAGGGGTTAGATGAACTTCAGTCGAGGATCGAGAGATTGGTCGGAGGGAAGATCATGGTCTTAACCTATGGACTGAGGGAAGAGCCCCTCCACACGGTGAGGATCGTTCAATCGAGGGAGCTCAAAGCTTAAAGAATTAGTTCAGGCTGCTTGGCCCTGATTATCGGTAGAAGCCTCTTCAAGACCTTTCTGGTGACCTCAAGATCATCCCTACAATGCGCCTCGATAAGCTTCGCGGCTTCCCTGTCGCCTCTCAAAGCTTTCAGGTATATGGATGGTATGTCGAATCCCTCAACCCTCAGATCCTTCTTTATCCCGAGGAATCTCGCGACGTGGTAGAGGTCCGACCTATGAAGCCTGAGATTCTCTCTAACGAACTCGGCCAAATCGACGTGGACGGGTTTCAGCAACTCCTCGGCCGGGAGCTTAAGCTTAAGGGCCCTGGAGATTAAGAAAGGTATGTCGAATCCCCTGCCGTTCCAGGTGAACATTATATGATAGGTTGAGACCTCTTTCAGGATCCTCTTCAGGATCTTGGCCTCATCCACGGGCCTCCTAACATAAAACCACCTGAACTCTCCGCCCAGCTCCATGAGCCCTGCTCCGACCAAGTGCCCTATATCTGCATCAAGCGCTGTTGCCTCTATATCGAGTATGCAGGCTCTGGGCTTGATCCTCTTACCGGCCATGCATGAAAACTGTTCTCCAACGATATTAATCGTTCAACCCGGTTGAAGGCTTAATAATATCTAGATGGGGATGTTTTAGGAGATTGAGCGCGGAGAGCTTAGTTAAGGAGATCATAGAAGACAGAGAAAGCGGGGCATCGCAGCTCACGATCAAAGCGGCGACCCTCTTCCTAAAACTCCTAGAGAGAAAACCGACTATGAGAGAGGTTTCAAGGCTCGCGAGACTCTTGGCTGAAGCCAGGCCAAGCATGCCCTCGATCGCGAACCTGGCATACGTGGTTCTCGGAAACGTTGAGAGGCTGACGTCGGCTGGGATGGGATTGGAGGAGGCCGTCGAGGCCGCCGTTAGATCCGCGGTCAAGGATTATCAGCGTAGGCTGAAAGATACGATTAGGGAGGCGGCTAAGCTCCTCTCAGGATATAGGTGCATTCTAACCCACAGCTATAGCTCAACCCTGGCGACGGCGATAGAGCTATGCGAAGACCTGAAGATAATCGCGACCGAGTCTAGACCTGGATTCGAGGGAGTCAGGCTCGCCGAGAGATTGGCTTCGAGCGGGTTCGACGTGACCCTGATCGTGGACTCGGCCGCCTCCTATATCTTGGAGAGGGGGGAGGTCGACGCGGTAGTGGTTGGATGCGACGCCATACTCGACGACTGCTCCATCGTCAATAAGATCGGAACCAGGATGATCGCCTTGGCGGCGAGGGAGACCGGGACGCCATTCCACGTTGTAACGGATCTCTGGAAGGCGGCCGTCCATGGATTCTCATTTGAGGAGCATCCGCCCGAGGAGGTTTTTGGCAGGAAGGTTGAGGAGATAAATGTCAGGAACCCATATTTTGAGAGGATCCCGCCGAAGCTTGTGTCGAAGTTTATAACGGATGAAGGCGTATTGACTTCGAGGATGCTTAAGGAGAAGCTCCTAGAGCTGTGGGGCAGCCTATCGCCGAGGCCCCGCCGAGGAGTTCTCAGCAAAAACTTATCAAGTGATCTTTTCAGACTTTAAGCGATGAGGAAGATAAGTTTTCCACTTATAGCTCTAAACTTCAAGACCTATGCCCAGGCATTCGGGGAGAACGCCGTAAGGCTGGCGAAGATAGCGGAGGAGGTCTCGGAGCAATTCGGGATAACGATAGCTGTGGCGCCGCCGACGATCGATCTGGCGAGGGTTGCTTCGGAGGTCAAGATACCCGTCTTCGCCCAGCATGTCGATCCATATAAGCCTGGAAGCCACACGGGCTCGATTTTAGCCGAGGATGTTAAGGCCGCCGGAGCCGTCGGATCCCTGATAAACCACTCGGAGCATAGGCTTAGGCTCGCGGACATAGGTATGGTCTTGGAGAGGCTTAGGGAGAATGATCTCATCTCCCTACTCTGCACGGACACGGTTGAGACCACCAAGGCCGGAGCCGCCCTCTCGCCGGATATGCTCGCGATCGAGCCCCCGGAGCTTATCGGGACGGGGATACCGGTCTCAAAGGCCAAGCCCGAGGTGGTTAGGGGAGCTGTTCAAGCGGTTCAAAAGATCAATCCAGATGTCCACGTCCTATGCGGAGCCGGGATCTCGACCGGAGATGATGTCGCCAGAGCCATAGAGCTTGGGACGGAGGGGGTCTTGCTGGCCAGCGCCTATGTCAAGGCTAAGGATCCTAAGATGGTCTTGATAGATATGGCTAGGGAGGCCTTAAAGGGCTGGGAGAGGAGGACTTAGCCCTCAACCACCACCTCTAGCCTCTCCCCCTCCGAGTTGAACGCATAGATGTCTCGATAGCTCGAGAAGGGTGGGATCAGGATCAACATGACCCTCCCTATGAAGTTGTGTAGGTCGTCTAGGGAGGGCTTGGGTATCCCGGATGGATGGGAGTGGGCGAGCCCGACTATCGTGAAGTCCATCGGCATCAGGTCGAGCCTGAAGTAGACCGATGAGCTACCATGCTTTGAGAGGGGGGCGAGTAGAAGCTCCTCGACATAGACTCCGTCTCCCCTCTTCTCTCCGCGTAGGAGGGCGAGCATCTCAAGCGGATAGGCGAGCCTAGCCATTTCCAGCAAAGAGTCCGCGACCCTCGAAGAGAGGACGACCCTCTTCACCATCATCGACGGAGTTGACCATAATTGATAATTAGTCTTTATGCCTATATAGGGGAGCTACGTCTCAGATTATGCTCATGACCGTATCCGCTTCGAGGAAGTTTGAGAGCTTCGCGAGCTGGTTCGACGACCTGATAATCAGGGCGAGGATAGCCGATAATAGGTTTCCGGTCAAGGGCTTCATAGTCTATATGGAGAACGGAGCATACATCCTGGAGAGGATAAGGAATCTCTTGGAGGATCTGCTGGAGAAGACGGGCCATAAGCGGATGCTCTTCCCACTCGTCACGACCGAGGAGCTATTCGGAAAAGAGGCTGAGCATATCAAGGGATTCTCCGGGGAGGTTTTCGTGATAAGCGGGACGGGGGAGAAGAGCGCCGAGAGAAAGCTGATAATCAGGCCGACCTCAGAAACCATAATCTATCCCATGCTCAAGCTCTGGATCAGAAGCCACGCGGACCTGCCCCTGAAGATCCATCAAAGCGTGAACGTGTATAGGTATGAGACGAAGGCGACGAGAGCTCTCTACAGGATTAGGGAGATCCCATGGAACGAGGCTCACACGGTTCACGAGACCCCGAGGGAGGCGGAGAATCAGGTTAGGGAGGCCATAGAGATCTATGAGAAGGTCCTGAAGATGCTCGGGATAAGCTACCTGATCTTGAAGAGACCCGACTTCGATAAGTTCGCCGGAGCCGTCTACTCAATAGCATTCGACGCATGGAACCCTGATGGAAAGGTGAATCAGGTCGCAACCGTCCACAATCTCGGCAGAAACTTCTCAAAGGCATTCGAGATCGAGTTCGAGAAGAGGGATGGGAGCAGGGGCCTCGCATACCAGACCTGCTATGGATTCGGCTACAGCAGGGTCTTGGCGGCGATAATAGCCCAGCATGGGGATGATAGGGGGCTCGTCCTCCCGCCGATAGTCTCCCCGATACAGGTCGTGATAATCCCGATACCCTTCAAGGGCCAAGAGGAGGAGATAATGGGCTACGCATCCAAGGTTAAGGAGATTTTGGAGAAGAGGTGGAGAACCACCCTAGACGATAGAGAGGACGTCACCCCGGGCGAGAAATTCTATCACTGGGAACTCATGGGAGTTCCTGTGAGGGTTGAGGTCGGGCCTAGGGAAGTCGCCGAATCCACGGCCACCCTCGCGAGGAGAGATACCTTGGAGAGAGTTAAGGTGAGGTTAGATGAGTTGGAGTCGAAGGTTGAGGAGCTCATGGAATCGATAGCCTCAAACCTCAGGGAGAGGAGCATGAGGATAATGATGGGATTGATCGGAGACGCAAAAAACGTAGATGAAGTTAAGAGCCTTCTGAGGGAGAGGAGGATAGCGAGAATAGAGTGGTGTGGAAGCGTTGAATGCGCTGAGAGGTTGAAAGAAGAAGCCGGAGGAGAGATTAGAGGGGAGCGATACGATATAGCTGAGAGACCGAGAGATTCATGCATCGTCTGTGGAAGGGCGGCGAAGAAGGTCGTCTACGTCGCGAGAGCCTACTAAATATTTGGAACGGGGCTAAGGATTAGGAGGGCCACGAGAGCCGCTAATGGGACCGTTATATTATCATCTATCATCCCGAACTCATAGTGTTCGATTATGCTGCAGAGCGCGGCTATTCCCGCTCCAACCGCTCCGAAGATCCACATCCCTATCGGTATGGTCACCGTGGCCATGGCTAGGTTTCCCCACCAAGATTTAGTCCTCCTCTTGAATAGGGTGTTCCTCACTATCCCGGTGATCGCGTCCCCGAATGACATGAACACTATTGGGAGAACACCGAACCACGGGTTCCCGGTCAACAGCCATCCGGCCGCGAGGCAGATTCCCCACATTATGCAGAAGTGGACATCATACATATTCTCCGGAACCTGATACCAGTAGAAGAGCTTCCCAGTCTTATATGGTATGTAGCTGAAGGCCGCTAAGATCATCGCCAAGATGGATGGAACTAGCGGGGTCTTGAAGTAGAAGGGGACGAGGACTGCGACCAGACCTCCGGCCAGCATGTGGATGATCTTCCTGTTATAGTATATGGCGACCCTCTCCTTAACTCCCCGCTTAACCAAAGCCTCATAGAGCGACTTCGTCAAGAACCTCGTCAGGATCACGATCCAGATGAAGAGTATCGTGGCCAAGCCTATCTCTTCGATCGAGATCAGCATGGGATAATACTAGGACCGCCTATATATAATTTTTATACAATGGTCAAATCTATTTTCGACAATCAACGAACATAAAAAACAGGCACCCATACCCTAATGCTTGAGAAAAAACGTGGTTTCGTGGCCAAATTCCATGGCCCACGCTAAATAGAGCTTAGATCCCTTTTGAGGACTCATATCTCTCAGCGAAGATAGAAATTACCCATCTAGGAGTTATCTCGTGGATGGCTGAGGGTTTGAGGATAGGGGTCTTCAGCGACACGCACGTTGGGAGAAACATCCCAAGGGTTTTGAGGGATGCCAGGAGGAGGGCGTTCAGACATGCCTTCAGGCAGGCCATAGACATCTTCATAGAGAATGACGTGGACTACGTGATCCACGCCGGAGACCTATTCGAGAAGAGAAGCATGACCCCGGACGACGCGGTATTCGTTAAATGGGAGTTCTATAGATTGGTGAAGAAGGTTGAGGAGAGATCCGGGAAGAAGATCAAGATAATCGCGGTCAGGGGAAATCACGATGGCTCCCCACTCAGCAGCGCCCTAGACTTCATAACCCATCCAATGGCCGAATATTTCCAGGTCATAGGGGAAGGTATCCTAGAAGGTGTGAAGGAGGCATATGTTGGAGATGGATTAAGCGTAATCGGGATGGGATATCATCCATATGCTCGGAGAAAATTTCAGGAGGCATCCGAGATCCTGAGGGAGATCGAGGCTGATGGCTACAGAATCCTAATCCTACATAACTATGTTGAAGCCGTGCATGATATTCCCCCTCAAACACCAGAGCACAGCGTGATAAGATTGGAGGATTTGGAGAGGCTCGATGTAGACCTCGTGATAACCGGCCACCACCACGAGAGGCTTGGATTCAAGAAGACCGGGGGAAAGCTATTCCTCATCCCGGGCGCGACTGAGGCCATAGACCTAGGCGAGAGGGGGCCGTTTGGGGTCTATATCTTAGATGTGGAGAAATCGGGGTTAATTTCCCATAAATTTGTGGAGCTGGAGCCGCTTCAGGTTATAGGCGTTAGGAGGGTTGTTAGCGATAAGCCCGTGGAACTCGACTGGTTTAGGAGGAGATGCTTGGAGGAGATCGAGTCATTCGCCTTAAACCTAGATAGGGATGGAATACTCAAGCTCAACGTATCTGGGGTCGTCGCGGGAGACGAGCCATTCCCACAGCTGGGTCTCCAAGAAGAGGTTCAGAGACTTATGGAGAGATACGATAAGCTGATCCACGTGGAGATCTCGGAGGATCTCTCCTCAATGATCAGGCCCGACGTAAGAGGCGTTGAAGGGAGAATCTCAAGGGATGAGATAGTTAGAGAGGTCTTCGGAGTATTGGGGGAGAGGGCTGGGGAGGCGGCCGAGATAGTCGAGGACGTCGCCATGGCCCTAGACGAGAAGGCGAGCGAGAGGACGGGGCTCCTAAAAGAACTCGACAGGAGGAAGTTCTCGGATAGATGGCTGAGATTTCTATCAAGTTATGTTGGTGAGGGATCGTGATCGAGGAGCTTAGGCTCAGGAACTTCGAGGGATTTAAGGACGAGAAGATAAACTTCACGGGAGGATTAAACCTGATAACTGGGAGAAACTCTGTGGGGAAGACGACGATCCTAGACGCGATAGTGTATTCCCTATTTGGAAGCGTTCCAAGCGTCGAGAACAGGCTCCTAGTCCGGAGGGAGAGGGGTGTGAGGGACATGGAGACCTATCTTAGGTTCAGAAGCCCCGTAAACGGCTCGAGGGTCGAGGTGATGAGGTTCGCCGAGCTCAGGAGAAATAGGTTCGCGACGAAAGAGGCTAAGCTGATAATAGATGGAGCGGAGGTTCAGGTTGAGGGGGTCGAAGATCTGAGGAGGAGGATAACGAGATTGATCGGAGTGGGATACAGGGCGTTCAACTGGATAATATACTCAAGACAGGGGAGATTGAATGAGATACTCGAACCGAGGAGGGAGGATATGGATGCGATACTCCAGATAACCCTCCTAAGGGAGATCTCAGAGCAATTGAATATCGTGATCAGGGATCTAAGGAGAACTGAGTCGGAGTATAGGATGATAAAGGTCCAGCTGATCCCGCTGAGGGAGGAGAGGGTTAATGAACTCCAACGAGAAGTCGATGAATTGAACGAAGAACTCAAAGAGTTGAGAAGTGGTTTGAAGCTGGGCGAAGATCCAGCCGTTAAGATTCTTCTCAGAAAAGCAAGGGAATTAGAGGAGGCCAAAGCCACGCTCTTAGAGGCGATAAACTCCAAGAAATCTATCCTAGCCAGATATGGATTGAAGAACCTTGAATCCGTTAAACGCGAATCCGAGAGGCTTGCGGAGAGGCTGAAAGATCTTGAAGCGGAGTTAAGATCCATCGAGGGTGAGGTTAAGGAGCTGAGAGATGAGGAGGCCAAGGTCTTCGGAGAGTTGAAAGTCCTAGAGGATGGCCATAGGGTTCGGCTTGAGCTAAAGATGGAAGGCGTAGCAAGATGCCCGACATGCGGCCAGAAGATAGATGAACAGACCCTGTCATCGATAATCGAGGATGAGGAGCTGAGGATCGCCGACCTAAAGGAGAAGTTGGATCATGTGAGGAGGAAAAGGGAGGGACTCGAATCCAGGCTCGAGTCGATTGATCGAGAGATCGGCGAGACCGCTAGGAGGCGTGAGAGGCTAAACATGCTGATGAACTCCATCTCGGAGTATGACTCGAGGATAGCTGAGAAGGAGAAGATCGTGAAATCCATCAGACTGGACGTGGAAGGAATCTTGAAGAGACTCGGCTTAGATTTAGATCCAGATGATCCAAAACTATACGAGAGACTGACCGAGACGTTCCAGACTATGGGGGAGATTGAGGAGAAAAGGAGGAGAGTAAAGATCCTCGAAGAGAGGTTGAGGGAGAGGCTTGGAGAGCTCGAGGAGGCGAGAGCCGAGCTTGAAAAGCTGAAGACCCGTCTAAAGGAACTTGAGAGGAGGTCTAAGGTGATATCCATCGCCTCGAATCTCAGGGAGAGGATCATAGACTTCATCAAGAAGAGGAGAGACGAACTGCTCAGATCAATAGCTCTAAGAGCCCATTCGATATTCACGAGCCTAACCGATCAGAGGATCTATACATCATTTAGGATAGATCCGGAGAATTACAGGGTCTATGTCAAGCCACGCGGCCTATCGGACTACATACCCGCCAGCAGGGTTGGTGGAGGACATCAAACCCTAATCTCGCTCTCATTGAGGCTCGCGATCCTACATCACCTCGGGGTGAGATCGCTTCTAATTCTAGACGAGCCGACCTATGGAGTAGATGAAGAGAATCTCCAGACGCTCTTAAACCAGCTCTCAAAGGTCGCAAGATATGTTGATCAAGCCATCATCATAACCCATCATGGGAGGGGTGTGGAGGAGGCGTCGAACATAATAGAGGTCTATAGAGATCCAGACGGATATTCGAGGATCAGAACCGGATTTTAAGAGACGTGCGGGGGTTAACATTTATTTAGATGATCATCATTAGATTGATGGCTTGGCCTCTAAGATCCCCGCCTGGATCCAGAGAATACTCCTACCCGAGCTCGAGTCGATCAGGGGCGAGTTAAAAGCTGTGAACGCGAGAATGGATGCTCTAAAGATCAGCATGGAAGAGATGGATAGAAGGTTGACATCCCAGATACAGAGCCTCCGTAATGAGATGATAGCCAAATTCGAGGCCGTAAACAGCCGGATAGACTTCCCTGAGAAGAGGTTGGATGTCGCGGAGAGGCTCGCGGCGATCTAGGCAAAGCTCAGAAAACATGACGAAATCCTGAAAAAGATAGCCTAAACCCCCTTTTACACAATATCATCTGGTTTTCGACAATCTCTCCTTAAACTGGGAACGCCATAGCCCGCCCTAAGGAGGGATTGCTCTATGAGATGGGACGTTTAAGCTGGTGTATGAGGAAAACTATTTAATCCTAGGAGGATGAAATGCTCCGGACATGTGTGAGGAGAAACCCTACTACGGATATCCTACATGGCACGTACTCTCTAACTTCTTTCTCGGATCACTTATCCTGATCGCCTCGATCATAGGATACTTCAAGATAAATCCGTTAATGCTCATCCTAATCCCGCCCGCGATCTACTTTTTTTGGAATGGATTCTCGTGGATGAGGGGAGGATCTCTGGAGCAGAAGCTCAAAATCAGGGAGGAGTTCATGAGAATCGTAAAGCCCGTTGACGGAGAGCTCGTATTGGATGTTGGAACTGGTGGGGGATTGCTCGCGATAGGCTACGCGAAGGCCATGAAGAGGGGGAAGGTGGTTGGAATAGATCTCTGGATCCCGGCCATGGGTGGAACCTCCATGGAGACCGCAGTCAAAAACGCAGAGCTTGAGGGGGTTTCAGATAAAGTCGAGTTTAGGAGGGGTGATACATGCAACATACCATATCCAGACAATCACTTCGACAAGGTGGTGGCGAGCTTCGCAGTCCACACGATCCCTTGTAAGAAGAGGGATGAGGCGTTCAAGGAGATGATAAGGGTTTTGAAGCCCGGCGGAACCCTAGCTCTACTGGAGCCTAAGAGTGATAGGTGGATAAGGTGGTGTGTGGATGAAAATTTGAGGAAAAAGCTCAAGGAAATAGGGTTGAGGAATGTCAGATTCCATCCGATGACCATAACCTATCCTAAGAAGAGGACGGTTTACGTGATAACGGGGATTAAGGGCGTTAAACCTTAATCCGCTCAACCCTGGACGGTAACTCTCCAATCCCCTCATCCACCATCATCTTTAGATAGAATACCTCTTCATGGCCCAGCAACCTTGCCCCAATTATATCGCAGGCGACCGGATCCTCGCTCACTACAACCATATCGAGTCTCCTTAACCTCCCACCGATATGCGATCCGAACATGGCCGTGGTCGCGTCTATCAAGGCTAGGTTAGGTCTCTTAGCCATTATCAAGTCGCACAACCTCCTCGCCCACCTCACCTTTCCGGAGGGAAGCCCAAAGTCGTACTCTCTATGCATGTAGGATTTCGTTGGGGTGAGTCTCCCGGGCTTCAAGACGCCCATCATGTTCTTCAGAGTGAGAGTCACCTCAAATGCGTGCTCCTTAAGCACCGCGGCCGAGACGATGTAATCTGCTTCCAAGAACGATCTCGATACCTTAAATTTCCAATATTTTCCGCAGACCTCACCGAACTCATCCCTATTCAGGTCGATGAGCTTCACGCGATACCTTCTCTCAAGCTCCTCGTATCCAGCCTCCTTAAAGCATTTCCACGTATCGTGTATCGCCGCACCCTCGCCCACAAATATCTCATATCTATCGTCTCCAAGGAACTCTATTATCCCCTCAACCACCTCCCTTCTCGTAACCGCCCCGGAATCGTTTGAAGATGGTAGGACTAGGTTGGGCTTGATTAAGATACTCGACCCGGGCGGCGGAAGCCTCGGCGAGAGGATGGACAGCGCCCTGATGATCCTCTCCTTAACCCCTCCTCCCTCAACGATTACAACCCTCGCCATCCAGATACTGAATGCCGAGCTTGGTGAAGTAGTTACCCGTAATGAGTTAGAGCCACCCACTTATTCAGAGGAGTTCTCCGGATCCCAGAGAACCCTTGAGGAACGCGCCGATAATCCATAAACAGCTATATATCCCCTGAAAACTCCTTTATCTAGGATAGGTATTGGGCGCCGGGGTAACTCAGCCTGGTTAGAGTGCGGGGCTCATAATCCTCGAAGGGCTGGTCGGAGGGTGCATCCCCGAAGTCGCGGGTTCGAATCCCGCCCCCGGCATCAAACGATGTCATCTGCTTTAGGAGGCTCTTCTTCTCAACCTCTTAACGGCCTCCCCCACTATGGGGTCACTTATCCGATAATATCCATGATCTTCATCGAGAATCATAACATCTTTAAGGGTCTGTAATACGTCTCTGAGGACCTTACTATTCACGTTTAATCGGTTTTTCAGCTCGCTCCACCTCGCCCCATAGATCGTCATCCTCAACACACTTAGATATAGGTCTCTCCTCCTATTCCTCAAGAAGTTTTCCAGCTCGTCCCTTATGATCGCTGAACCTCTCTGAACCGTTTTCTTTAAGGCATTCTCATGATCCAGTCTCTCAACACATCTAAGATTCCCATAGAGGGTGAGCCACCCAACGTATCCATTAAGCTTTTGAACAACCTCCTCAACCTCATTCACCCTGACTCTGCGGCGATATTGCTTAAACCCCTCCAATAGGAATTGCCTCGAAACGTCGGCTGGAAATGGTTTCAGGACGAGCTTCACCGGCTCCCTTCCGTATAGTGGCGATGCCGACTTAGGGTTAAGCAACCTCTTCATCACGCCTACATAGGAGCCTGAGAAGACGATCTTAATACCACTATATGTGTCCCATATATACTTCAGGAGCTTTAAGAATCTTGGAGATGCTATATCCTGCACCTCATCCAACACTATAATCCTCTTCCTGAATCTCCCGAAGATCTCCTCCGCGAGCCTGATCCATTTAACCCGGACTATCCGAAGATCTAGGATCATCTCCTTAAGGCTTAAGCCTCCCGCGGCCGCAAGCCTCCTAGCGAATTCCTCGATCCTGTCCGCTCCGAGGAGATTAACATAGATGCCATTATTCTCATGGGCGAAAGTCTTAACTAAGCTCGTCTTCCCGGTCATCCTCTTACCCAATACCGCAACCCATCTCCCAGAGCGAACGAGCCGCGATAACTCTCCATACTCCTCCTTCCTATCGAATAGATCCTTTAAGCGCTCCTTCGGAGCTAGATCGAATAGCATGGTTACCCAGGTAACCGGTTACCTAGGTAACTTAAATCCCTTACCCTTGCGAGATTATCCGGCTCAGCGTCTCCCTATAAGCCCTCAGGGCTTCATCGAAGTATTCTATGTTTAATGTTCCATGCGGGCTCTCGGTTTCGAGAACCCTCTCAGGAGGTTTCAGGGCTTCCGGTTTGAATCCGAGTTCGTGCTTCAGTCTCTGCTTCTCCTCATAGATCTTCCTTCCCAGATCCTTCAATCCATCTACATCGTAGTCGTAGCCGAGCGTCTTCAGGGCCTTCACGACCATCTCGGGCTTATAGATCCCCCTCGCGAAGAAGCATGCGACTAGGCTCGATAATATCTGCCTCCAGCTCTCCTCCTCAATCAACCTCTCAACGAGCTCTCTCGGCGGAAGAGGTTCCTTGAGCTTTTGGTCCAATGAGTATCCAGCGCAGTCTAGGTGGCTATGCCTACTCCCTATCAGAAAACCTATGTGTGCGCCGTATCCGGTGTGGTATCCGGGCATCTCATTTCCTCCAAAGCTTAACGCGAACTCCCTCCCACCATATCTTTCAGACGCCTTCTCCACCCCCCTTGCAAGGACCTCGTAGAATTCATTTGGCTGATCGACTATGTTTACCGCGGCCTTGATGTAGTTCTCGAAGTCGCCCCACCTAAGATCGACTATGGTCTCCCTCCTAGAAATTATCCCCTTCTGGAGAGCCTCCGTCGCCCAGGCCAGGCAAACCCCGGTGCTCATCGCATCCAAGCCATAGATCTCGACGACATCCAAGAGCTTAAGCAGTCCATCTATATCGGAGATCCCTAGCATGGTCCCGAGGGCGTAGATCGGCTCATAATCATATGATATGAAGGTGGTTTTATAGAAGTATGGCTCATCCGGATACGGCTCCTTCAGGGCGGCGAGATGGATGCATGCTATCGGGCAGTTGCTGCAGGCCAGCCTCCTCCCAAGCTTTTCCCCAGCTATTCTTTCCCCACTTATCTTTTCGGCCCCGTCGAATCTCGCTGAGGTGAGGTTTCTCGTGGGTAGCGCTCCGATCCTATTCAGGGGTAAGACGTTCATCGGGGTTCCGAGATCATGATACTTCTTCATTAGGTCGGATTTGACCGCGAGCTCGAAGACCTGCTTATAGACCTCCCTATATCCCCGCTTATCATAGATCGGAACGGATCCCCCGCCTCGGATCACAATCGCCTTGAGCTTCTTCGATCCAAAGACGGCTCCTAGGCCAAGTCTTCCAAAGTGTCTGTAGGTCTCGGTCATCACGGCCGCGTATCTGACGAGCTTCTCCCCAGCCTTCCCAATCCTCATTATGCTCCTATATCCTTGGCCTAAGGTCGCTTCCCTCAATATCCTCCCAACGGTCAGGGTGCTCGTGATTCCCCAGAGCGCCGATGCGTCCCTGAAGTATACTCCGCTCTCATCCACCACGAGGTAGATCGGGGTATCGCTGGCTCCCTTGATGACAATCGCCCCATATCCAGCCAATCTTATCGAGGTAGCGCTCCTACCGCCGGCATGGCTCTCACCTAAGTTCCCGGTAAGCGGGCTCCTGAACACGGCGACCGTCTTTGATCCAAATGGATAGGTTGCCGTGAGCGGGCCTACGGCAAACACTATCACGTTCTTCGGCGAGAGTGGGTCTGCGTCCTTCGGAAGCTCCTCTTTCAACAGTTGTATGGCGACCCCGGTTCCTCCGAGCCACTCCTCGAATAGATCTCTTCTATCTCTGGTCCAGAATCTCCTATGCTCCAGATCTATGTAGAGGACTCTTGAGAGAGGATCTGTTGGATTCATTCGCCCCTCACCTCTCCAAGCCTCAGAACCCCGTGGGGACAGAATTCCGCGCAATATCCGCAATAGGTGCAGATTATCGGCTTATTGGCCTCATAGTTCCAGAAGACCGCCCCTATCGGACACGACTCGACGCAGAATCCGCATCCGATACACTTCGATGGGTTGAGGTTTACTCCCCCGCCGCTCCTCGGGGTTAGCGCCCCGGTTGGACAGACTTTCGCGCATGGTGGATCCCGACACGCCCTACAGACGATCACGGTGAATCCGCGCTCAACCCCCCCAACGCTCCTAACTAGGATCGCAGACCTCGCGAAGCCCGCGTCTCCAAACCTCCTCTCACACGCGTACATGCAGAGCTGGCATCCAACGCATCTCTCCGAATCGACTATCTCAAGCCTCTTCGCTGAACTCAAGTCGCTATACCCTCTAACGAGTGAGCTTAATTGGTATATTTGGATATCGGGCGATGGAAAATTCCGCGTACGTCCATCCTTAGAAGGAATCTACCATCTCCATCCACGCCTCATCCGCCTCTGCATCCTCCGCATTCTCCTAAGAGCTCTCCTCCAACCAATCCATGCCCCCATCGAAATAGGCTGAGGCCATGGCGGTGAATATGTTTGGGATGGAGCCATTCTCGGCGTGAAATTCGGACATGCCGGCCCATCAGGCGGAACCGGGATTCCATGGAGGGTGCAGAATCCATCCCTATAGTTTACGCATTGTGAGTGGGTTGGTTGAGCGGCTGGTTTCATGAATTAACGTGCATATGCTCAAATATAAACCATGACGGCTGTTCCCCTCCACCTTGCGAGAAAGACCTTCGGGATAGAAGAGCCCCCAACAGAGCGATGTCGCCTCTTCCCATCACCACAGGCCTCCCTCAAGAACGCATATTTAGATGGTTGAGTTTAGATTCTCATGGATGGAGGAGGTCTGGTACTTCGCATATGGATGGTCTCTGAATAAATCCTTGATGAGGAGATGTATTGGCCGGTGGATCGACGCCCGGAGAGCCGAGCTGAGGGGATTCAAGCTCGTCTTCAACGCCTACTCGAAGAGCTGGAGGGGCGGCGTGGCAAACCTCGTTGAAGATGAGTCGTCGAGGGTTTATGGAGCGGCTTACAAGATAACGAATGAGCAGCTTGAGAAGCTCGATAGGTTTGAGGGACTTCCAAGTAGAGCCGCGAGGATGAGCGTCGAGATAAGTGTTGAGGATGTCGGCAGGGTTAAGGCAATAACCCATATCGCCGTGAATCCGAGAAGTGGTTGGATAGTTCCGTCGAGGGATTATTTGAGCGCCATGCTTAAGGGGCTTAAACAGCATGGATTCGGCGACGATGTTTTAAGGGAGGTTAGGAGAGCTGCGAGGACGCCCGCAATACCTTAATTTAACGGCGACGCTCTCTATCTGTTAAATGGATGATGAATGAAGGATTCTATCAGAGGATCTTTGAAGCCCTCCAGGCATATGGCTATGTTGGGGCATTCCTCATATCGGTCTTGGGAAGCCTAATACCATTCCTCCCAGTCCCATATCTTATCCCAATAGTCCTCATGTCGAAGACCCTTGACCCACTCCTCCTAGGAATACTCGCCGGAATAGGTGGGGCCATCGGAAAACTAACTTCCTATGGGCTTGGGAGATTCGGTCGAAGGCTATTGAGAGAGGAGAGGAGGAGGAAGATGGCCGTGCTTGGTAGGGCCATCGGAAGATACGGCGCATTGGCGGTTTTCCTCTTCGCCCTAACCCCGCTTCCCGATGACATAATCTACATACCGATAGGCTTGACCGGATTCGATCTAATCAAGTTCATGTTCGCGAACGCTTTAGGGAAGATAATCCTCTCATGGATAGTCGCCTACAGCGGGAGACTATACTTCAATCTAGCCGGGCTCTTCCTAGGGCAGGAGGGAGGATTGACGGCCACACTCATAGCCCTAGCGGCCATGATAATAATAACAATACTCCTCCTGAGGGTGGATTGGGAGGAGGTTGTGAAGTCTGCCGAGAGATCCGGGTTCATGGCCGCTGTTAAATGCATGATAGACTCGATGATGTCTAGAAAAGTCGGTAAGAGCTGATAATATATTTATACCGTGGAGAACCTCTAACCGAGCATGGAAAGAGTGTATAAGTGGCTTGGGGGAATCGGATACATTCTCACGCTAATACCATATGTGAACTTCATCGCCCTAATATTGATCGCGATAACCTGGATAATGATGGGAAGAGATACGCAGCAGAGACTATTCACCGTGACGGGGATATTGATGATCATCGCATTTGCCATGAGCATAGCCGTTGTCGGAGCAATATTCGCCACAGTCGGGGCAATATTCACCGCAATCCCAGGAGCCGCGCGGCCGCCGACCGAGGTCCTCCCACCTGAATTTCTCAAGAAGATCCTCGCGTTTGCTGGGATTTATGTCGCCATAGGCGTGGCCGCGGCCGCTGTTGGATTAGCCAGTTTGATAGCCGAGATAGCATCGCACTTCAGGGCTTCAGGGATATTTCAGAATACGTGGTTTAAGGTCGGTGGATGGCTTAGGATAGCGACCGTAATAATGGTCGTGATAGCAATACCAGTCATGATCTTAACAGCTATGAGCGTCCCGGGAGGGCTCAAGGGAGTTCTGCCGAGCATGGCGGCCGGAAACATCTTCGCGCTGTTCGTGAAGATGCTCTGGCCTCTGCTGATAGCCGGGATTCTAGGATTATTGGCGACGATCTTCTCGATAGTAGCGTTCTTCACGATACCCGAGGAGACTTTGGCCTAAAATCCAACATATTTTTAACCCGCATAAACCCATCTAGAAAACAGGTGGATAGATTGGAGAGTTGGGGAGGGATCTCTTCGGCGGAGATGAGGGCCATAGACGAGAACGCCGAGTGGCTTGGAGTGGATAGGATCCTCTTGATGGAGAACGCTGGATCAAGCGTCGCGAGGACAGTCTATCAATGGCTGGGAGGATTAGCCGGGAAGAAGATAGTGGTCGTATGCGGGACGGGGAATAATGGTGGGGACGGATTCGCCGCGGCCAGACATATGGCAAGTCTCGGGGCGCGGGTCACGGTTATCCTATTGGGCGACCGAGAGAGGATTAGAACCCCTGAAGCTAGGAGGAATTTCGAGACTATAATGAAGATGAGGGAGACGATAGAGTTCAAGAACGTGAAGAGCCTGGAGGATTTAGAGAACGCTCGCGGAGATGTTATGGAGGCGGAGGCAATCATCGACGCGATCTTCGGCACGGGGATCAGGGGAGAGATAAGGGAGCCCTGGAGATCCATGATAAACCTGATCAACTCCGCGAAAGGGTTGAGGGTGGCGGTTGATATACCATCTGGAGTCAATCCAGATACGGGAGAAGTCAGGGATATAGCGGTCAACGCAAACCTAACGATAACCTTTCATAGACCGAAGCTCGGATTACCCGCCGCTGGAGACTATTGCGGAGAGGTTGTCGTGGCCCCGATAGGAATCCCACCTGAAGCTGAGCTTATCATGGGGCCTGGAGACGCCAGACTCGCCTTAAACATGATGAGAGGGAGGCTTGAGGTCGCCTTGCTCGACGATGTCTCGGATGATGTCGTCGAGATCCTCAAGATGTTTAACATCAGATACACGTTTGGAGGAGATGCTAAGGGGAGGGTAGCATATCTTGGGAGGAGAGCACACCTCCTGAACTCGTGTAGGGATGCATCCGCGATAATCTCCCTAAACCTTCTCGACGAAAGGGTCCATATGGCGGCGATAATCGATTGGACGGAGGCTGAGGATAAGCTTGGGTTAAGGGCTGACCAACCAGCCGGAGAGGTCTGCGACGAGTTGACGAAGAAGGCTTCAGATCTAGGTAAGGTGATCTACATCCATGGAGGTGAAATGGATTTCCTATCGAATGGATCGAGATGTAAGTTGAGCTGGGTGAATAGACCTCTAAAGGAGGAGGGGTTGAACGCGTTCATAGGACTTACAATAGCCCTCATAGCTCATGAGGTTGATCCATTTAGAGCCCTCTCGGCGGCCGGATACCTCGCGGGCCACGTATCCAGATATGGGTTAAGCTCCCTGATGAGCGAGATCGATAGATTAAAGTCTTGAGTCGAATCTCTTGAACATGTCGAGGATCTGTTTATCGAGGGGCTTATGCTTCCTCCTCCGCCTAATCCTCCCGACGATATATGGGCCTATGGCCCCGAAAGCCCGCTCGGCGAGTTCGTCTCCCTCACCAACCACATACCTCCTCCAAGAACTTGGATCGTGTTTAAATGATCTCGGATGGGTCCAGCTTATGTCAAACTCGCTTATCCTCTCCGGCTTTAGGCAGACGGCGACCCTGTCAAGGATTCTGTGAAGTGATAGCGGGGTCGTGAAAACCCTCTGCAAGTCTATCTTGTTCTCGACGACCACGCCACTCGACGGACTCAACCTGTTGATCACGTATTGGGTTATCGAGTATGATATATCGAGTGGATCTATCTTCCTCCTTATCTCGGGGCTGAACGCCTCCCCATGGATATGTATATGGGCTCCCCTACCACTCCACTTAAAGAAGACCGACTCCACCACCCCAAGTTTTTCGAGGACCTCAACTATCTCCTCCGCCTTCTCAACCACCTTCCTCCAATCTCCATTCTTGGAATCTATATCCCATGTCGGCATGGAGGATATCATGTTCCCCCTATCTAACGTGTCCTCAGGTCTCGTCAACCTAGAATAGCTGTGAGCAGTCGCATAAAATGACCTCGGCCTCAAATCCCTAAACTCCTCGAGAATCCTCAGAACATCGGCCTCAGAGTTTATCGTTAAGGGCTTCCTCGACCCACGCCCATACCTCACCATAACCCTAACACCCCTGTCATCAAGCTTCTCGCAGTGGACGGCGACCCACCTACCCCTACAATACTCGGCGATCTCCTCTCTAACCTCAAACCTCCCATAATGGGACCTCACGAGATCCATTTCACCCACCGAACCCTTCATCCGATCAAACGAGCTCAGCTCCACTAAAAATGTTTAAAATCCTAAAAGAGCACCCTCACGGCGAAAAGCACTCATAAAACAAAACCAACATTTTTACCGCCAACAAATGAATTGCTCCGGCAGTATGCTCTGGTCGCGTATGCGGCTCCACGGAGATCGATGCCCTCAGAGGAAAATGTTCATAATGACGAGAATGTGAACTTAACCCTCCGAATCCAAAGATTTTTGAAACACTCATGCTCCCCTTTTGCTTGAAAGGTGATGCCCCGGCCGGGATCTGTTCCGGCCATCTGGCCGATTGAACCCGGGTCACGGGCTCGAGAGGCCCGTATACTTAACCGGACTATACTACCGGGGCCAGCTTAAAGTTCTAAGCTCCAATATATCTACCTTACTATATCAGCTCTTCGCTCTAATGATGCTGGCGACCCGGGTTCGAATCCCGGCCGGGGCGCCAGAATGAGTTCTACCGCATTAACGATTAGTTATGATGAATTTACCAACGGGATATCGCTCCTAAGCTTGGACGAGTCGAGGGCTGGGCAAAGGGATGGAGTGGAAAGGGGTGGAAGATGGTCTACTTCTCCCTCATGATTGACTACGGGATGCTTGCATGGAACGCGATTCTCTAAATCGGAGTTGTTATCATTTTATGGAGATCGGGAAGCCGCTTCTCGCGGAGCGTTCGGCGGCCAGAACGAGCTCAAGAGCTTTTCGAGCTTCTTGGGGGGTCACTATCTCCGGCCTTTTATCGTTTAAGACGCATTCCGCAAAGTAGCTTAACTCTTCCTTAAGCGCGCCTACGATCCTTCCATGAATTATAGGCCAATGTATCGTGTCATATCTCTTAACACCTTCTCGGTCGTGGACCTCCAGCCCCGTCTCCCCGCAGTCTATGTAGATGGCTCCATCAGTTCCCAAGATCTCCATCTTCGCATCTATCCTGAAGGGGGTTTTCTCCGGAAGAAACCACACTGTCTCACATACCCCCTTTGCCCCAGATCTAAAGTTATAAATGCACCATGCCACATCTGGGTGGGGGCTTCCGGAAGCATTTAACCATGTCCCGTAAACAGATTCCACCTCGTCTCCGAGATACCAGAGCATTATATCTGTATCATGAATTGCGTCGAGTAGTATTGGTGATCCATACTTTAGTGGGGAGACCGCCGCTTCTCTGGGAATGTTCCGCCTCGCGTATATCGAGACTATCCTCCCTATCCTTCCATCGTCGATAACTTCCTTTGCCTGAGCATAATGGCTCACGAATCGGAGTATGTGGCCGACCATGAGGTGAACGTTATTTCTCTCCGCCGCGGCTATCATCTCATCGGCATCCCTCAAGTTCCCAGCTATAGGCTTCTCGACGAAGACGTGTTTTCCATGCTCTGCGGCCAAGACGGCGGGGGTGCGGTGATCATGAATCTGGGTCACGACGCTGACCGCGTCTATCTCGGGATCACTAGCAGTCTTCTCCCAGCTCGTATACCATTTCTTAGCCCCATAGCGTCTCGCTATCTCCCTCGCCCTCGACTCGGTTCTCGAACATACCGCGAACAATTCCGCATGCGGCAGTTTTGATAATACGTGGGCGTGTTTCTCCCCAAACCACCCCAGTCCTATAACCGCAAACCTGACCTTTCTCATCAACATCTTATGTGGGAAAGAAATAAGGTTTAAGGTTGTCGTCGCCTCGTGAAGAACCCTATATAATATCCTCACGTCTTTGCATGATCCAAACAGTGGATCTTTAACCGTGGTGAAGGCCGGATTACGATTTGATAGCTGATAATGATGGCCGGAGGGCGGATAGGGAGAGGGGTCTGAAAATGTCTCTCCACGAATTCGGATCGCGTCGAAAAACTCTGCGGACAACATCTATTTAAGAAAATCAGGTCTTCTCAGCAATAATCCCTTACTAAGCTCATATCAGTTCCTCCGATTTCCTCTTGGCCTCAAGGATCTTCTTCATCACCTCACGTGGGAGCTTGTAGTCCTCAACCCTCCTTTCGACCTTCCCCAAGACCACCAATCCTATTCCAGGCTTTATGTCTATCTCGTAGAGGTATCTGCTGTGGTTTGTCTGCCTCATCTTCTCGATCACGATGAACCTCCTAAGCTCCCCGCCCCTCAGGATCCTCCTAAACCTGATTATCCCATCGGCTATGTGCTCGACTCCCCAGCCGAAGCTCTCCGCGGTCGTTATCGCATATTGGCTAACGGCAACAATCGTGAAGTTCCACTTGGACAAGACCTTCTTGATGAAGTAGCTGTATCTCCTCGCCATCGCGGGCTTGTCGAGCCAGAACGCTGATAGGCTGTCTATAGCGACCCTTGCCCTGCCATATCCGAGCTCCTTCTTCGCCTCGATTATCCTATCGACCAGGGCTTCCATGTCTAGGCTTTGGAGGCTCCACCTATCCTCCCTACCCATAAGGGCGTCGATCACTATCAGCTTTCTCTCCTCAACCGCTCGCTCAAAATCCATGTTGAACTGAGCCGCCTGTCTCATGATCGACTCCCTGCTCTCCTCCGTTGTGACGTAGATGCATTTGTCTCCGTCGAGGACTCCCTGATAGATGAAGTGGATCGAGAATATGGTCTTCCCGCATCCAGGCTCGCCCGTAACCGCCACGAAGAATCCCTCGGGTATCCCTCCCTCGAGGAGCTTGTCTATTCCCTCGACGCCCGTCCTAAGCCTGGCGATCCTCATCCACCTAGATAAATGGTTTCAGAGCATTTGAGCTTTATCTTCAAAGCGCATTACGGCTTTATCCGCGAATCCCTAGAAGATATACGCCGAGAACCTCATGTCTTAGTGGATGAAGATCGAGGCGATTACATAGATCAGATCTCCAAGGAGAATGAACGTCAGAAAACCCGCGGTTATGAAGAGGAGTAGGGGGAGGCCGGGAGTAACCCAGGAATCATCCCTCTTCGGCTCCTCGAGCTCGAAGGTGAGGATGTTGAAGCTGAAGTATCTCCTCCCATCCCTCTCTTCTTCAAGCGGTAGCCAGAATTTTCTTCTCCTAGCATCCCTCACCCTAATTCCAAAGAAGAGTGCGGCGAGCTTTCTGATCCTATTCTCATGCTCGAATCCCTCGAAGATGTTCTCACCCCTCAGAATCGTGGATAGATTTATGATGAGCATGGAGATGGGTATTATCAGGGAGATCAATAAGCCGTTTGAGAGCGAGGCCAAGCCCGTGAATGGATGAAGCCTCATCCTAGGATAGTAGAGCGGGAGCCCTATCGAGATCACCATGACAGCCTTCGCATCCGCTCCACCATAGAATCCGAAGTAGTAGAATGCGTAGGCGAGGCCGCATCCAAGTCCTATCGAGATTAGGGCGAGGATTAGATATCTAAAATTCCAGATTAAAACTAGGTCTAATGCCGTTAAAGCTCCTCCGATTATCCCCGATATTATCCAAACCCTGTCATCAACCTCCCTCGAAACCCAGTCGCTATAGGATGAGTAAAACATCGCAACCGAGACCAGCGCTATCCTCACAGCGTCCAATACCTTAAGCTCACTCAACAACCCTATCAAACCTCCTCAAGACCTCAGGCAGAGCATCTATTACATCGGTCGCCAATATATGTAACCCGAGCCTAGATGCGGCGAGCTCGCCAGCCCTACCGTTTATCCAGGCCGCGGATGCGGCTGCCTTAAATGGATCGTTCCCCCATGCTAGGAGGGATGCGATCACCCCGGCTAATACGTCTCCTGTTCCGCCGACGGTCATGGCGGGAGTCCCGGTCTCATTCACCACGACCTCAACTCCATCCGATATCACGTCGAATCTACCCTTCAAGAGTATGGTCACCCTGTTCTTCTCGGCCTCCTCCTTAACAAGCTTAACCCTCCCATCTAATTCGCTTGGAACCTCTCTCCCGAAGACTCGCCTAAACTCTCCAGCGTGAGGCGTTAGGACGACTCTTCCACCCGAAACCTTTTCGAGGATCTCTGGATATAGGGCGGTTGCGTCGAGGACCACTCCCTTCCCAAGTGTAATGGCCTCCTTGACCACAAGCTCTATCCCGGCTTCCCCGCCTGGGGCCAGTCCAGGGCCTATGACCACGGAGTCTATCTCCGGGAGGATCTTCAAGATCCTCTTGGCCACACCCCTAGTGAGCTTCAGATCTGATAAAGGTAGGACGATTATGTTGGGTGAGAGAGCTCTGATAGCTGTGGCGATCTTCTCCGGGGCCGCGATATATGCTAGGTCGACCCCGCATCTCAGCGAGGCCATGGCTGAGAGGAACGGCGCCCCGTGATATAGCCAGCTCCCCCCGATCACCATCACCTTCCCATTCTCCCCCTTATGCGAGTTCGCCCTCCTAGGTCTGATACAGTTCTTCACAAACCCCTCATCGACGACTTTAATCATCTCAGGGATCGTGAGATTCCTTGAGATATAAGCTAATTGATAAAATAGGGGGTGGGGTGGTTATTTCTTCCTCGAAGACTTCTTCGGGGCGATGGTTATCTCTATCGTGCTGACGTTCCTCGGCCTCCCATCCTGTCCAACCCTTCCCTCCTCGGTCCCGATATTCACGCTCTCGATAACAGCGTCCTTGATGAATCTCCTCCTAACGACCTCGGCGACGTCAACGGCCTTGCTTATAGCCCTTCCGCGAGCCTTCAAGATCACCTTCCTGCCCTCGGTGAGGGGCATGGTCGTTGCCAAGACATAGTTCATCGTCGGCTTCCTACCCACCAAGACTACCGCGTCCTCAGAGGATGGAGCGCTCATCCAAGTCCACCTCGCATGGAGAGGTAAGGTCTCCTCAACGTAAAAAACTTTTTCTCTACGGATTTCCGAGGTTGAAGGGCTTCCCCCCGCGCAAAATCTCCTCAGGTATCCTAGACCTCCACCTCGAGAGAAAGCCTAGGTCCTTGTTTCTGTCTCTCAGGTCGTCTGGGAGCATTCTAGGGATCTCCTCCTCGATGGGATACCATCTCCCACACCCATCGCAGATCAGTATCCCGCTCACTATCTCCTTGCTCCAGCAGTCCTCGCAATTTAACTCTGAGAGATCCCTGACCATCGCCTGATGATAGCCGCAATACAGCTCGCATCTCCTGATCCTCTCAGGCCTCTCTATCCCAGTCTCCTCGAATACTATGAGCTTTAGTGGGAAGTGTTTGCATATGGGGCATGCGAGGAGATCCATCAGCCTATACTTCAACCATCAATTCACCGAAAATTCAAGGGCAAGCTCTTATATTGATCTTAATCGCGGATCTTGGCTGGAAATCTATTATAGGTGTGGGGGAGGTTCTTGGAGGAGAGGATGGATATGGATGAGGAGGATGTTAGAAGATTGAGGATAACCCCGAAGACCTATCTCCCAGTCACCCTATCGATCATCTTGACCTGGCTCTGCGTACTCATCACCGGATATGCGGGAATAATCTTTCCGAAACCGATCATAACTCCGGTTGAAGAGCCTTCTCCAACAGCTCCACCCGCTCAAGCTCTCTCGAATCCGGCGCCATACATAAACACCTTGATAGTGATTGGTTTGATAGGGGTTTCAAGCATAATCATACTCTATATCGCGAGCAGAAAGCCTAGAATTTTAAGAATTTTGGTAGCATGCCTCGCCTGGCTCGTCTCATTCAGCATAACAACCCTCCACCTCCTAAACATATCCCTAATCCTGGATCCATGGATCTTCAACCTCTGGATCCCCCTAGCATCCATTGCCGCGACGATAATAACATATCTTCTAATATTTAGGGGGGGTGAGATTGCAACATCCTTCGCCGCATCCTACATCGCCTCCGGGGCCGGGGGGATTATAGGGATGAGCATACCATACTGGACCTTCCTAACACTCGTGGCCGCAATCTCGATCTACGACATCCTCGCAGTCTATAAGGGGCACCTCTCCCACCTAACCAGGCAAGATGCTCCCATACTCAGGGGGTTGGCGGTCGAGGTGGGTGATCTGGTCATAGGGCTTGGAGACCTCTTCTTCTACTCGCTGACGGTCTCGGCCATAATCTGGAACTATGGATTCATCCATGGAATAATGGCGTCGATCATGATCTTGATAGGCTATACAATCGTCCTAATGCTTCTGCGGAGATCTAAGATCTTGCCGGGTCTCCCCATCCCCCTAACCTTGGCGCTGATAACGGTCTTAATCTCCATTTTTCGGGCATAGAGATCTAAAGATTTTTAAATGAGTTATTTGAAAGATAAAGCAACCATGAGAAAGGTATCCGCGATAAGTAGGAGCGCCGCGATAGCCATAGCAGTGGTTGTGATCGTCGCCGTGATCGCAGGGGTTTACATCACTACCCAGGTTCCCGGGATAATCGGCCCACGTCCAACCCCGACCGTAAAATTCTACATCAAGAACCCGAAGGTCGACGAACTCGTCGAGAAGGGGATAAGGACGATAGAGCCTGCGAAGAGGAAGGACATCTACTATGAGCTACAGAAGATCTACTATGAGGATGTTCCGAGCGTGGTCCTCTACCAAGGGCTCGGCCGACACTATGAGAGAACATGGGTTCAGGGATGGTATTATAATCCAATCTATCCCGGGCTATACTTCTATGTTCTGTCGAAGACGCCTGACGCCAAGAACCCCGACACTTTCATAGAGGCGACCATAGGCGAGCCTGAGACCCTCGACCCCGCCTGGGCATACGACACGGCGAGCGCTGAGATAATCTTCAACATCTACGACACCTTGATCTTCTTTGATAGGGAGCACGTCGATAAATTCGTTCCAATGATCTCCGAGAAGGTTCCATCCGTCGAGAACGGGCTTGTAAAGGATAATGGGTTGACGATAATCTTCCCGATAAGGAAGGGGATAAAGACCCACGCCGGCGGTGAGATAACTCCGGAGGATGTCGAGTACTCGTTTGAGAGGGCGATGATTCAGGAGAGGGATGGAGGCCCGGTCTGGATGCTGTTAGAACCATTACTCGGAGTTGACTCTCTCAGCGAGCTTGGAAATCTTTCAGTCCCAGCCGACGCGGAGAAGATAGGGAAGATGATAGACGACTCCGTCGAGGTCGAAGGAAATAACGTGATCTTCCACCTAGCCAAACCATTCCCAACCACGACATTCCTCCAGATCTGGAGCCAGACATGGGCGAGCATAATCGATAAGGAGTGCGCCGTTAAGGCCGGGGCATGGCCTGGAAACAAGGACAACTGGGTTGAGATCTTCAAGAAGTATCATAACCCCGAGACTCCTGAGCTCCAGGAGACCGACTGCGGATCTGGGCCGTTCATGCTGGAGAAGTGGGAGCATGGAAAACAGGTCTCCATCGTGAGGTTCGACGACTACTTCCAGGGGCCGGCGAAGCTTAGGAGGGCGATAGTGAAGAAGGTCGATGAGTGGTCGACGAGGAAGCTTATGTTCCTGAGGGGGGACGCCGACGTGGTCTGGGTTCCGAGGATGCATATAAAGGAGCTTGAGGGAGCCGAGGGAATACGGGTTGTCAAGGACCTACCAACCCTCACGAACACAGCGATCTTCTTCACCTTCAAGATAGATCCGAATAGCCCATACATCGGGAGCGGGAAACTTGATGGAAAGGGCATACCGCCGAACTTCTTCAGCGACATAAACGCTAGACTGGCCTTCGCATACTCACTAGACTACGAGAAATTGATCAAGGATGCGTTACTTGGAGAAGGAAAGCACGTGCCCGGGCCAATCGTCGAGGGGCTGCCATTCTTTAACCCAGAGCAGAAGGTTTACAAGTTCGACCCAGAGAAGGCGAAGGAATACTTCAAGAAGGCGTGGGGAGGCCAGGTCTGGGAGAAGGGATTCTATATCGAGGTGCTGTACAATACCGGGAACGTGCAACGTAAGACCGTTGCCGAGATGCTAAAGGAGAATATCGAGAGCCTGAACCCCAAGTTTAAGGTCCATGTGAGAGCCGTCGAGTGGCCCATCTACCTGAAGGCCATGGTCAAGAAGCAGCTACCGGTCTTCATCATAGGCTGGCTCGCCGACTACCCAGACCCGCACAACTTCGTCCACCCATACATGCACTCGAAGGGAACCTTCGCCGCCTGGCAGGGCTATGTAACCCCAACCTAACCTAACTGAAATCTACTCTCCTCTTTTTCTGCTTAGTAAGGTTAATTAGATGGGGTTTCCGAGCGGATCTCTGGAGACCCTTGAGCACGAGCATGAGAACCTATGTAATTCGAAGGCTCCTCCTAATGATACCCGTACTCATAGGCGTAACCATCCTAATCTTCGCCATAACCCAGTTATTCGACCCATATATGAGAGCATCACTATATATCAGGGATCCGAGACAAGCCAAGAACATAGAAGGTATAATTCGCAAATATGGTTTAGACCAGCCAGTATACATACAATACTTTAGGTGGCTTGATCAGGTCTTGCATGGAAATCTCGGCTGGTCTCAATCCATCCACATGCCGGTCCTCGACGCCCTCCTAACCCATTTCCCAGCGACGGCCGAGCTAGCCCTATACGCAGCCCCCTTAACAATAATCATCGGAACTGCCCTTGGAAAGCTCGCCGCCGTCAAGAAGGATACGGCAGTAGATCATCTCACGAGGATCATGGCGATCATAGGCTGGTCCCTACCATCCTTCTGGCTCGGTATAATGCTCCTCGCCATCTTCTATGGAGGTCTCGGAATATTCTCGCCCGGGAGGCTGAGCACATGGGCCGAGAACCTAGTCCTCTCCGGGAAGTTTAAGGTCTATACGGGTCTCTATACAATAGATGCTATCCTAAATCTTAATGGAGCGGTCTTGCTCGACGCTCTGAGCCACCTAGTCCTCCCGGTCACAACCCTCGTCATAATCAACATGGCCCTATTGATGAGGATAATGAGGTCGAGCATGCTCGAACAATTGAACAAGACTTACGTGATAGCGGCTAGGGCGAGGGGATTGAAGTGGAAGACCGTCATAGATAAGCATGCCACCAGAAACGCCTTGATCTCGGTTGTGACCATCTCGGGTCTATTGACGGCCGGGATGCTGTCAGGGATGGTGATAACCGAGACCGTCTTCGAATTCAAGGGAATAGGCTACTGGGCCGCCCACGCCGCAACCCAGCTCGACATACCAGCGGTTCTCGGATTCGCGTTATTCGCGGGCATGGTCTTCGTCGTGGCGAACCTGATAGTGGACATCCTATACGCATACATCGATCCCAGAATCAGGTTGGGGTGATGAACCATACTTGAAAGACCTTCCCTTAAGGAGAGTCCCCGGATAAAGGAGCTTAAGTTCATTCTCAGGAGGATGAGGGAGACCCCCCTCTCGATCGTGGGATTGGCGATAGTGATCTTCTTCACGATAATCGCTATAGCCGCTCCAGTCCTCGCCCCTCCGAGACCTGGAAGAGATCCATACATGATCCCGAGATACGGCTACTCCCCGATCCCGAAGCCCCCTAGCCCGGAGCACCCATTCGGTCTAACCCAAGGCCAATACGACCTCTACTACGGGGTTATCTGGGGGACTAGAGCGGCATATAGGATAGGCGTGTTAATAATCGCCGTCAGCGCCCTAATAGGAATAGTGGTTGGAGGGGTTGCGGGATACTATGGTGGGATAATAGATGAGGTCTTGATGAGGATCACGGACATAATCTTCGCATTCCCTGGATTGATCCTAGCGATGGCCCTGGTAGTCGCATTCGGCCCCGGACTAGACAGCGTAACCCTGGCGATGGTCCTGGTTTGGTGGCCTGGATACGCCAGGCTGATTAGAGGCGAGTTTCTCAGGATAAGGTCGGAGGACTTCGTCGAGGCTGCCAAGGCCATAGGATGCTCCGATCTAAGGGTGATCGTCAAACACATCCTCCCAAACGCGATATACCCGCTACTGATAATGGCGTCCCTAGATATAGGATCTGTAGTCCTGAACGTCGCCGCCCTAAGCTTCCTAGGACTCGGAGCCCCTGAGGGATATGCGGACTGGGGTCAGCTCATCTCCCTCTCAAGGAACTGGATAACAGGTAAGCCGGGAGACCCCTTCGCCTACTGGTATGTCTACACGATCCCAGGCCTATTCCTATTCCTCTTCGTAATGGGCTGGAACCTGCTCGGAGACGCGCTGAGGGATGTGATGGATCCCATGATTAGGAGGAGGTGATGAGGGTGGAGGAGATCCTAAGCCCCAATGAGCAGCTCAGGGTCAAAGACCTGATCGTGAGGTTCTACACCTATGAGGGGATAGTTAAGGCGGTGGAGAAGGCCAAGCTAAACCTCAGGAGGGGTGAGACCCTAGGAATAGTGGGGGAGACCGGGAGCGGGAAATCGGTCACGGCCCTAACGATCCTAGCATTAACCCCTCCACCCGGCAGGGTCGAGGGAGGGAGCATCCTATTCAGGAGGCTTAATGGATCGATAGACGACATCCTCAAGCTAAGCGAGGAGCAGCTGATAAGGCTTAGGGGCAAGGAGATCTCGATGATCTTCCAAGAGCCTAACGCGGCCCTCGACCCACTCTACACGGTCGGGGATCAGGTCGCTGAGGCCATCCTCTCCCATAGATTACCCGAGATGCTCGACAAGGCAATCGAATCCCTGGGAGAGGAGGTGAAGAACGGGAATGAGGGATTCTCGACTAGGCTCCAGCTATGGGCGTATAATGAGATGAAGAAGAATCCCAAGGCGCTCAAGCTCAGGCTCGTTAAGAGGCTTCCAATAATAGGGAAGATGATCTCGAAGAGGCTTAACCAGGTCGTGAGGGAGGAAATCATCGAGTTGTTGAGGCTGATGGAGATCCCGGATCCGGAGAGGGTTGTAGACTCATATCCGCACGAGCTTAGCGGAGGAATGCAGCAGAGGATCGTGATAGCGATAGCCCTCGCATGCTCACCCCTACTCCTATTAGCCGACGAGCCGACGACCAGCCTAGACGTGACCGTTCAGGCCCAGATCCTAGATCTGATCAGGAGGCTTAAGGAGAGGTTTGGGGCCTCGATAATCTACATAACCCACGACATGGGCGTCATCGCGGAGATAAGCGATAGGGTTGCGGTCATGTATGCTGGAAACGTGGTCGAGGTCGCCCCGGTCAAGGAGCTCTTTAAGAATCCGCTCCACCCATATACGAAGGCTTTATTGGAGGCCATACCCAGGCCCGGCGCGACCTTTAAGTCGATCCCCGGAACCGTTCCAAACCTCGTCAACCCGCCTCCCGGATGCAGATTCCATCCGAGGTGCCCATACGCCATGCCCAGATGCGTGAAGGAGGTCCCGGAGCTCAAGAGGATAAGCGAGGAGCATTATGTCGCATGCCACCTCTATGGAGGTGAAGGTCATGGGGAGCATAGTGGCGGCGATTAACCTAAGAAAGTATTTCCCGATAGTTGGGGGGGTGTTCAGGAGAAAGATAGGAGACGTGAAGGCTGTTGACGGGGTAACATTCGCGATAAAGACCGGGGAGACCTTTGGGCTCGTAGGAGAATCCGGGTGCGGGAAGACAACCCTGGGCAAGACCCTGATAAGGCTGCTCGACCCGACGAGTGGAAAGATCTTGTTTGATCCGAGGGGGGAGTTGCCGGATAACCCTAGGATGGGGGAGCAGATGAACGACTACGACATAAGCTCGGTTAAGGGTAAGAGGCTTAAGAGCCTTAGAAGATATATGCAGATAGTTTACCAAAATCCTTCAACGTCCCTGAATCCGAGGATGCTCGTCAAGGATATAGTCGCGGAACCGCTGGTGGTTCAAGGACTGGCGAAGGGGAGGGAAGCCGAAGAGAAGGTGCTCCAAATACTTGAGAGGGTTGGATTGGCGAGAGAGCATCTCTACAGGTATCCACACGAGTTCAGCGGGGGACAGAAGCAGAGGATAGCTATAGCAAGAGCCCTGATAACCCATCCAAAGTTCATAGTCTTGGATGAGCCCACATCCTCCGTGGATGTCTCCGTTAGGGCATCCCTCCTAGACCTCTTCAAGGAGCTTCAGAAGAAGATGGGGTTGACCTATCTATTCATAAGCCACGACCTCTCGATGATCGAGGCGATAAGCGATAGGGTTGCTGTCATGTATCTCGGAAAGATAGTTGAGATCGCGGATCCAAGAGAATTATTCGATAATCCACTCCACCCATACACTCAAGCACTATTCTCAGCCATACCTATACCCGATCCGGAAATTAGGAGGGAGAGGATAATCTTGGGCGGAGAACCTCCGAGCCCGGCAAATCCACCATCGGGGTGCAGATTCCATCCAAGGTGTAGGTATGCGAGGGAGATATGTTCAAGCCAGGAGCCCGCTCTGACCGAGGTTAAGCCGGGACATTATGTTGCCTGCCACCTATATTAAGCCCACGATCCGAGTATCGGCACTTCGAGCCGGGGAGGTTTAGCTTCTTTAGCGGAGACCGGGGATCATCCAGCAGAATTTCGTGAATTGTGCGAAAAATCTATAGTTTGATGGAAAAATGGCCTTTATGCGAAAAAATCGTGATACCTCTATATAAGCCTGCTAAAAAATTAATATTAGGAGGTAGTAGCAGATTGATGCCGTGGTTGGGGCGGAGTCGGAGACCGTGCTTCCGAGGGTTGACGAGATTACTATCGAGGGGTTCAGGGAGGCGTTCAAGCAGATAATTAGGCTGAAGGAGAGCTGTGGGATAAAGCCCATCCTAGACAATCCGAGCGACCTATTTGAGCGAGCAAAGCTCTATGGAGTCCAGTATAGGAATGGGGCTTGGGGATGGGCCTCAAACATCTGGCATAGATCGGCGTCCGGAACCATGGTGATAAACAGCGACGAGGAACTAAGGCATGAGCATAAGATCCTAATGCTTAGGGTTTTGGAGCACATCCTAGTCCAAGGCCCGCTGATTAAGGTCGATGGGATCGTCGGTAAGCCCGGATCGAGGGTCGAGCTGAGATGTAGACTGTACTGCGATCCACAGTTTCCGGACATAGCGTATAGGTGGAGTCAGCTGGTCTTCCCGGGAAAGCCCGACGAGGAGCCCGATGTAGAGGTCTTCTGCATCCCACATTATCTCGGAAACCCGAGGATCCCCGGAAAGGATGAGCTCCTGAAGGTTCTGAGATTCCCGAATCATAACTACACGATAATCACCTGCTCATCATACCAAGGCGAGGTCAAGAAGGCTTTCCTAAGCCACTGGATCCTCCATGCATACAGGGTCGGCGGAACCGGGGAGCACGCAGCCTTAAGGGAGTTCACGGTTAAACGTAAGGATGGGGAGAGGAAGAGGGTTGTGATGTGTATATGGGGGTTGACGGGCTCCGGGAAGTCAACCCATGGAATGTACATCTGGGATTCCGAAAACGCTGAGATCTATCGGGAAAAGTTTGGAATAAATCCGTTAGAATATGTTAGTGATCAGGCGATAAAGAACGATGATATAGTTGCCATCTTCGAGGATAGGGTGATAGGGTCTGAGAAGGGTTCTTGGACGAAGACCGAGGGGGTTACAAAGGCTCAGATAGCGATTTGGAGGGCTGCCATGTCCCCAAAAGCCTTACACGAGAACACGGAGTTCGACGAGAATGGAAACCCGTCTCTGGCCGGAAAACTCTACCAATACTTTGGGATGAAGAATAGGAACGCCCGATCGGTCTTCTACCTAGAGGACACCGGATACTTCAACGGAGACGTAGAATCCAGCGGGCCATTGAATACCGCGATCTTCCTAACCCCTGGATACTTCACGGACTATGCTTGGGTTAAGATAGTTGATCCAGCCTTCGCGGCAAAGGTCTTAGCGGACGGCAGGACGATCGGCCATCCAGCTCAATCCAGGGAGATCGCGGGCAGGGTTAGGTTTGTGAGCAGATATTGTCTCCCATTCACGATGGGGGTGAGCTCAACAGCCCACGTCATCAGATTCTATAAGATGTTAAGGAAGAGGGCTGAAAGGGGGGATCCAATAGACGTCTACCAATTCAACACAACCGGGAGGATAATCGCGAGATATGAGTGGAAGAAGATGAGGCTTGGAGACGAGGAGGTTGAGGTTCCGGAGCCCATATTCTCCTACACCGAGAACGGGGTTAGAGTCCCGGTGGGCGGGACATCTCCAACCATAGAGGAGACCGAGCTATTCATCCTACAAGCATCTAGGGGTGCGGTTGAATATGAGCCCCATCCAATCTGGGGTGAGAAGGTTCTGGTGCCGGTGAGGGTTGAGGGGTTGCCGGATGAGAGGCTTAGGGAGCTGAAGCCCACGACCTACCTCTCCCTAAACGAGATGAAGAGGCTCCTAAAGGCTCAGATAAGACTCAGCAAATACCATCTCGACAAACAGTGTCCAGGACTTCCGCCTGAGATCTATAACGCGATGGACTTCTAAAAATGCATAAGTTTACTTCTCCAAGCTTAGGATGGTCACGTAGGTGAAGTGGCCGGTTCCTCCAACGTTGTGGATCAAGACCCTACCATTCTTTATCGGAGCCTGCCTGCTTCTCTCAACCTCCTGTCTGAGCTGTCTAACCCCCTCATAGACCATGGCGAGGCCGGAGGCTCCTATCGGATGACCCTTAGCCTTAAGCCCTCCATCGACGTTCACGGGTATCAATCCACCGATATATGTCTGCTCCTCCCTGGCCAAGAGATGTCCCCTACCCCTCTCGACGAATCCAAGGTCCTCGTAGGCCATTATCTCGGCTATCGTGAAGCAGTCGTGGACTAGGGCCAAGTCGAACTCCTTAACCGGATTCGACCTATCGACCCCGGCCATCCTATAGGCTTGATCCGCCGCCCTAACGGCGGTCTCAAGCGATAGGAAGTCCCTCCTCCTGGTCATGTTCCCGGTTCCGGTCGCCACCCCCTGAGCCCTGATCCAGACCGGTGTATCAGTTAGCTTCGACGCCAGATCCTCGGAGGCCACGACCGCCGCGGCCGCTCCATCGGTTATCGGAGAGCAGTCGTAGAGCTTAAGGGGCCAAGCGATGTATCTCGAACTCATGACATCCTCGATCGTTATCCTCTTCTGGAATTGAGCCTTTGGATTTAGTGAGCCATAGTAGTGGTTCTTGACGGCTATCTTCGCGAGATCCTCCTCCGTGGCCCCATACTCCTGCATATAGGCGGTTGCATAGAGGGCGTAGTAGGCTGGGAAGGTCGCCCCGAAGTGCTCGAACTCCCAGAAGAAGCTCCCACCCCTACCTAACAACTCGACGACCTGCGGGGTCTCAAGCTCATTCATCCGCTCAACCCCGACGGCCAAGGCGAGATCGGTCATCCCCGACGCGACGGCCATAGATGCAACCCTTAGAGCCGCGCTCCCAGTCGCGCACGCAGCCTCGACCCTCATACTTCCTATCGGGGTGAGGCCGGCGTACTCGCATATAATAGGCGCCGGGAAGAACTCCGAACTCCACCCGCCGACATTCCCTACCGCGACGAAGCCTATATCCCTTTTATCGACGCCCGCGTCCTCAAGCGCTTCCTTGATCGCTATCCACGCGAGCTCGGGTAATTGATGCTCAGCATCTCTCCCAAACTTGCTCATACCGACTCCAACGATTCCAACTCTCCTCATCCCCAAATCCCGATAAGAGAGTAAATTTAAGTTCTAAATCCAGTCTAATTGTTATTAATTTAAGGTTGGAGAGGTGAAGGGGATGATTAAAGCCGTGATATTCGACCTCGATGGAACCCTCCTCCGCATGAAATTGAGGGTTAGGGAGGCAAAGATCGAACTAATTAAGAGATTGAGAGAGATGGGCATCGACTCCGACCAGATCGATGTGAGGATTCCAACCGAAGAGATCGTTTCAAGGATAGTTAAGAACTATGGGCTCTCGAGAAGCCGTCTAATGAGACTCGTGGATGAGGTCTATATCCCATATGAGCTTGAGGCAGCCGAGGCAGCCGAGCTTAAAGAGGGGGTGAAGGATGTCTTGACGGAGCTCAGGGCGATGGGATTCAAGTTGGCGGTCGCCTCGAACAATGGAAGGCTGGGGGTTAACCTAGCCTTAGAGAACACCTCGATCAAACACTTCTTCGATATAATAGTCACCAGGAATGACGTCAATAGGATGAAACCGGACGGCACGCTCATAGAGGAGACTGTTAGAAGATTGGGGATAAGGCCCTCCGAGGCGGTCTATGTTGGAGATACAGGCCACGACGTGCTGGCGGCTCATAGGGTCGGAGTTCCCAGCATAGCGGTTTCGGGTGGAGCAGATCCGATAAGCCGCATTCTAAACTATCAGCCCGAGATCCTAATCAAAGACATTAGGGATCTCCCGGATGCTCTTAGGAAATTTATAGAGTAGGAGGGAGGATGGAGCCTTTTCCAGCCTCATAAAAACCTAATAATGATCGAGCCTAGGGTTTACTAGAAGTATGGTTGGGGAAAGATGGGCATTTATCGCAATCTGGATAATTTTACTCCTTCTAGCCTTCCTATACTTCTCCCCCGAGGTTGGAGGAATCCCCGAAAGCCTCGGGAATGTCCTGAGTATCGGCAAGGTTCTCGCCGTAAGTAGGGAGCCGGATCTCATCTATATCAGGGTGAGGGTTCTTAGAGCCGATATGGGGATCTCGAGCAGCTTTATGGGAAACGAGACAGATCATCGGCTCAAGCCCTTAAAGGGGGCACTCGTTGTAATAGGGAATTATCCGGTAATATCCGCCGGACACCTAAGGATACCTCAAAACTACGGCTTTACCGGAAGCGATGGAACCGTGATTCTGAGGGCCCCGAAGGGAAATGTAACGCTTATGGTCGCCGAGAATCCCAAGTATCTTAAGCGATCGGACTTTTGGAAGACCGAGATCAAAGCCGAGAGGAATAAGACCTACACCGTGAAGATCTTTCTCTATAGATTGAAGCCCGTGGACATCAGGGTTGAGAGGAAGCCTTTCAAGCTCAAGACGCATTTAATGATGAAGTTTAATTTACCCAGGTTCGGGAAGTACTATGTTGGATACATGCTCGTATCATATTATGATATCTGGTTTAGGCCGAGGTTATTCAGGGAGGATATGGTCTCTCCAATATCCATGAACCGGACGAGTAATCCATATGAGATGTTTAGGATGAGGTATTCGGAGGTTTATGAGGGAGGCGTCTCTCTGAACGAGATGCTTGAACTCAACGATCCAACGACATACGCGATCCCGAGCATGACCTATCTGCCGGTCGAGAGAATAGTCCTAGAGGAGAGAGCGTCATGAACTCCATCGCTCAGATCGACAGATATCTGATCATTCTGATAGACACGGCGCTTGCAGCAGCCATAATCCTTCTCTTAATAAGGCTTGTCAGGTATGTAAGAGGGAGAAGGGCTCGCTGGGAGATTGAAGCAAAAAAGTCTATTCGATGGAGTGTTATGTTCGATCAATTGCTCCGCGAGGATGGTGAAGCTCAGGCGGTGACCGAGACATTTAAGAAAATACTCGACGACCTCGACCAGCTTATCCAATTGGATCTCCCCGAAAGTTTGACATCATTGGAGGCGCTCGCCAAGATTGGGGCGAGGCTTCCCGAAGCGATGCGGAGGAGGCTTATCGAGCTCTATAAGATCTATGAGCCGATAAGATTCGGCGGGATAAATCCCAGTGAGAGAGAGGTCGAGGGCTTTAGAAAGCGGATTATAGAGCTTGAGAAGATGTATTGGACTATTATGGGTGAATCGCGGTGAACGGAATGCTCCTCTTAATCCTCATCCTAGCCATCCTCTCAGCCATAGCATTTCTAATACCCACCTACCCACCTGGCGAGGAAACGGCTCTGAGAGGTAGGAAGCCTAGAAGGGGTGACCTGGTAATGTATGAGTTCGATAAGTTGAGGAGGAGGTTGAAGTGAGGATAGTGGACCTCGTAAAGAGATTGACTGAGGCCGTCCATCAAGTGATAGCTGGGATGGATGATGCCATCCACGCACTCCTAATAGCATTATTATCTGAGGGGCACGTCCTCATCGAGGGGCCTCCGGGCATAGCTAAAACCTATCTGGCAAGGGCATTTTCAGCGGCTCTCGGATTAGAGTTTAAGAGGATACAGTTCACCGCAGATATACTACCAAGCGATATAATAGGTTCTCAAATCTATAATAGAGCTACTGGGAGATTTGAGTTTAGGAAGGGGCCCATCTTCGCGAATATAGTTCTCGCCGATGAGATTAATAGGGCCTCACCGAGATCTCAATCAGCTCTCTTAGAGGCCATGCAGGAGAGGCAGGTCACGGTCGAGGGGGTTAAGTATCCTCTTCCGAGACCGTTCTTGATAATAGCGACGCAAAACCCGATCGAGTTCGAGGGAACATACTATCTGCCTGAGGCCGAGATAGATAGATTCTTGATCAGGATCGTGATAGGATATCCGAATAAGGAGACGGAGCTGGAGATGCTCTCGAAGAAGCTAATCCACGGCGAGAACATAGATATAGATCCGGTCGCCTCCCCCCAAGAAGTCCTCAACGCAATAGAGATCGCATCGAAGGTTAAGGTGGATCACTCAATCATAGAATATATTGTTAGACTTGCTGAGGCGACCAGGAGACATGAGAAGATAGCTCTCGGGGTTAGCCCTAGAGGCGAGGTTGCGCTCCTCTACGCATCGAGGGCTGAGGCTGCAATAAATGGTAAAGACTACGTAATTCCGGATCACGTTAAATCCGTGTTAAAGCTGGTCTTCAACCATAGGATAATCTTGAAGGGAGGAAGCATGAATCCGCTTGAGGCGAAGGACGAGGTCATGAGGGTTCTCGACGAGGTACTTCAGGAGGTGCCGGCCCCGAGGTGATGCTCAACAGCAGGATCGCGTATATTTATCAAGTTTCAGTGATATTTTTCGCCCTCTCCCTGATTCTCAATCTCAAGCCGATAATCATCACAACGCTTTACATAATGATCTTCACAACATTATACGTCTTGCTGGCCTCGAAGGAGTTGAGGGGTATCTCGAGGGACGACCTAGCCTCGGTGATAGTCGCAAACCCCAATCCCGCGATCGCCGGCCACGATGTAAGGGTTAGGGGGATCATAACCTTAAGGAGGGGAGAGAGAATCCCCATGGAGATCAAGATCGATTCAGGCGACCTGAACATCGTCGATGGATCGAATAAGTGGATTGGAGTTCTCTCGGGTGGGGATGAGGCATCCATAGAGTTTACGGTTAGATCGGATGATGTTGGAATGAGATTTGTAGGGCCTCTAAAGGTAGCGATCTTCGATAGGCTGGGAATACTTGTGAGGGAGTTTGAGATCCATCCGAAGATCCCAATACTCTTCCTAAGATCGAGTAAGCTCATCATTCAACCAACAACTCCCTCCAGATCCAAGCATCCATCTCCTGGATTATCGAGAAACCCATTTACGGGTTTGGAGTATGAGTACAGGATAAGCGTCCCAGCAACCCGAGAACTCCATGCGAGGAAGATCGATTGGAGGAGGGTTGCGAGATCCGAGGACGACGAATTATATGTCAAGGAATTCGATAAGCTTAGGAGGGCCGATATAGCGATATGTATAGGAAGCGGGCTCGACCTAGAGCTGCCGGATGGGAGATCGGTTGAGGCCGAAGTACTCCAACAAGCGCTCCGAATAACGCTATCGCATATTAGGGAGGGATCGAGGATATGGCTGATAAAGTATCTTGGCTTAAGAAATTTCGTCAGCGCCCTATTGGGTCATGGACTATTCGGCTTAAGATTGATCGAGGTTGAAGAGGTTCCGGCATCCTTGTTCATGATATATCTAACGAGGCTCATAGACTCCGACGAGATCGAGTCGATTAGATGGCTGATGGAATCTAAGCGAGCCGATCTAAGAGCCATAGCCTTGAATCTTGGAAGAGAATTGATGAAATACTATGATCGAGAACATGCATTAAAGATAATTGAGATCGAGGATAGGAGACTTAGATCGGAGGCGGATAAGATTAGGATCAAATACTCCATCACAGATCTCGACGGACTTCAAGAAACCTTCAGGAGACTATTATCTTATAGGAGGATGATCTGATGGCGGATGCTTGGGAGAAGGTCTTGTTAGCCTTGATATGCCTTCCATCGATCTACTCGTCCATAAAGGTGATCACCGTCATCAAGCCGCTAAATCCATTCCTACTCATAGGATTCCTCGGCCTGATCCTGATGACCTTGACGAAATACATGACCGAGATAACGATCGTCTTCCTCTATATACCCACCGCATTTTCATTCGCCCTATTCCTCCTAAATGATCCACAGCCCATGGTGGGGTTGGCTACCGGATACATAATCTCCTTGACGATCGTCATGATGTTAACGGCATTCAAGGAAACCCCTCCACACACCTATCTAATCCTATATCTCATATCCATGATGCTTAACATGAGGTTTTTAGCGTCCGCTGAGAAGCCGATCACCTCCGATATGTTCATTCGAGGCATTCTCCATGGGCTTAGAGATCTTCATGGGGCGGTGTCGGCGGATCCCATATTCTCGATCTTGACGACCCCCTCTATTGCGGCACTCCTTTATCACATCTTTAAACCTCCAAAGCCGTATATGAGCACGATATTATCCGATCATAAATCCCTCCTAGCCCTGCCACTATCGGCGATCCCGATTCTCGGCCTAACGATCATCTCGAAAATCTCCCCGACGCTCGCCTGGATCTCAAGCCTCATCTTAGCCCTCATAACCACGATCTCTTTAACGATCTATCTCAGGGTGATTGAGCATTGATTTTGAGGGCGATCGCGATCTATACGGCGCTCCTCCTAACAACCTATCCACCGGCGGTTGGAGACCGCTTAATGGTAGGGTATTCGAGCTTCAGCTTCCTACCATTCCTAGACGGGGGATTGCTGGAGTTCCAAGTGGGTGAAAGTCTTTGGGCGGTATCTCTTGGAGGGAGCTCTCAAGCAACCCTGATCTCGCCTAGGGGTGATGAGCTCGTAGAGGTCATTGGAGCGAGTCCCAAGCTTCTGAAGACGTTTGATGACCGAACCCAAACCGGTAGATGGATACTTAAGACAAAGCTTGGAGAACTCCACATACTCTTAAGAGATCCGGATCACGAGATGCCTCTAATAAGATACGAGTTCTCCGGGGAGAAGCTGCTTGCCAGACTATTCAATAGTTCTAGAGCTGTCTTTCTCAGACCATCAAGCTCTAAGAGGATCCTGGTGATAGCTGGAGTAAACAACAGTATTCGGGTGAATAGATCGATCCCAAATGGGGAATATGCGGGCGACATACTCGCCCCTAAAAGATTCGTTTACCGGGGAGCGGCAGAGGGGGTGCCGTATAGGTTTGAGTCCGAATCCCTCGTTGGGAGACTCTTGGTGAAGGTTAGAGAGGGAATGGCCTCTCTAACTCTACCAAAACTCCACTCAGTAGGCGCTGGAGGGCTACTTCCCCTCAGGATTGGCGAGGCACTTCTAAGGTTAAGGCTTGGTCGAGGAAATAGCCTTACTGAACCGATATATGTGCTCGACGGGAAATTCAAGGACTTCATGGGCGAAGCCGTGAGCAGGTCTGAGGAGATCCCATTAACGAAGATATCGAACACGTCTTTAAACGTCCTATTGCTCAGCAATGGTGATGTCAAGGTGGTTGAGTTGAGGCCCCCGATCTCGATCTTAAGGTTCTATGACCCGGATCATGGAAGCCTCAACAATCTGACCGTCCGAATCGAGAACCTCCCATCCAAAACCTTAGGCGATACGTCATATATACTTCTAAGGGATGTTGAACCCATTCAAACCACATCACATCCAATTCTCGGAACGATAGATGTCTTCGTGAACGGATTTAAGGCCAAAGTCTTCGGCCTCAGCCTCGAGGAAGGTAAGATGGTTGAGATTCCCTTGAGATTACATAAGTTGAGCGTGATGCTGGTCGATCAATCCGGAGAAGTATTGAGAAGCGGTAGGCTTAGAGTAAATGGGAGGTGGATGAAGATAGAGAATGGGAGCTGCTCATATCTTTTACCTGCAGGAGTATATAGATTGGAGGCGGTATCTGGGAAGTTTAGCGGTTCAGCAACCATCAACCTATCTTCAGATACCTTGGTTAAGTTGAGGCTTCAGAGGATTTATGATATCGATGACGTGTTGACGCTTACAGCCATCATAGAGCTTATAACCATCCTAGCACTAGTTCTCATTTATGCGATCTTAAGGATCTCGGAGCAGCGTATCAAGCTGAAATGATTTATAGCATACATGGGCGAGGTATCTGCTGAGGAAGATGGATAAGGTCGTTCTGGACACGAGCATAGTGATCAATGGGAGATTCTCTAGGATGCTTAAAGCCGGAGAGATAGAGGGACGTGAGATAGTGATCCCCACCGCGGTGATCGATGAGCTCCAGGCCCAAGCATCTAAGGGGAGGGATGTAGGGTTTAAGGGGCTTGAAGAGGTTAAGAGGATAAGGGAGCTCGCCTCATCGAGGGGATTAACCGTTAAATTCGCTGGGGAGAGGCCTAGCCTGGAGGATATTAAGCTCGCGAGGAGTGGGAGGATAGATGCCTTAATCAGGGACGTGGCAAAGTCTGAGGGGGGAATCCTGTATACATCAGATTATGTTCAAGCCCTGGTGGCGGAGGCCGAGGGGATTCCGGTGAAATATGTTGAAGCGTATGCGAGGAGGGAGAGGCTTAGTTTTGAAGAGTACCTCACCCCAGAGACGATCTTACTTCAATTTACCTCGGGATCCTATCCCATGGCGAAGGTCGTGGATGGAGATGAGGTCAAGCTTGTTAAGGTTGGGGACAAGCCCCTCAGCGAGGATGAGGCGAATGAACTAATCGAGGAGATTGTAGGCGAGTGTAGGTTGAGCGATGAGTGCGGTGTAAGGATCTTGAAAACCGGGGCCATGATCCTCCAATTGAGAGATTATAGGATAGCGGTCGCCAAACCTCCGTTCTCCGACAAGCTTGAGCTTATAATCAGGAGATTATCATTTAAGCCTAGATTTGAGATTAAACCGTTAAGCATTTTGATTGAAAGGATCTGGGATAAATCCGCGGGAGTTCTCATGATAGGCGCACCGGAGTCGGGAGTCCTCGAACTCGCTAAAATCCTCATGAACGCCCTTCAAGAAAGAGGAAGAATCGTCAAGGTAATTGAGTACGGCAAGATGCTAGGAGAGGTTGGGAACTTAACGTGCTATGGCCCACTCGAGGGGGATATTGAGAAGACCGTGGAGTTCCTGACCCACATAAAGCCCGATTGCGTCATCTTTAACGATATGATCGATTCCAAGGACTTCAAATCGTTCATAAAACTTAGGCTCGCTGGAATAACCGTGATCGGGATAATCTACGCGGATAACCTGCTTCAGGTGTTAAAGAGATTTGTGAGCAAGCTCGACCTAGACCTCCTAACAAAAACCCTAAACTTCCTGACCCTAGCGGCGGATAAGATCCTAAAGATCTACGAATTAAGGATGGTGATTAGAGCCCCGACGGGAAGGGATCCAACCCATATTAAGCCGCTCGTGGAGGTCAGAGCCCTGCCGAGGGGGGATCTTGAGTACGAGATCTACTCAGATGGCGGGAGGTTGGTCGTCGAGGTTGAGAGGGTTAAGGAGAAGGTCAAGTATCTGAGGGAGGGGGCGGAGCTTCTCATCAAACGGGTTAGGTCGCTCGATCCAAACGCTTCCATAGAGTTTGTCTCGCTCGATAGAGTGGTTCTCTCCGTCGATGAAAACCTGATTCCCAAGCTATACGACCTCAGGAGGAACTTCATCGAGGAAAACGGAGTCATGCTCGAATTCAGGGCGAGAGGCGGGTAAATGGTTTTTAATTCCCTAGTTACGTTAAGGTCTTGAATGTCCCTGAGGAGGATAGGTAAGAAGGTTGCGGACTTCATGAGATCGGAGACCGCGAATAAGGCGATAATCGTCGTGATGATATTGGCGATCCTGGTCTTCGTCAGCGGGTCGATCTACTCCATGACCGCGAGAGATGTCTTGGGGCTCATATTCCTCCGAGGGGGTGGTATAAGGGTCTTCATCTGGACGATCAACGCGCAAACCCATGCGGAGACCATGGTAATCTTCCTATATTATTTGATGGGGTTTGGGGGGCTCTGGCTGTATGCGAACGCGGCGACCAGATCTGGAGATCCTAGGACGACGAAATACATGCTCTTCTTCAGCTTCCTCCTAATACTCTTCGCGGGATTGGGACTTTACTCGGCCTTCGTGGCGAAGTTCACCGGGCCGTGAGCAACTTAACATGGCGCAACACCTGATTTAACGATCCTAAACCTATATGCGCCCTTCCTCTCAGGCTTCTCAATCCAAATTTTCCCACACCTCTCCCCAAAACCCCTCACAACCCTCAAGACGTAATCTGACCAGTAGGTGAGTATTCTGTGGGCCACGGCCCTCGTCTCGCCAGTATCAGGTAGGGTGTGAACCTGCCCTATAACCACTATCGCTATATCTCTCTTCATGGCCGCCTCCTTCAGGGCCGCGAGCTGGAACGCGAGCCTCTCATAGATCGGCGTATCCCGCCTGACATCCCCCCTGATCTCGAGCCTATGCCGGAAGGTGAAGTCGTCCAAGACTATCAGCGGAGCTGGTGGGGGATAATCGTAGAGCCTCAGCACCACCTCCTCCTGCTGGAGGAAGCTCTCGATCGGCAATATCAGGAGCCTAGACCTATCGACCCTATTCCATCTAAGGATCTGAGCGAGCCTGAGCGGGTGAACCCTATTAGAGCAATCGATATACGCCGCGCGCCCCCTTCGAGCGGCCAGGGCGCAGAGCTTCAGGGCCAGGCTCGTCTTACCCGACTTCTCCTCCCCATAGATTAGGGCTATCGATCCCGTCGGAAGTCCTCCGCCCAACCCCTCGTCAAGCTCCACGAGCCCCGTCGGAAACCTCATCTAGACCTCTTCAGGAAGAGAGGGGCTCTAAGCTTTAAGGCCATATTCCGAGGGATTCGACCGCCTCGGCGACCCTCCTAACCGCTAGGAGGAGCGCTCCCACCCTCATATTCGTCTCATACCTCTTAGAGCATTCTAGGACGTCTTTGAAGGATTTGACCATCCTCTTATCTAGCCTCATTAAGACCTCATCCCTCTCCCACCTGAACTTCTGGATGTTCTGAACCCACTCGAAGTAGCTGACGGTTACCCCTCCGGCGTTAGCCAAGATGTCTGGAATAACCTTCACCCCCTTCTCATGCAGCATCCTATCCGCCTCAGGGGTGGTTGGGCCGTTCGCGCCCTCAACTATCACCTTCGCCCTAATATCGTCGGCGTTGCCCGCGGTTATCTGCCTCTCGACCGCGGCGGGTATGAGGAAGTCCACGTCAAGTGTGAGCAGCTCCTCATTCGTTATGTTCTCCGCGCCCTCATAGTTTATCACGCTTCCAGTCCTCTTCTTGTGCTCCATCACCTTAAGCGGATCTAATCCATCCCTATTGATTATCCCGCCCTTCGAGTCGCTCACGGCGACTATCTTAGCCCCCCAATCATTCAGGATCTTGGCGGCGTTGAAGCCTACATTTCCATAGCCTTGGATCGCGACCGAAGCTCCCTTAAACTCCAAGCCATACTCCTTAGCCGCCTCCCTAACGCATACGGAGACCCCGTAGGCCGTGGCCTCCTTCCTACACTCGCTCCCACCAACCGATATGGGCTTACCGGTCACAACCTCGGGAGTGGGCTCACCCTTAAGCTGGCTATAGGTGTCCATTATCCAGGCCATGGTCTGCTCGTTGGTGTAGACGTCCGGAGCCGGTATGTCTATATGCGGGCCTATGATGTCGAAGAGCGCGGCCGTATATCTCCTCGTAAGCCTCTCAAGCTCGGATCTAGACATCTTCTTTGGATCGCATCTAACCCCGCCCTTAGCGCCTCCAAACGGTATATCCACCACCGCCGTCTTCCAGGTCATCAGGATGGCCAAGGCCGTGACCTCGTCGAGGTCGACGTTCGGATGATATCTTATCCCGCCCTTAAACGGGCCTCTAGCGTTGTTGTGCTGAACCCTGTATCCGGTGAAGACCTTAACCGACCCGTCATCCATCCTAACAGGTATCGAGAGTATCACCGTTCGCTTGGGAGCTCTCAAAAACTCCCTTATACTATCGTCTAACTCCAGGATCTCCGCTACCTCGTCAAATTGCCTCAAAACATCCTCTAAAAACTTGCGACCGGAGACGTTCATAAATCCAAGACTGTATTTCATAATTGAGAATAATTTTAGTTTTTTCTCCACGAATATGAGAGTGTAAGAAACCATTTTCCAGAATGAGAGAGGTCTGGAAAAAATTTTATAATGGCTCTCCGAGGTTCTTGTATGGAGATCTTAGAGGTAGGCGGTTCCAAGTATCTAAAAATATCTTGGAAGAAGCTTGAGGAGCTCGTTGAAGCCTTGGCCGAGAAGATCCTCGCCTCATCCTACACCCCAGACATCCTAGTCGGGATCCTCAGAGGCGGGGTTACTGTCGCCCATCTCCTCTCGGACGTTCTAGGCCTCTACAGGATCTATCCGATCGGATGTAGTAGCTACGTGGATGTTGGTAGGAAGGGGGAGCTGAAGATCTACAGCCCCCTAGCCATCAAGGATCTATCGGGTAAGAGGGTCTTGGTCGTGGACGACGTGGCGGATGACGGCGGAACCCTCAAGGGAGTCGTCGAACTCGAGATCCTTCCAAAGAATCCTCTAGAGGTTAGGACTGCGACGCTTCACATGAAGCCTTGGTGCAGGTTTAAGCCGGATTACTACATCGAGGTAACGGACGCCTGGATAATCTATCCCTGGGAGAGGCATGAGGTTGTGAGGCAGGTCGCAAAGAAGTTTATAGAAGATCTTGGATGGGAGAGGGGTTTGGCCGAGCTCGCGGACATCTTGGGGAAGGGGGTTAAGGAGGCTGAGAAGCTCATAGCCCTACAGAGAAAATAGTGTTTTCTTGAGATGATGTTTTAATCCTCCAAATCGATATCCTGTTCTTGGATTGAAGGTCTATTCGGAGGCATACGGATGTGCGGCGAATATGGCGGACTCGGAGATAGCGTTGGGAGTCCTTAAGCAGGCCGGATATATCCTTACCCAGAGGCCGGAAGACGCGGACATCATAGTAATCTTCACATGTGTCGTTAAGAAGCCGACAAGCGATAGAATGCTCTATAGGATAAGTTCCTTGAAGCGATTTGGGAAGAAGCTCGTCGTTGCGGGCTGCATGGTGCCAGGTGAGCCCGAGAAGATTAGGAGGATTGCGCCTCAAGCCATATTGGTTCATCCAAGGGCCGTCACCAGAATAGCTGAGGCGATCGAGTCTGGGCGTAGCATCCTATCGGAAGATGCCGTCATCAAGCTTAGGCGTCCAAGGGTTAGGAGAAATCCGATCATAGCGATAATCCCTGTCTCCGAGGGATGCTGGTGGAGGAGGTGTAGCTTCTGCATAGTAGCGAGGACTAGGGGGAGCTATATGAGCTATCCGCTGAGCATGATCCTCGAAGAAATCAAAGACTCCATCCATGAAGGGGTTAAGGAGGTCTGGCTCACGAGCCAGGACATGGGGAGCTATGGAATAGAATCTGGTAGGAGCCTCCTACCAAAGCTCATCGAATCCGTCTCAAATGTAGGTGGGCTATTTCTAGTTAGGGTTGGGATGATGAATCCAATCTATCTCAAGCCGATATTGGATGAACTCGCAGAGGCATATCTGAGACCCAAGATCTTCAAGTTCCTCCACCTCCCAGTCCAATCTGGATCGAATAGGGTTTTGAGGGATATGGGTAGGGGTTATACGGTTGAGGTCTTCAAGGAGATAGTCTCGTTCATGAGATCCAGGATCAGAGACCTAACCCTTTCAACGGATGTGATCGTGGGTTATCCGACCGAGGATGAGGAGGACTTCGAGGAGACGATCAAGCTTGTGGAGGAGATTAAGCCCGACATGATAAACCTCTCAAGATTCTTCCCAAGACCTAGGACCCCGGCGGAGAGGCTGAAACCCCTTGACCCGAAATTAGTTAAGAAGAGGAGTAGGTTGATGAGCGAGGTCGCTAGAGAGGTTGCATTAAGATCTGGAGAGAGGTGGATTGGATGGAGTGGTGTGGCCTTGGTTGATGAGGTTGGGGAGAGGGGTGAGGCCATCGCGAGGAACCTGAGCTATAAGCCGATCGTCTTAAGGGAGGATGGACGGAGATTGTTTGGAAGATTCGTGGAGGTGGAGGTGGAATCCATAAGACCATATTGTCTGATGGGGAGGGTTAAGCGTATCCTGAAAATCGATGAAGCCTCATCGATAATTCTCGAACAATCTCCTCATAAAACCTAATAACCCCGCCGCAAACCATCTTCATGGATGCCTCTAAAGCCCCGATACGACGCAGTAGTCATACATTACGGCGAAGTAACCCTGAAGCGCGGCAGGAGAGGATACTTCGAGAGACTATTGCTGAGAAATCTGAGGAAGATGACCGGCGTCGACGTTAAGAGGCTCCAGGGAAGATTCGTGATAGATTTGAAGGAGGATGTGGATCTTGATCGACTATTGGAAGATCTTGGGAGGGTCTTTGGGGTGGTTTGGTACGCCCCCGCGGTCAAGGCCAAGAGCCTCGACGAGCTTGAGGAGAAGCTTGCGAAGATCCTAGAGGCGTTAAACCCTAAGAGCTTCAAGCTCGATACTAGGAGGAGCGATAAGAGCTTCCCCATGACATCGATGGAGTTCTCCAAGATCCTGGGAGAGAGAATCTCATCGAGACTTGGATTAAAGGTCGATCTAAAGAATCCGGAGAAGACGATAATCATCGAGATAACCGAGGACGGGATCTACGCATCCCATGAGAAGATCCAAGGGCCGGGAGGTCTGCCGATAGGTGCGTCCGGAAGGGTCTTGGCCCTAATCTCCGGCGGGATAGATTCGCCCGTCGCGGCGTGGTTTATGATGAGGAGGGGATGCATCGTCGACTCATTACACATCTATAATCTCCCATCGATCGAGGAAGTCATGAACTCTAAGATCCCCAAGATCGTCGGGAAGCTCGTCCAATACTGTTTTAGGATGAAGCTCTATCTCCTACCGTTCAGGATCTTCTGGGAGAGGTGCGAGGAGATTCCGGAGAAGTTCAGGCTGATCGCATACAGGGCCTACATGTTCAAGCTAGCCGACATAATCTCCGGAAAATATCATTATCTCGGGATCGTGAGCGGGGATAATCTAGGCCAAGTAGCATCCCAAACCCTCCAAAACATGTTCGCCGTCTCAACTTTCACGAGGAGGCCGATCTATAGGCCTCTGATAGGGTTTGATAAGCAGGAGACCACTGAGTTGGCGAAGAGGATTGGGACCTACGACATCTCGGTAATAGATTATCCTGAACCATGTGAGATCTTGGGAAAATATCATCCCAAGACTGATGTGAAGGTTGAGGAGGTTCAGAGGATCTGGATGGACTACGGCTTGGACGATGTTGTCGAGGAAACCCTTAAGGAGCTTGAGGTCTATGAGTTTAGGTCCGGAGCCGAGAGACCCATAAAGCTTGAATCGGTCGATCGTTAAGCTATCCTATCATCAGACCCTCAAGCGAGGACTTCTCAACCAATATGTTCCTCGACCTCATCTCCCATCGCTCGCTCCTGGTTGCTAGGATGAATTCGCCCTTGATCTTCACCTCATCGACGTTTCTAGCGCCTATGTATCCGAAACCGCTCTTCAATCCACCGATTATATTCTTCAAGATCTCCCTCACAGATCCCTTATACGGTATTAGGCTTGAGACACCCTCGGGGACGAGCTTCGAATATCTATCAAGCCTGTAGATAACTTCCCTAGATCCCATCCCCCTATACCTCTTAAACCTGAATCCATCCCTCTCGATAAGCTCGCCTGGAGCTTCATCTGTTCCGGCGAGCATGCTTCCAAGCATGACGCAGTCAGCTCCAGCCGCTATCGCCTTAACGATGTCTCCGATCCTCTTCACGCCGCCGTCCGCGATCACGGGAACCCCATATTTCGACGCGACATCCGAGACCCACGCGACCGCCGAGAGCTGTGGAACGCCGACCCCGCTCACCTCCCTAGTTATGCATATCGATCCAGATCCCATCCCAACTCTGAGCCCATCGGCTTCGGCGGCTATCAGGTCTTCGGCAGCCTCGGCCGTCACTATGTTTCCAGCCACCACGTCTACATCTCCGATCCTCTTATAGATCTTCAAGCTCTCCAGAACATTTCTACTGTGGCCGTGGGCGACGTCGATCACTATCAGATCTACTCCAGCGTCGATCAACGCCTTAGCCCTCCTCTCATCGAATACGCCGACGGCGGCTCCGACGATCAAACCTCTCTCCTTGACCGCTTTAACCTCCTCGACCTGCCTCTCAACGCTCATATTCCTATGGATTATACCGATCCCCCCAAGCTCGGCCAAGGCCGCGGCCATCTCCGACTCGGTAACCGTATCCATCGGGGAACTCACGACGGGAATCCCGAGCCTGACGTTTCTCGAGATCCTCGTGGATAGGTCTACATCGTCCTTTGGAACAACGTCGGAGAAGCCAGGCTTCAATAAGACATCTTCATAGCCTAATGCGGGAGCCGCCGACGCCAATTTTCTCGAGAAGAGCCCCATTATATCATTAGGAGCATAGCCTCCTTTTATCCTTTAGCCTAAGTCAGCTCGGGTATCACTCATCACGGCTCAGAAATACCCGCACTCATCACCGTAAACCATCCATCCCCCATACCTATTAAGTCTATATCTGAGCAACTCGAATCCACTCGGTTTAGATGTGGGGTTACCTATGGCCATAGTTTTATGGGGCTTGGAGCCGCCGGCTTTCCCGATTCCGCCGTTTATCCAAACTTATACCCTATCTTCCTCAGGAATTCCCTCCTCTTCCTGATGTCCTCATCTCCTTCAATTCCCTTCGGCTTGAATCCATCGACCACCCCCACGACCGCCCTACCCTGATCCGTCTCAGCAACTATCACCTGCAGCGGGTTCGCGGTCGCCGCCAGAATCGAGCAGACCTCCGGAACGCTCTTCAGCCTCTGCATCACGTTTATCGGATACATCTCCCTCATGTAGATTATGAATGTGTGGCCGCATCCGATCCTGTATAGGGTTTCTGAGGCGAGCTTGCGGAGCTCCTCGTCCGTCCCTTCATGCCTTATCAGACATGGGCCGCTCGCCTCAGCGAACGCTAATCCAAACTTCGCCCCCGGAACCGTGTTCACAACTGCCTCATAGATGTCCTCGACGCTCTTTATGAAGTGGGTTATCCCGAGGATGACGTTGCATCCCTCCGGAACATCGACCTTAACGACCTCAAACCTGATCTCGGCGCTCATATCTTGATCGGATTCCCGGATGGAATTAAGGATTACCCGGCTAATATTCTCTGGTTATCAGGAAGCTTGCGAGGAGTTCGAGTTTCCTCCTCCTCACGGGATCTGGTATGGCCCTTCTCAGGGACTTCATGGCCTCCTCCGCGAGCCTCCTAGAAACCTCCTTGGCATACTCTATCGAGCCGGATTTCCTGAGAAGACCTATCGCCTCCCTGATCAGGGATCTATCCCCGGTCCGCATGTCCAAGATCTCCTTAAGCCTCCTTGCATCGGGTTCAGGCAGGTTCCTCAGGGCGTGAATCACCATCAAGCTCCTCTTCCCCTCCTTGATGTCTCCGCCGATCTCCTTACCATACTTCGCCTCATCCCCAACCACGTTCAGGATATCGTCTTGGATCTGGAAGGCCGCGGCCGCGAACTCAGCGAATCTCCTCAAGTTTTCCTCGACCTCCTTAGATGCGTCCGCCATTATAGCGGCGATCTCAACCGAGAATCCGGCGAGGGCCCCGGTCTTCAGCAGGGTCATCTCGAGATATTGTTCCTCATCCACGTCCTCAACCAATCCTCTATGCCATGCTATATCCATCCCCTGCCCGAAGCTCAGCTTGATCATGGTCTTAACATACTCCTCCAGTATCCTGAGCCTCTTCTCCCGATTGATTCCGAGTTTTTCGAGGATTAGGATCGGCAGATAATACATGGTGTTTCCCATGTTTATCGCTATATCCTCCCCATAGATCCTGTGGACGCACGGCTTACCCCTCCTAAACTCGCTCCCATCCTCCACGTCGTCGACGGCCAAGGTTCCATTATGTATCGCCTCAGGGATCACGGTTAGGGGAGCTATATCCTCGACCTCTCCTCCAAGGGCTTCATAGGCCATGAGCATGAGGGCCGGCCTCCACCTCTTCCCACCCCTATCGAGCAGATCCCAGAACGGCTTCAGAATTCCCTCATTTATCGATCTCGCCTCATATCTATACATGGGCTTCCCCAAGAACTCCTCTATTCCACGTTCATCCACCCACCTCGGAATAAACCTCTCAAGCTCGCGGTTAACTAGCTTAGCGTAGCTCGATAAGATCTCCATGAAGTCCTCATCCAACTCCGATCCCTAACGTTAGAGGTGGGGATAAGGATAATTAAGGATTTACGGCTAGGTCTTGATCAAGTTCTCCTTCAAGAATTTTAGAATCTCGTCGTTCACCTTCTTCGACTCGTTCGTCAACTCGGTCTTGAGCCTTAGATAGTCGAGATACTTCACATCCATTCCAGCATACTTCCTTACGTAGTTCTCGACCTCCATATGTCTCTCAAGCTCTTCGAGATACTCTTTCAGCGCCTCCTCCGAGACCTCACCATACTTATCGACGTGGAGGACCTGATCTATCGGAAGTCTGGGTCTAAGCGGTGGAACCTCGCCACGCTCACCTATGCAGAGGAGGATTAATGGGGTTACGCCCCTCGGTAGCTCGAATAGCTCCGAAAACCTCTTACACTCAACTAGTGGGCAGTCTAGGATTACTGAGCCCAGCCCCAGCGCTTCGGCGGCGATTATCATATTCTCGACCATGAGGCCTGCGTCGAGGACTGCGAGAATAGATTCGATGGGGTGCTTGTCCGATCGGAGTATATGCTCGTGGCCCAACATATCCAACATGATCCTCGTCCGATATAGGTCTGCGCATATCAGGAGGATCGCCGAGGCGCCCCTGACTATCCTCTCGTTACATAGTTTCGCGAGCTCCTCCCTCTTCCCCTCATCCTTGACCTGAATTATCGTGTAGGATTGTAGGTAGGTTGGAGCCCTGACCCCGGCCTCTATGATGAGCCTTAAAACATCCTCCGAGATCTCCGAGGGCCTAAAAATCCTAACGCTCCTCCGATTCCTCAGCAGATTTAAGACGCTCCTAGCCACCCCGATCCCCAAAGAAAACCGGCTCAGCCGACTTTTAAATAACCACGTAAAACTCAAAAACCCAAAATCCCATAGAAAATACCGAGGGAATGCCCGGGTGGCCGAGCGGCTAGGCGGCGGGCTGCAGAGGTTAAGATCCGATAAAATACGCCAAGCCTTCAGGCGGAGACCCGCTCCACAGGGGTTCAAATCCCCTCCCGGGCTCCATCCAAAAACTTTAGATCCCTAGCTTCGGACATGATCCTCGCAGTACGCTAGACCGGCCAACTCCTAAAACACTCTTCGCCTGCCGAGACCATCATGGGGTTCACATAGCCCACAAGCCGTAATCGGCGGTGATGTCAACTACTACCGACATTCCCCACCCAACTCCCTACTTTTACTTCTCAGCATACTCACTCCTTCAAGAGAATCGGCTTCAGGCTTTCAAGCGAGCTAAGGGTATATGCGTATTTTTATGCGGATTTGTAGATATCTCACGAACTTTCTGGAATCTTCGCTTTTGGCCCAGAATTTCTCTCAGGATGTCGGCGGCTACGAAGAACGTTCACGGAAGAGGTTGGGAATTCCAAATTTTTGGCCTCTCCAATCGAAAGGAATTTATTTCAGCCAACATACCCTTAACAAGATTCTCCATGAATTCTAGAAAGATCATATGGTTGCTAAGTTTTCTATCATTCATAGTTTATGCTGTGTCGGCTACCGAGATAGGGCCCGCCCTATCCGAGATCCGATCCGAGTTCATGTTAAATGAGACTATAGCTGGGGTATTGGCGAGCCTACAGTCCTTAGCTGGAGTATTAGCGATTCTCGGCGGCGTTCTCTCGGATATCTTCGGAAAGATGAGGCTCGTCTCATTCTCCTTGATTCTCATGGGATTGGGTACCCTAGCGATATTCTCCTCACCCCATATCTGGATACTCGCAGTGGCCTTATTCATCTTCGGATCCGGGACGGGCTTCTTCGAAGCATCCGTAAACGCCTTCGTTTCAGAAGTGTTCCAAGATAAGAGAGGAATGGCGATAAACCTACTTCATATAGGCTGGAATATTGGGTCGACGATAGGGCCCCTGCTGGCGGCTTACGCGATCCTAACCTATGGAACTTGGAGGTTTGGATATCTCTTAGTGTCTCCATTCCTAATAGTTCTCTTTATTGCTACATGGATTCTGGCTAGAGGTTTCTCCCGTAACCGCGACGGGAAGCCTCGAGATCGTAGAGGCGTAGACTTGAAGATTATTTTGAGGGTTCTACCACTTATGTTAATCCCCTTTCTAATAGTCGCGGCCCAGCTAGGACTAACGACCTGGCTTCCTTCGATTCTCACCGATCAGGGGGTGTCCATAGCCGGAGCAAGCTTAACCGTAGGATTGTTTTGGGCGTTATGCGGAGTTGGAAGGCTGGTTTGGGCGCCCTTCATAGATAGGCTTGGATATTGGAGAGTGCTCGTTATTGCCGGAGGATGCTCAGCTCTCCTAATGTTTCTTGCAACCCTCCCCTCTCCAATCTATGTAAGAATGATGCTATGGGCGTGTGCAGGATTCATTATAGGGCCGGCTTATCCGACTACCGTAGCGTGGATAACGGCGAGCTATCCTGAAATCGGCGGAACACTCTCAGGAACCCTCTTCACCTTCTCAACCCTAGGATCATTTGCCTCAGCAATCCTTGTAGGAACCTTATTCGATGCATTCGGATCCGTTATCGCTCAATTCTTCTTCCCACTACCCATACTAGTTGCAGCATTATTATCTTATCTAATGCGAGGAATCGGGAATACTTGAAGGCGGTGGATGATTGAGAATAGTATCGCATAAATCTGCTCACGACATCTTTTCACAGAATGTGAAGCCGTATTGCGGCGAGGTCTAGAGAATCCCCCTCGAGACTGGGAATCGTTAGGATCTTCAAAAGCTTAACTCGAAGGGGGGTAGGATGGGTGAAGGTGATGGTATCTAAGCGATTGTTCTGGAAGCTTTCCCAGGCTCGTCGACGAAGTCTGGTCGAAAGTCCTTGATCAAGGTGGTAGATTTATATCTTGGGAGCTCGGGACAAATGATCAAGCCTTGAACGTAGTTGAGAAGATCTTGGCGAGGGCTTCCGGGGAGAAGGAGGTTGAGCCGGGTCAGATTATAGAGGCGAGGGTCGATAGGGCGATGATGCACGATCTAACCGGGCCGAGGGTTATCGACTCATTTAGGGAGATTGGGGTCGAGAAGGTCTGGGATCCGGATAGGATCGTGATAATATTCGATCACGACGTCCCCCCATCGACGATAAAGGCTGCCGAACTTCAAAGGAAGGTTAGGAGCTTCGCCCGGGAGCAGGGGATAAGGAACTTCTACGATGTCGGTAGGGGAGGGATATGCCACGTCGTCATGCTCGAGAGGGGTTATGTTAAGCCTGGAGAGCTTATCGTCGGGGCGGATTCCCACACCGTGACCTACGGGGCTTTAGGAGCTTTCGCGACCGGGGTAGGCGCGACGGATATGGCCGCGGTTCTAGCTATGGGGTCGATCTGGCTCAGAGTCCCCGAGTCCATAAGATTCGAGATCTCGGGGAGACTTCCCAAACTAGTCTCCGCGAAAGACCTAATCCTCCACATAATCGGGATGATCGGGGCG
>Ga0190310_1000016_pt1 | contig 64718 bp, 115 predicted proteins | sample 48700778_MG_FD_165059 | JGI IMG/M metagenome (GOLD analysis project Ga0190310, IMG submission 165059) | Hydrothermal vent sediment bacterial communities from Southern Trench, Guaymas Basin, Mexico - 4870-07-7-8_MG | ecosystem: Environmental > Aquatic > Marine > Hydrothermal vents > Sediment ... | reverse complement strand
CCATTAGGCGGATCATAGCCCCCTCTTCCCCCCTAGTCGCCTAGGGGGTACTTTACCCGCCTAACAGCAATCCCCCATCATCACGTGAAGTCATACAGGCCTTCACAGGCTCATAGCCCCCATTAAATAAGCCAAAAAGCTAAATTACACATGGTGGATACTGAATGCTCTTACCGAATATTGAAAGTTAGGGGCTAGCCTCAGGCCTCCCCCGCACGCTTTTTCTTTTCAATCTCGGGGGCTTCCTCCCTGACCCCCTTTCGGGTCGGGGAGTGCATTCGGTATATTTTTGATTTTAACTATTATATAAGTCTTTGTTTTTATCTCAAAAGAGCAAAACTGGCCATCATGATTAAGAGAAAGAGGAAAAACATGATCGCTAATCATACTGCCAGAAATACATGCACATTATAGGCATAACGGAAAGATATCTAAAAATACTACTTAATTGTTTAAACAAAAAATTTATAAGCTTTATTACCCAACAATATACATGGGTGGGCAAAATGAGGAAATACATAGTATTGAAAGCTGAAAATAATATTAAAAAGGGAAGGATTAGCGTACAAAGACGTAGTTACGGCACTAAATACGTTTTGCAGATAAAGTACTACATGGGGGAAGACGGGGTAGAAAAACTTGACGTAAGAGTTGACGAAGAATGTGTAAATAAGGAAGGGCTAGAAAGCGTGATAAAAGAATTAAGGCAAAGTATTAGGCATAAGGACTGGCTAGTTTACGATTTAATAAGGGATATTTATAATATTGCCAACAAGTTATACACTTGGGGTCCGAATGACGTTTTGGAATTTAAAGCCTTTGCAGGTTTTTGGGAAAGAGGGGTACATAAGGCAATCCTCAAGGTCTATTAATTCACTTTTTTATTTTATTTTTTACATTAATTACTGCGATATTAACCTACGCAGTTATCGTAAACTAAAAGTATGTAATATACCTTTTTAATAATATAATAAAATAAAATGAATTAATAGAGGTATATGATATAGTGGCAATCGGGGCAAATAACTAAAAACCCCGAGTCGTCAGGCGGGATTTTAACCCACGTACCACACCTAGGGCACTTGACGTAATCACCTGTCCAAAACTCCCTAAGCGTTAATTTTTCACCCAACTTGTTGGTAAATTCCCACTTCATAATTAACCACTACCTCCTACATTCTATTTCTTATCCCAACTAATATTTAAGCTTTTCCATACGGAAACAAAGATAAAAAATAAAAACTATTTTTCATAAACCCTAGTTACAGATATTATAGGGTTGCCGCTAACCGTTTCACCTACAATAACTCCCTCTATAAACCTATTACCCCTTCTAACCACTACATCACTACCTACATTCACATCCTTTACCACTACTTCGTCAACTGAAACCTTCCTACTGGGCAATACCGATTTAACCCACTTCCCTTTAGGCGAAACAACCAGTAATACCCTTTCAAAGCCTTTAACAACTTTCATGCTCTCACAATTTATAAATTCCTACAACTCATATATAAACCTTTCCCTCTAGGAATAGGGTAAAACATGAAACACGAGCTGAAAAACCTTTAAAAAAGACCCCCCTACCCCCTACCGGCCCCTAGGGGGGTACTACCACTACTGCTTTACGCTTCTACCAACCGGTACTATAGCTACCCGCTTAGCAGAAGTACAACCGAGCGCTACACATATGCACTAACAGCGCTAAAACATAGGCATAGCGATCAGGCAAAATAGCGGAAATGCAAAAAATACGCTATAGGACCCTATTGGGAAAAGGGAAAAAATTCACTTAGGATATGGCTTAACCTTTAACAGTTTAAGCGAGCTTAATACCTTGGTTAAAGCGCACGGACCATCTAAATCCTTCATTTTATTGTTTATAGCTATTAGTATCTTCCTCATTATAGTTAACTCGCTCAAGGCTATAGATAAATCGTATGATAGGGTACTGTAAAAGTCCACTCCTACATACTTATCATCACTTAGGATTATGTCGAACTGCATAAGCCTAAAGATGCATTTAGGGTTTTCACCTTCCCTATAAACGTATATCCTTACCCTTTCATCATCAACCTTTCTGTAGTACACATCATAGGAGTTTCCATTAACCCTTACCTTCATCCTTTTCAACCTCCTCATCCTTAAGGATGTCAACATCCTATTTAAGCTTTTCGTTTAAACAGTTCAGTACTAATTACTGCCTCGAGCTCATTTACCGCTAGGGATAGTCGTCTCTGGGTTCGGGTTTCAAGACGGGCAGGTTAGGGTTTCAAACATCATGAGAAATATATGGGGATAGGTATATGCCGTTCGAGTTTCATGGCTGACCGGTTCGAGTTCCAAACCTCATCAGAATCATATCGGGGCAATTATTTCCGGTTCGGGTTTCACGGTCGTCAGGTTCGAGTTTCAAACAAACATATCGGCCCCCAGTCCCTCCGCTCGGAAACCCTCTTGAAAAACATCCGGAAAACCATCAAAAAACCCCTGAAAAACCCCAGGCCGGAAAATTGAGAACTTGGAAAACCTCGAGTCGGAAAGCCGGAAACCTCGGCCTTGCGAACGGGCTTTCGGCGACGCAAAATGCATTTAAATTCCGAAGATTAACTGCAATTAATATTTCCCTTTTTTAAAGGTTTCTTTCCATGTTTTCATTGTCTTCCCCCCACTATGGAAATGTTTAAATATGTGTTTGGTTTTTGTCTGCTTTGTATGTCCGAGGAATTATATGTCAGGGAAAGCTATAGGTCGATTTTGATAAGGACTTTAGGGGATTCGCCTAAGCTTAGGATAATAGATTTCTTCCTGGATAACCCGCTGTTCGACTTCACCAAGAAGGAGGTTATGGAGGCCTTGGGGATGAGCAAGAGGACCTTTTACAAATACTTCCCGGACCTGGAGGAGCAAGGCATAGTTATCGTTTCGAGGAGGATAGGGAGGGCTAAGCTGTACAGGATAAACCTTAAGCACCCTCTGGTCGAACTGCTGAGGGAGTACGAGAAGAGGGTGTCGCTAAGTATGAAGGGTTGAGTTGTTTTTCGACGTGAAAGTGCTATAAGTGCGGTTGGTGCGGAAAGTGCTGGAAGTTAATTTTATATGGAGTGGAGTAGTATGTAGTACTGTAGGGTGTAGTGGTGTGGTTTACTCTGGAGCGGTTTAGGGTGGTGTGGGGTGGTGTACTGTGGGTAAGTTCGGTTACAAGATTACGTTGAGCGAGGAGGCGTACAGGAACTTCAGGAGGCTTAAGGAGGAGCTGGGGGCTAGGAGCTGGGAGGAGCTGTCGAGGATGCTTCTAAACAGGCTTGTTAGGAAGCATAACTCGTCTAAGTTCAAGCCATCATTCGTTACGGCTGATAAGGCTAGGGGATATGAACCTGCTACCAAGAAGCAGTTATCGTATTTGAGGAAGCTGGTATCGGAGTACGCTAGGTCGAAGGGGGTATCGGAGGATGAGGCGGTTGAGGAGATAGCTAGGGAGCTTGGGTTCAGGATATGCGATGAGATGAGTAGGGTTCAGGCGGCCCAGGCGATATCCGCCCTGGAGAAGTTGCTGGGGGAGGAGTGAATCAACTGTATTCAACCCGGTTGAATACGGGTGGTTCAAAACCTTTTCCAAATCTTCTAACGGTTCATCCTCGGAGAATCAAAGGAATTTCCTAGCCACCCTCGGCCTCGGAGTATAGAGTAAATTTCCTAATTACAGTAATCCTCGGAACTACTGCGAAATTTTCTAGAAAGGAACAACCTCGGAGACGACTCAAAATTTCCTAATACATCCGGACCTCGGAGTACAGGTCAAATCTCCTAGCAGGCACTATCCTCGGAAGGGATTGGAAATTTTCTAATATGGCTATTCCTCGGAGTGAGGGAATAATTTCCTAGCGTCCCCATTCCTCGGAACCTTCATCGAATCTCCTAGGCTAAAGAGTCCTCGGAGCATTTATGTAATTTCCTAATTTATTTTATCCTCGGAAGGATTACGAAATTTCCTAGTATTCATCGTCCTCGGAGGCTCCAGCAAATTTCCTAGCTTAACCAATCCTCGGAAATCTCACCGAATTTCCTAAGTGGAAGATTCCTCGGAGCGTCCTCACAATTTCCTAATGAAAGTAATCCTCGGAAGCTTTCCACAATTTCCTAGGCTATAGAGTCCTCGGAAGGATTCCAATCTATTATAGTAGGGCATCCTAATATTGCTATCCCAGTCCCCCCCTATATTTCTTCATTACCTCCACCATGAAGTCCACATCTTCTAGAGTTTCACACGCCCTAGCTACCTGTATGGCCGTCCTGACGTCCCTAGCCTTAAGCTCGTCCACTACTTTCCCCGCTACGTACTCGGCGAACCTCCTGCTCTTACCCTCCCTCCCCGTAAGCACGTGTATTATAACCGACTTCAGGGTATCGTCGTCGTAAGGTTTAAGCCTGAACACCAGGAACCTGCTTAAAAGTTCGTTCGGTATGCCGAAGGTGGAGTTGCAGGCCGCCACCACCCTTAAATCTATCCTCTTATAAACCCTCCTCTTCCTCATAGTAACCACTACCACGCCGGGGTCCAGCGCGCTCAGGAGCACCGAAAGCTCCTTAGGACTCCTAACCTTCTCCATCTCGTCTATAAGTAACAGCCAGGGTTCGTACTCTATCAGCACGTCCCTTATACCGGCCTGCGTGGAGGTACCCGCTACTACCAGGTACGATCCCGGCAGTCTGGCAAGCTCGTGGAGGAAAAGGGATTTTCCCGATGACGGGGGACCCACCATCAGCACGTTGAACTTAGCGCCCCTAGCTATCTTTAAAAGTACCTTCTTTATGTCCTCGTACCCGTGTATTACGTCGAAGAGATCTGGGGGAACGTACCTGCCCTCGGGTAGTGAAAGGGCCTTCCTGACGAGGTCGGGGTCCCTAAGCATGTAGAAGGTCCCGGAGTTGGACCTGTAGGTTACCCTGAGCACGCCCTCCAGCACCAGCTTGTACAGCAACTGGGGCTTAACCCCTACGTCGTCCCACCTAAACCCCAGGAATACGTTTTCATACCCGCACCTATTGCAGATATATACGTATTCCGACTTCCTGGTGAAGTCCTTTCCCCCGCAGTTCCTGCAAGCTATGTTGTTCTCGCACCAGTCCAGTATGGCCTTCAACGCGTCCCTTATCTCCGGTTTCCTGACGAGCTGGGAGAGGGCCTCCAGGCTCATACCACATCGGAATGTTCTCACAATTTCCTAATTAAGGTAATCCTCGGAGGTAGACCGTAATTTCCTAACCTACCTCGACCTCGGAGCCTTTCCACAATTTCCTAATAGGCTTCAACCTCGGAATGAGCGAGTAATTTCCTAGTCTAGTACATCCTCGGAGCCCTCGCCAAATCTCCTAGTTTCAGGCATCCTCGGAGTTTCCGATGAATTTCCTAAGCTACTGCAACCTCGGAAGAGATCTGAAATTTCCTAATTCATAGGAACCTCGGAGTTCCCAACGAATTTCCTAAGCTTAAGGTTCCTCGGATATCCTATACCTGCCTTCAACTTATACCTTACGGAGGGAACATGGAATCTCCTAATGAACATGATCCTCGGATGTCTCACCAAATCTCCTAAGTGGTCTCATCCTCGGAGGCTACGTGAAATCTTCTAGCGCCACCATTCCTCGGAATGCTCCTGAAATTTCCTAGGAGGTTTAATCCTCGGAGGTAATTTAAAATTTCCTAGCTTATATCAACCTCGGAACTCCTGCTCAATTTCCTAGGGTTGAGGTTCCTCGGAAGGGAAGAGTAATTTCCTAACACCCAGAGTCCTCGGAGCTCCTATTAAATTTTCTAGGATTGAAGTTCCTCATACATCTTATATCTACCGTCAACTTATACCTTGCGGAGGTTCTATAAAATCTCCTAAGTAAAAGATTCCTCGGAGGGATCATAGAATTTTCTAACGTACATAATCCTCGGAGATATGGTAGAATTTCCTAATTTATTTTATCCTAGGAGTTCCGTAGGAATTTCCTAGGTTAAGCAATCCTCGGAGGTCATATGAAATCTTCTAATATAACCAATCCTCGGAGCTTTTTCGAAATCTCCTAGATATTACGATCCTCGGAAGCCCACCTTAATTTCCTAGCCTATCCCATCCTCGGAAGTTACACCAAATCTTCTAATGTCGCCATTCCTCGGAAGGTTCAACGAATTTCCTAGGTGCACCACACCTCGGAGTACGGGCTAAATTTCCTAACGCCAAAGGGCCTCGGAGGATAACTAAAATTTCCTAATATCACTAATCCTCGGAATTTCCCCGCATTCTACTATTCAAGTAACTCCTCTGATATTTATTTATATAGGGAAATATTTAAATATAACGTTTACCATAACATAAAACGAGTGAACATGAGGGCGTATTGGGTTAAGAGGGAGGGAGACTGGATAAGGTTCTCTCCGACCCTATACGTAAGGCTCCTCAAGAGCAGGTACAACTACGTCTGGAGGGAGGAGGGCAGGAAGGTGAACGTGTACTTCTACGAGGGCCTTGAATCCTTAAAGGCTAACGAGGACCTGGAAGGCCCGTGCCCCGGCTGGCTCAGGGAACGCCTCGAGGACGGAATGTACTACTTCCTAGAACCCTCAGACGACCACTTCACCCTAGTACCCCTACCCCTATCGTCCACCAGCCTCCTAAGGGCCATAGCCTACTACGTCTACGTAAGGCCTTCAGGGGATATAAGCAGGGTGTACCTTCCACCATCCATCGGAACGAGGGTAGGCGAGAGGATATACTTCAAGGTGGACGGAGACGTCCTGCACTTCTCCCTCAAACCGGTATTCGAGAAGGGGGTAATGGTGGAGAGGGACGAGTACGGAAAGTACTTCTACGCCCCGGTAGGGGGGAAGGAGGGCTTCTACGAACTCGTAAGGGACGGCGATACCTACAAGGTGGGCTTCATGATACTGGGGAAGGAGGCCTTCACCAAGGAGGTATTCGACATGGAACCCAGGGACCCCAACTTCTGGAGACACGTAGCAGGTAACGTTAAGAAACTCCTAGGCAAGGGGATTGGGATAACATATGTAGCCGATTCGGTGGCAGAGGCCTACGGACTGCCCAGGTACCACGTCTGGGTCCTAGCCAGGTTCATAAACGAGGGGAGGGAGGATGAACTTATAAAGGGGATAGCCGAGGGTAAGACCTTCAACTACATGTACAGGAAGGTACTTCTCGGGGAGGGAGCAGGGAAGAAGGAGGTCGTAGAAGCCGTAGAAGCACCCCTCTCCCTAGCCGAGGCCAGGAAGTCCGTAGCCAGGCTGGTGGAGCAGGGAAGGTACGAGGAAGCCGAGAGGATGATAGGCAAGCTAAAGGAGTTAGAGGAGACCCTGTCCAGGCTCAGGAGGCTGTGGGGTGAGCTTAAACGCAGTCTATAACCATATCCCTCCACCCCTGGCAGATAAAGAAGCTGAGGGAGATGGTGGATAAGGGTAGGTACTCCTCGGTAAGCGAAGCGGTTAGAGAGGCGGTAAGCCAGATGCTCGGGGACGACCCCGTACCCCTAAACCTGCTGGTCGAACTGTGGGCCTACGAGAGGCTGGCTAAATCCAAAGGAGGCATAGTTAGGCTCTCGGCATCCTCCTTCATAAAATGGGCTAGGAGTAGGGGTTTTCAGGTAGAGGCCATACCCCCCGTATTCAAGACGGTAGGCGAAGTCCTCTCAAAAATGGGTTTCGTTAAAAAAAGACATAAATATTTTTTATATTCCTTCAAGCTGTCTCCTAATCCTAGCTAGCCTCTCCTCACCCTCCTCCCTAGGTATCTCACCGGTGTATATCATCATGGCTATTATAGCCCCTTCAAGTATCAAATCGTACGGGTGCGGGATCTTATCCCTAGGTATCTTCATCAACTCCTTCTTAACCTTCTCCACATCCCTCCTACTTATGTACCCCTTCTTCGCCAGCAGTCCCAGCGCGAAGCCCACCGCGAATACCACCGCATATATTACCCAGTCGTACATGATATCACCCGACATAAAGAAGTACGGGGAGGATAAATCCCTATCCACTCTTAGCCCATTTAAGCAGTTCCTGGTACCTCTTACTATACCTACATGTAGGGTTCGCACAGGCGCACCCTCGATTACAGCCCCAACTGACCTTCACTATATCGGCTTCCCCCTCATGCTCTATCTCCATAGTTATGGGCGCTATTACGGCGAGGACCCTATGCTTATTACCCTCCTCGTCCATAAAACCGTCGCAGAGGACGCTACGGGGACCGATGAGGGAAGATATAACCCTAACCCTCTCCATAATCGACCCCGATATATATCGGATGGAGGTGTAAGATAACGATGTCCATACTGGCCAACAAGTCCTATCTGAGGAGGGTGGTGGAGGAGGAGGCGTTGAAGCTGGTAAGGGAGAAGGGGGCGGTGCTGGAGGAGGAGCTGGTCAGGCTAGGCATGTCCAGGTTCGTAATACCCTACTTCAGGAGGAAGCACAACCTCAGGAGGGCTAGGTGGGGCAAGAAGGTCATAATATACGTGGACCCCAGGGAGGCGGCGAAACTGGTAATTAAAATGGGATACAGGCCCCAGAAGGCTAAACACTACCTCCCCTTCGACGTACGTACGGCCTTAAAGGAGATGAAGTCATCGCCCCTGCATACCTCCACCAGTTCGTAGAGTCCCTCCTCCAGCACCCTGTACCTGGGGTACAGGAAGCCCGTAGGCGAAACCCTGTAGTCCCCCGGCGAACCCGATTTCTTAAACGTAACGGTTAGCTCCCTACCGTCCCATTCCAGCCTAGCGTACCCGTATCCCCTAGGCCCTTTAATTAGAAGGCCCTTACCCGTAGCCTTAACGTAGTACCTAGGTTTACCTTCTAGTTTTACGTCCGCTACCCAGAACTCCCCCTCCCTCCTCAAATACACCCTGCCTCTACCCTCCAAAGCCCTTGATAGCCCTGCGTGCCTGAAAAGCCCGGATCTACCTATCCTCCTGCCCCTACCGAACCTCAGGTATACCTTCCCATCCCCAGGTATCACCTCTACCCTGTCGTACCTCTCCCTCAAATCCTTCGATACGTATACCGAACCCCTACCGGCCTTGGAGATGAAGGGCATCGAATATAGTATAGGCGTTCATAAATTTATTTTAAACCAGTATGGAAAAGAAAAAACTTAAAAAAGTTACCTTAGGGTTACAGGCCCCCTTATTCCTTCTTACCGAGGTACTGTCCTAGGGCCTTTAGGAATATCGAGACCCCCGCTAGGATTCCCAGGCTACTTAACAGCTTACCTCCGAAGGGCAGGGTGAAGGACGTTAGGACGTAGCTGGAACCGGCTCCAACCCCCATCCCTACTATCGTCTTAATTAGGAAGTCCGCTGTGTCCTTCATGGCTGTTACCTCATGTAATCGAATATTCGACTACATATATATGTATCGATTCCCCTCAAGGCCAGATGCCGACTAGAAACTGGAACCCTAAGATGAATGAAAGGGTTGAAAAAAGACTACCCGCTACGGTTTCGTAGGAGCCTCCAAGGTAGGTTACCCCGGATAGCCCTAATAGGAACAGGGCGATCCTGTACCTGTGTTTTTCAATCCACCTCCTCATTTCTTCCTCAACTTCGTAGCCGCGGCGTATATAGCGCTACCGGCTGAAATGAGTATGAAATACAGGTCGGCACCCTTAGCTATCTCCAACCCTATCCCTATGCCGAGCAATATACTTCCCATGTACTGGCCGATTATGCCCAGCACGTCTTTCTTCTCCTCCGGTATCGATATCCTGACCATACTCCCTACCCGATTTCCTGTAAATACTATTTTTCTAGTATCTTAGCCTTCAATTTAATTTTTTCGCCTATCTCGTACTCCCTCCCTCCTTCAGGCTCCACCAGTACTATCTCCCTCCTCCTCCTAACCAGCTTGAACGGCTTATCGTTCACGTCCCACAGGTCCCCGTAGCTTACCTTCACGTAGCAGTTATCGTAGCTACCGGTGGGAGGAGGGGGGATGGTGGAGGTATCCCATACGTATTCAGGTGTAGCCGATACCCCTATCCTATGCCAGGTCTTCATGTCGTCCAAGCTGTAGCTCCAGACGAACACCTCCCTTATCCTGGCATCCATATCCCCGTAGACAACGTAGTTCTCCAGGTCGTGCATGATGTATGGCTTAGCGCCTTCAGGCGCCTTATCGAAGCTATCCTGATATGCCTGCCTAACAGCTTTAGCCGATTCACCTACCGAGGAGCCTGCGTACAGCTTCCGGTCGAAGGTGAAGTGGGGTTCGAAGAAGAACCTTTCAACCCCGTCCCCGTACGTGAACCAGTAAACGTCCTTATATCCGGCACAGGCGGTTACCCCCTGCCTAACAAGCCAGGGAAGCAACTCCTTACCGGCTAGGCATGACAGGAAGTTGATAATCCGACCGGCTAATAACTTAGCCATCTCAGTATCCCCCACAATTATCACCACCTGCCCATCCTGTCCCGTAACTACATTAGTATTACCGTGCCCGTTATAGGTTATGAAGGCAGGATCATGATCCCTAATCGATTTAATTAACCCTTCCCTAGTAGCGCGACTAGCATATAGGTCATCGACCTCGAACCCCTTTTCAACAGCCACGTCCAATGAGAGGGATTTAACGTATGGGGCGCAGATGTGGGTGGCCTCCTCGTAGTCCGGCCTGAAGCCGGAAACCCATCCCAGCGATGCCAGCTTCCACTTAACGTTGTCCTCGAACCACTTGATTACCTCCTCGTCGCTCAGCGCCTTAAGCCCCCTAGCCTCCAAGTACTTCTTTATGATTTTAAGGTGCTGTAGGCCTAGAGGGGTCCTTTTACGCATGTGATCCGCTATTTCAGACGGATCGTATCTATTAGGCTCCCCTATCACTTCCCGCCACCCCTCTTCCTCAGGTACTCTATTATCTCCACTACGGTATAAAGTCCTAGGCTGATCAGCAACATGTAAACCGTATACTTTATCCTGTTCCTAAGCCAGTCCTTAAACTCCCCCATACGTTTTTTAAACGGGTACGGGTAGATTTAAAGGTGATGAGCTTCGTACCCGTAGCCTACAGGGAGGTAACTATAAGGGTACTGTCGCCCAGCGTATCGATTACCTCGTTATCCGTACCTCCTACAGTCTACGTGGGGCAGGAGGTATCCCTAACCGTTAAGATCTCGATATCACTACCTTCAGGCTATACCCCTGCCGGAAGAGTGATAGACACCTACAGGAACGTAACGGTACCGCTAACGATATCCGGGAATACCGCTACGGCCAAGCTCAAAGCCCCCGATAAGCCGGGGACGTGGAAGCTAAGGGTGGAGGTAGGCTACATCGCGCCTAGAGTAAAGCCTCCACCGCCTAAGCCCAGACCCCCACCGCCCAAACCCAAACCTCCAGTCATCAGGCCTCCAGCTGGATATTCATTTATAATCACCCCTCAGGGATGCTTCGATTCGTCCGGCAGGTCGGTACCATTGGCTACGGCTTTGAAGGGTCCTACCTACGTCAAGGCAGGTAGATACAAGTGGGGTAGCGTTAGCGCGGGAAGCCTTACGGCTGAGAGGGGCACCAAGGTAGTTAACTCCACGCTCAACCTCCTGAACGGCTCCAAATTATACGGGCTGGACTTCGAGAACTCCGCCGTTAAGGCCGTAAACGCGTCCGGCATATCCGTATCGAACTGCTACTTCAAGGGGGCGGGGGACGGCATGTACTGTTATAACGTTAAGGGGGTGAAGGTAACTAACTGCACCTTCGAGGACTGCCCCCATAGCGGCTTCTACGTTACAGGTCCGGCATCGGACGTGGAGGTGTCCAACTGTAAGTTCATTAACTGTAGCGTTAAGCACCATTGGTACGTAGCGATGTGCGAGTTCTTCGCCAGAGGAGAGATAGGCAACGTAAGGGTAGAGAACTGCGAGTTCTACGCCGACAAGCCGACCAGCCAGCAGGTAAGCATGGTCCTACTGAGCGCCGAATCCGGCTACTACCTGCACGACGCTGTGATAAAGAACTGCAAGTTCACGGTTGTGGATGGCGAATCGGGTAAAGGCTTCGCCACCGCGATTTATGTACACGGGTGGCCCTATGCCGACCACAGGAAGCCTCACGGATATTCTCCTAAGAGAGGGGTCAAGACCGCCTATAACATACGTATAGAGGGCAACGTGATAAACAGCAGGGGCAAATTATACAGGGGCATCACCGTAGTATACGCTAGGAACGTGGTATGGGACAGGAACAGGATATCTGGAAGGATAATACAGGCGCCGTTCTACGCGGGCGGCTCCATAGCCGTAAGGGGTACGGGGAACTCCCCTAGAAAAGGCATACTAGCCCATTGCGAATATTGTTACATACATTAAAAAGAAAAGAAGGGATTTTAAACCGGCGGCCTCGGACAAACAGGCCTAGTAACGTTAGGTTGCATCCTAACGGGTATAATTTTCGAAACGTTGAAGCTTATGACGTACTTACCCCATATATCGTACTTGGCGATGAACCAGCTCCAGCCACGAACCTCCACGTATCCGGTTGACGCCATGCCCTCGCCGAACGCTTTAAGCGAGTAGCCGAGCCACTTCTTCGCCTTGACGGCTTCACCCGCCGAGAAGAGTCCGATGGCCGAGAAGCCTGAGGCCTGCCATCTGTATTCGTAGGCGGTCTGAAGGTTGCCCTTACCGGTGGCCGTGAGTGTGGAGTTGAAGTTGTAGGGGCCGTCCCAGCTTATACGGCTATCCAGCTTCCCCGAGAAGGTGCCGAGCCTTATGAAACTGTCGTCGCCGAAGTTGACCTCGGTTACCGATACCTGGTCGGCTGTAACGCTGGCGGAAATCACGGTCGGCGAGGCGTAGGCGGTCGGTAGTAGCAATATCCCCAACAGTATTAGTAACCCCTTCATCAAATCTAAAAATGAGGTGGGAGGATAAATGTTTAAGGTATACTAGAACAACATCATTATGTTACATTTCCATATACATTATTATTCGTACCCAAATCGTTTATCGTGGTGGTGCAATCCTTTAAGAAGTTATAATACACCCAGTTATCATGGGTGGGCGAGGATAATTGAATTCCCGTATCACAAGCGTTGAGGATGTTGAAGTTTATCCAGTTCTTGTAGTCATCATCATCTATTAAAACGCCATAGGTGCAGAGAATGATCGAATTGCTACATAAGGAATTAGCTTGACAATAAGGGTAGCCGTTCAACATCTCTATTCCCGAATCGCAGTTTATTATCTGGTTACCGGTAACTTGGATCGAAAGCGAATAATCTAAAATGAGTACGCCCTTCCCTACGTTGTTTATGTAGTTATTGGCTATGATGTTTCTTTTACCGTTGTGGGAGACTATCCCCCTCGTCCACGTGACGTAAGGTTGGCTATGGTCTATCGTGTTGGAAATGACGTTGTTGGAAATGACGTTGTACATGCTTTCTGCATCCGCCTCGACGGAGTGGTACCATCCAATTACTTGGATTCCGCTACCTTTATTATCCTCGCAGGTGCAGTTGGTTACGATGTTTGAATATGACTTGTATTGAATCCTTATCCCGTCGTAGTCATTCTCAAAGGCGTGAACCTTTATAATTTTATTCCATGATGATCCATCCGTCAGCATTAGTCCGCATCCCCTGTTGTACCTTGAACTCAAATCAGATGATCCGCTGGCATACATCCCTCCCCCTCTTACCCACAGCTCCTCGAAAACGCTATGGGAAACCTTAATCATTAAAACGCTGGAAAAATTATCCTCCCAGGTGGGGCTAGATGGGGTGTAAGATTCCTTATTTCCATCCAGATATAATCCTTTTAACTTTATTCCGACATTTCCATTAGTCGAATCCTTGTTTTGGATGACCGGTTTCCCTCCCGGCCCCCTAAGGACGGTTAACCTTCCCTCACCTATTAAGCTCGTATAGCTACCTATCTTCAGGGTGTCGGATAGCTGGTAATCCCCCCTCTTCACGAGGACGATTCCACCTCCCCCACTTAACTTATCTAAAACGGATTGAAACACGTAGAAGGCATCCCCATCGCTAAAATCTATTCCACCGGTTGAATTTATGGCCTTTATTACTCCTCCCTCCTCGAAAATAATGTAATCATATGGTAGTTTTAAATAACCCAACGGGATCGCATCACCGGTATCCGTCGGCGTACCGAGGTTCTTAATAACATGACCTCCCCAGTCCTTGTCCGCATCTATCACAAGCTCGCTTAGGGGAACCAGTTGGTCGCTCCTACTAGTCTTAGCTATATAGGATGAGCCTACACCGTGTACGCCTGTAGCCGCCGTCGCGTGCGAATCCAAATCGCTTTTCCTCAACGAATCGTTAGCGTCCACCGGCGTACCTAAATTCTTAATTACGTGGCCCAACCAGTCCTTATCTACATCTATTTCCAGCTGGCTAAGTTTCGTTACTCCCGCGGTAATCTTCGATTGCCAGACCGGCATTAACCCTGCACCCCCACTACCCTAGCCAATCTGATGCTCGGGTAAGTACTGGTCGGAGCTGATATTTTAGCGTAGAGCCTCACGGCGGTAACCACCCTGCCGTTCGGGATCGCGTCGTAGAACCACCTGAGCCAGTCGTCGAACTTACTCCCCTCCGCCACGTCCACAGGGGGTATGGATGCCTCCGAACCGTCGTCCAACAAGGCCCTAACCTCGAAGCTTAAAGTTACGCCGGAACCGGACGGGTTCTCCGCCACTATATGAACCCCCTCGATGTAGACTATCGAACCGGTATCGGGCTTAACCTCATGTATTAGGGAGTAGTCGGTGGTCGTTACATCGACTAGCTCGTCGAAGCCCTTATTAAGGCTTAAGAACGGCAGGCTCAGGGGCCTTAGGTATCCCACTTAACTACCCACCTCCCGCCCTCACTATTGGAGGCGCCGAAGAAGTAGGGGTGCTTTACGAACGCTACCCCGTTGTCCAGGTCCCACTCCTGCCTGGCCGAAAGCAATTCGAGAGCGTGGTCGAACCACTCATCGTTAATGCTTTTAGCTACCTTGGCCCACAACTCCGCCTTTTTAAGACATTCCGGACAGGAATACGAGTCCACCAGCCAGGGGACTACCCTAGGGCCGAAGTAACGCAATCCCTGCCACAGGTACGGATGGCCCTTTACCTTTATCACGTGTCCATCCACTTCGACGCCTTCGGTATTCAATGCCGCCTCGGGTATCGGATCCACGTGCCTAGGCCATACCTCCAAGAAGAACTTGATGGCGCATTCGGGGTAGCCGAGCAACCGTCCTATAGTAGCGTGGTCCCCCTTCATATCCGCCTCCCTGAACTTATAGGCCGTTTTCCTATCCCTAGCCACCACGCCGTAAACGAGGGAGTCGAAGTCCAATTGTCGAACCGGATAATGTTTATGTGCGAAGCCCTGCCAGCGCCTACTACGCCTGATCGGAACCCACACCAATCCATCCTCCACCACCTGATCCATCTGCTGGTCGAAGCTCTCGGGATATACGTGCAGAACGTCCGCCTTCCTATAACCGCGCCTGAGCATCTCGTACTCGGTCAGGTGGATGAGCCTATTGGCCTCGCCCAGCCACCTGACGGCGAACTCCTTTCCCGGTCGGGCCGCAACCTTGACGAACGGGTACATATCGCTTAATATTAAGCGCTATCCTAAATATTTCCTTGTACGCCTCGCAGAACCTAGTCTTATGCCTCCAGTCCGGCCAGCCCTCCCTCGGACATCCTCCCCTGCAATACGGGAAGTATGGACACCCCCTGCACTCGGTTTCACGTAGCAATTCTTCACGTACGTTCCTACCTCCCGTAGGCCTAAGCTCCATCGTGCCGAACCACCTGTCGCAACCGGTTACCGATCCGTCGGGCAGGATGGCTATGGTCCTGGGGTTGAAGGGGTCGCACCCCGCCATCCAGCACACTCCCGGCCTGCCGAAGACGGTTTTAACCGCGTCGCTGAACGGCGACATGGGTATCCCCTTGGCCAAGCTGAACAGGAACAGGTCCCGGTACACCTCCTTTAGCCGGGTCGGTGAAAGCTCGTACTTCCTAGTCGCCCCGTCGCCGAACAGGGGGTTCAACCTGAAGGTGATGCCGTAGCTGTAGTACATGTGCTCCAGCCACTCCTTAAGCTTGGAGAGTTTTTCATCGCTACCGGCGTTCTGTACCGACAGGACGCATATCCCGCCCACCCATATCTTATTGCTACGTAGTTTCTCTATGTTATCCATCAACCTAGAGTAATAGATTTTGTACCTCTCCTCGTCAGGGAACCCTCTGAGGCGGTTTAGCTCGTAGGGGCCGTCTATACTTACTCCCACGTTCGTCCGGAACTTCTTAAACAACTCTACGTGCCGGTCGGTCAGGGCGTACAGGTTTGTCTGCAGGCTCGTCTGACCCGTCAAGCCGTATATCTCAGATAATAGGTACTCGAAGTCGTCGATGGGCGTCAGCAGAGGCTCCCCGCCGTGCAGGTGAACCGACCTGCCCGGAGTATATATCCTCTTCAACGTCCCAACCATCTTCCCCACGTCGGCGTTGTAAACCGGCTTAGCGTGGGTATGCCTCCACGCGAAGCAGTAGGCGCATTTAAGGTTGCAGGAAAGGGTGGGCACTAAAAGAATGGTCATTTTACCAGCCCACCGGCCCATCGGCGAACTCCGGCCCATCGTAATGGGACATGTCGGCATGATCATCATGCCCTATACCCGACGCATCCACGTGGTCCGAGAAGTCGGCATGGATAACATCTGTGTGCGGGCTTGAATCCCCATGAGCGCCATCTACATGATCGCCGAAATCGTCATGTGCTACATCATCGTGCCCGGTGGAGTCCTGATGGGGGCTATCGCTGTGGTCGTTGAAGTCCTCGAAGGGTACATCTCCGTGAGGGGGATATTCGTCGCTATGGGTTACATCTCCATGATTGCTGAAATCTTCATGAGGAGTATCGCTGTGGTTGTAAAAGTCATAATGGGGTTCATCTATGTGGCCTTGGAAGTCGTCGTGGGGCGTATCGGTATGAGGTTGGTTCCAATGATCTTTATGATCATTATATGCTATACAATCCATATATCCTTCATCGCTGTGATATACACTACACCAATTCTCATGTACATAATCTATGAACGGTCCATCCCCGTGCGGTTCATTGTAATGGTTGGGGAAGTCCTGATGGGCATAGTTGGTGTGCTGGGTAAAATCACTATGGCTATCGGTATGGTCGGGGAAGTCCGAGTGGGGGGAATCTAGGTGATCCGAGAAGTCCTGATGGGTAGTATCGCTATGATGTACGGAGTCGTTATGCAATCCATCGGAGTGATCCGAGAAGTCGCCATGTGCTACGTCATCATGTGTCGTGCTATCTCCATGCCCACTATCCTCGTGGTCGCTGAAGTCCCCATGAGGTGTATCATCATGGCTGGAGGAGTCCCCGTGCCCTTCATCAATATGGTCGCTGAAATCCTGGTGGGCTTTATCGGCGTGGTCGCTGTGTACCCTATATCCGCCTACGCTCTCGTCGAAGTATAGGGGATAATCGTCTCCGTACGGTAGCCCTATTACCCGGTACCACCTAGCCATCTCATTCCTCACGTAGTATTTGATAATATACGGTTCTATAAGTTCCCGCAGTTTGTTGCAATGTGAGCTTCAACCCGTACACGACTACGGTCCTAGCTATCGGCTTAACGGCCCTATCTAGGGGGCCGCTGAGGGACATTTCATCCACCTTGCCCCAATCGCTGTTATAATAGGGCTTTACGTACATCCTGATCGTTACCTCATCCCCCGCACCCAGCTCCCTTAAATCTATCCAGCCTAGGTAGATGCCGGGAGATGTGGTCGAGAATATCTCCTGCTCGGTCCCGTCGAGGTCCACCCTATCCTCCTTGATCAACCTGATCCTGTAGAAGTAGGATAGTTGGTATGGGGAGAGGCGAAGCAAAGTCCCCATGCTCACCACTCCACGATATATATTTTACCGGGATCGGTATCGGGATCGTGGGATGATATATCCCTGATCTCCAGGCCCGAGACCAAGGGTACCTGTTTATCCTTCGACTTCACAAGCCACGCGTTGACCTCCCCGCTAGCCGGGGATGATAGCGCCCACAGCTCCAAATAGACGTATGGAAGCCAACCGGTAAGTATGGGTGAAATAGTCCTACCCTCCGCATCACCCAGCTTGACCTCGAACTCCCCTACGGAGAGGGCGCCGGAGGTAGTCGCATTTTTATTGGCCTTGACCCTAACCCTTATGTCGGCATCCAAGCCGTTGAGCACGTAGATGGTATACGTCCTCAACGAAGGGGTTATGTTCACTATAGGGTAAACTTCAACCAGCTTCCACCACCTCTACGTCCTTCTCCGTTACCGGTATAACGGTATCGCCCACGACCAGCGAGCCGGACACCTTCAGCTTGCTCTTATCCACCTTCTTCCCCTTGGGAACCCTAATTATGATCTTGACCGGCATAGTTACACCAATTAAGTTACTCTAGGAACTCCTATTAAATCAGTTATGAAATAAAACCTTACGAAATTTACCGCAGGAGCTAATGGCTTAACCTCCAAAATTATAACATCGCCCCTGTTAAGCGTGAAATTAATACCCGGAACGGTCCTTACTAATACCTTTCCATCCCCCCATCCATGCCATAAAAGCATCCACTTATCATTGGGTATCTCGCTAAGGTATACCATGTTCGCTAAGAACCACTTAAATTGTGATGCATTCATCTTACCTATCCTAAACCTTATTCGGTAGTTCCTATCATAACCGGCCTCCGCCTCGGCTAGGGAAATGGAAAGGGTATTTTCCTTAAACCTATAGGTAGAGTAAAAACGGTCGAAAATGGAGTCTGCAAATATGAACCACGTTATACCGCTAGTATACAACGGCTCCGTTACGTATGGTGAAAAATCGAAAAATGCAGTACCTATTACTTTAGCCTGTCTTACCTGAAGGGAAGGAAGTGTCGATATGGATACGAACCTACCGCTTTCTGTGCTCAAGGGTATAACCTCTGTTTCTGTATTTGTCTCCACTTATAGGTAAACTTAGATGGCATAGTTATACCATTAAGATGGATGAGTACATCGGCATCTTCAGAAGTATTTTCATTATACACCTTGAGCGTTACATTTTCATAATAGTCTATTCCACCTTTAAAATGCATCTCCACTTTTCCATATCCTATGCTTCCTAGATGCCTAGTATTACGTAACCATATTTCTGCTTTGAGAAGTGAGGAGAGTGATGATGAGATGTATACATCGTATATAAAGAGTACCTTATTTTCCTCCACCGGTACGGTAGTATCAACTTCCCCTCCCGCAGGTATCGTAATAGATAGGTTGAACTTGTAGCTCTCTTGAAAGAATGAAACGGTAGGTACGGGTTGCTGGATAATAGCTATAGTACCTTCTGGGTACCCGCTCACTAGTACTTCACCCCCACCAAGATCACTACGTAGTGCCTGTTGTCCTTATCGTCGTTCCTCACCTCCGCCTCTACTAGGTCTCCGGGCCTCACATCTATTTCAGGCTCCAGCGTAAGCATCATGTCGTTCCCGTCTAGAGGCCTGTCCGAGACATCCCTACCCGCAATCCTAACCCTTACCTTCACCAGCCTCTCGTTGGTCGAGGGGTCTATACAGCCGGTATCCCACCTCAAGATCAGCCTGTCGGCTACCCCGGCTACATCTACAGTCTTCGAGTTCTCCGAGAAGCTAACGGTTTGATTGGGCAGGACTACCGTGCTGAGGTTGTAGTACCTCCTAGGCAAGCTTCTCCAGCTCCCCGTGAAGCTCTATACCCGCATCTACAGCCGAGGGCTGGATTAAGGTTACGAATACGTACAGGTCGGAACTCGTAGCCTCTATTATCAAGGGCATCCTGAAGGTCCTCATCAACTGCCCGTTCGAAGCCAGGTTGAACCCGATCCTAGCCGGGTTGTTGGTTAAGGTAGCGGTATCGGTCCCGACCCTCACCCTGAATAAGGTTTCCCCCTTGCCCCAAGCATCCACCTCGTATATTTTAAGCTTCCATCCCTGGGGTATCGTATAGTAGGACTTCCCGGTCTCCCCGTTAACGGTTAAAGATATCGAGGCCTCGCTGGTACTACCCGAACTCTCCCCGTAGATATCTATTACCTTCTTCACGGCCAACCACCCAGTATACTCCTTATCTCGTCGGGGGTAGCATCTATCGGTATAGGCCTACCGGTCTTCATGTAGGTCTGGAAGTTGTAGTCGAAGGGTTCGGGGCCGTAGATCATGAACCAAGGTAGCTTCAGCTTACCCGAGAGCACGGCTTCATATAGCGATGCGTCCTTAGGATACTTGACCTCGTACCACATGTAGTCCCATTCAATGTAGGGGTCCACCTTCTCGGTCTTGTACGGGTTCCTGAAGGCGAAGTCTAGATGTACGTTGGGTATGGCTATGAACTCTATCGGAGGCCACTCGAAGCCGAACGGGGTATCCGTGTAGGCGCTGAGGATGGGGTTGTAGGTTCCCTGAAGGCTCCCGGAAGTGAAGTATTTGAACACCTTGACGGGAGGCGTGAGCTTAAGCTCCACGTGTAGAAGGTAATCCGCCTCCCTGAAGTAGAACAGGTCGTTGATATCCCTCGCGTGGATAGATATCTTGAACCTAACGGGGTCGGTAACGGTATCGGGATCTATCGAAGCGCTTAACACCCCCCTGCTGACCAAGCTACCGTACTCGAACGGGGTGGGCTTCTCCGAGTGGCACCTAATAGCCCTGAATATTATTATACCCTTGCCCTGATCGGTTACGAAATTCAATACCCCATATTCCCCGGGCTTAAGATACCTCATGCTCCACCTCCTCCGCTAAAAATAATATGTCTCAAGTTAAAAAGTAAGCGTAATACGCTACCAGTATCCTAAAGCCCTGAGCCTCTGCATCAACTTCTCCTTATCTATCAGCCTACCCGCCCTCTCCTCGACCCTCTTGGACTTCAGGAAGGCTACGTACTCCTCTAGCGATTTGAACTCCCTACCCAATGTCGGCTTGGTGCAGGGCCTGCATCCTATACTGGTATACCCCTTCAGGTATAACGGGTTGACAGGGATATTATTCCTGAGGGTGAACTCCCATACGTCCATGAACGTCCAATGGAGTAGCGGATGCACCCTTACGTGGTCTGCCTCCTCGAAGTCCCTGAAGAACAACCCCCATCCTATCAACTCCACCGGCTGATCCTCGTACTTCCACCTCCACTCCGAATCCCTAGGCGAAATATACCTCTCCTTCATCCTTATGCCGTGCTCATCCCTCCTAATCGATACTATCAGGGAGTCGAAGCCGTATTCCTTCATCAAAGCCTTTAAGGCTTCGGTCTTCAATTTATGACAGCAGATCTCTACTCCGTGAACTTCAGGCCTGATCGTATCGGCTTCGGGATGTTTAGCTACTAACAGTTCAAAATTCCACTCATCTGCCAACCTATCCCTGAATTCATATACCTCTTTGAAATGTTTACCCGTATCTATGTGTATTACCGGCCAAGGTACTTCCCCGAAGAGCCTCCTTGTAAGCCAAAGGAGTAGCGTAGAATCCTTACCCGTACTCCATAGCTGGGCCGGTTTCTTGAAGTTGGCCTTAACCTCCCTGAGTATCCACTCGGTTAGCGAAACCAGATCTCCCCCCATACCTTCACCAACTCCTCCCTAAGCACCTTGCCGTGCAACGGGCTAGAGGACAGCTTCCTGAACTCCTCCTCGCTTATAGGAACCCCGAAGGTAGCGAAGAACCCGCATCTGGGGCACTTCATGTGGATATCGCAATGTCTAAGTTCAATACCTCTATGATAGTAGCACCTGAAGTCGTGCAGTAGTAATATACTACCGCATATGGGGCATTTAATCAAGTCCTCCGGTATTATCACCGCCCCTAACTTAGTATCCTTAACCCTCCACATTACATCTCCAGAGCCGATATAGTGGCGTCCATCGTAGCCGAAGTACTCGTAGCCGAGCTTTCAGCGGTAACCCTCAAAGTCCTAACCTGCCTGCCGCTACTTATCTTCGTGAAGTCGTAGTCGTTCGGGCCGAAGCTCTCGGTGGATGTGCTACCGGCCGCGGTGGTCCTAGAGGCTATTTCCGCCTCGCTACCGTCGTCCAAAACGGCTATTATATGTATGGTAGCCGATTCCCCCGTCCCCAAGCCTGAAGGAGTAGCCTTAATGGTCAACGGCAACAGGTTGTAGTAGTTCGATTCAACCGACAGTTCAACTATGGTAGCCGGAGAACCGGATACACCTATGGCAACCCCAGTAGCCGAGTTCTGGACGTACCTGCTTAAAGAAGACCAGTCTATCGCATCTGCCCCTCCCCTGTTATGCCTGCTAGCATGGGAGGTAGCGGTTGAGCCGTCGGGAAATATTACCTCTCCACTATTAATTAGCCTCCTAACCCCCATGCTTACACCTACCTTAAAAAAGGAGGGTTGAGAAAAAAATGTATCTATTTAGTTTAAACCCCTAAGATCAGGAACTCGAAGGTAACCCCGCTTAGATCGGTACCGTCGCCCACCTGGGTAGCCGGGCCGGATGCCGTAGCAGGGTAGTTGTACTCGAATACCGGTACCGTCAAGGTATTACCGCTTACGCTTATAGATGCCGGTTCGACCTTATAGCCCCCGGATGCGGAGGCCACCAGTACCTTCAACACCTTCCTCACTACGGGTACGGTTACGCTGAAGCCTCCAGCCGAGTAGCTCGAAGGCCCTGAGGTGCTACCCCACACCAGCAACTTGCCGTCCCTAGTGGCGCCGATTACCTCCCAAGCCACCTACTTCACCTCTACGCGTAGAACGTACTTTCGCTCTTCAAGTAGTCGTACTCGGCGTAGATCAATCCCAATGGCTGTATTTCGATCTCACCGGTCTCCAAGAATAGCATCCTTATGTAGTGGCTACCGGTAGGCGTAACCAAGATGTTGTTGTAGCTCTTAAGTAAGGTTATGTACTTGTCGGTCTTAGGTATCTTCATTTGAGGCTCCACGTAGAACACCGGGTAGTCCTTAGCTCCGTGATGTAGCCTCCAGGCTACCGGTTTAATCCCGTAGTATATTAGCCATCCCTGGTAGTAGTACATCCTCTGCTGTCCGGAAGTAGTGCTACCGGTTATAGGGGAGCTGGAGCTTCCGAACATATCGTTCCATCCGGCACTCGAAATCGTCTTAACCCAAGTGTTCGCACCTATGAAGGCCCTGGGGAATATCAGCTGGAATCCGAACTGGCCGCTTGAAGGGTTGAGGCCCCCGAATACGGTACTGCCGCTGAAGGTAGCCTTAGCTATACCAGCCGCTATCTTGTAGAACTTCCTCTGGGAGTCGAACCAGTCGGCGATCTCCGGGTCGAGCCTGCTTAAGTTGTCTAGGATGGTGTTCCAGTCGCTGTCGAATATAGCTTCCTCATCGGGAGTTAGGGGCTTATAGGGTATCTCCTTGGCCTCCCCGAACAGCGTATTCTTGGCGAACTCCTCCAAGTCCTTTTTCTGCTCAGGGGTTAGTTCAACGGACATATTTACCGCCGGTAGAGAAAACGCTTTAAAGGTTAAAAACGTACCGTAATACGTAATACGCTATGGTGGAGAAGAAAATATACAGCCTTAGGTTGAGCGAGGAGGTAAAGAAAAAACTTCAAAATACGATACAGAGGGATATAGTTTCCAAGCGTAAATTCAGGGACGTAGACGACTTCGTACGCTACCTACTGTACCTCTACGAACGCTACCGCTCTATTTGAACTGGATGGTAACCGGAGCCGGGGCCGGTGCTGGTGCGGGAGCAGGGGCAGGGGCTGGCGCTGGAGCCGGTACCGGGGCTAAGCCCCCCGTAGGCGGGGGGCTAGGCGCGAAAGGGGGGCCTAACGTTACACCGGCATATTTGGATAGGAGTCCCTCAGCCCCCTCCACAGTAGCATAGGCCACAGCTGGGGTTAGGTAGGTCTTGAAGGGTAGCTTGTCGAAGTAGCTGGCTAGAACCCCGGCAAGACCTATTCCGAACTTTATCTCCTCCCCGTAGGTTATACCGGCCTGGCTGGCTACCTTATCTAGGACCTTGCATATTACTTTTCCTAACCCTATACCCAGTAGGTCTACCAGTACCTCCTTCATATGTATACCTCCCTTCATAGTAATTTCCGGGCTAGGCTTTTTAAGTTCTTCCCCGCCTTCCTCCGGCATCTTCCCCGACCGTGTAGATTTACCCCCCTCTAATTTATACAGCTTACGGTACTCCTCTATGACCACCTTCACCTCCTCCTCGCACCTAGGGCAGATGTGCTCCTGCTCCGTCTCCTTAGCGTACTTATCCGCCTCCCTCCATAACTCCCACGCCTCCTTGAACAGCTTTTCAAGCCTGTCCGGCGAGAAGCCGTGATACAACTGGTCGGCTAGGTCCAGCCTCATATCCCTCAGCTTGGAGGCTAGGCTCCTCATATCCTCCCTGAGTTCCTCGTTGGAGGTCTTAGCCGCGACCTCTATCGCATGGTATTCAGCCGCACCTATATCGGCTAGGGCGTTAACCGCCTCAATCCTGGTGGCTTCATCCTGGTAGCCCTGATAGACCTTCTCCAGTACTTCGCTAAGCTCCCTTATCGCTATGGGTAGGTGCTTGCCTATGATGCAATGCAGGTCTACGTTATACTTCCTCATCGGGGCTTCGAATTAAAAAAATAGGTTGGAAGGTAAAAAAGGTTTAACAAAGGGATTCCAAGTACTTCACTACGTCTTCCTTGGTTACGTCTCCGGCATCCTTACCCGTAGCGTAGCAGACGCTCTTCAGGATGCATTCAGGGTACCATTCCAAGAGTTCTGGGTCGAAGTTCGATTTAGGGGGCGGAAGGACCTTCTCAGGCTCGGTGATCTTAAGGTAGACTAACACCGGAACCTCCTTATCATATCCTATAACTTCGCCTTCGAGGAAGTTACCTACCTTAAGCTTGGTAGCTACATTTCTCAACTCCCTCACATCCAGCTCGAATAAACCATCGTAACCCTCCAGCTTCACGTAAACTTGGGTATATAATACGCCCTTCTTTATCTGCAAGATCCTACTATACACTTTGGTACCCGCCTTAATTTTAGCCGGAGCCATAACACCCTCCTCCCCCGAAATACTTTCACCCGACCACCTTACTTTTGTAAACCCCTCCTCCTCTCCCGCATGTATAGATGGTCTCTCCATTTTTCCTTTTTCCTCTTTTACTTCAGTCTTCTGGGCAGAACTTAGTGTGAACCTTTCACGCTCCTTATCCTCGATTTCCTTTATAATTGTAGGTAAATAGGAAAAATTCCACCCCCTCTTATCCAATTCCTTCCAGGCTTCTAACTGGATGTGCCGATCGTACTTAGCTATCTCTATTAACTTTCTAAAACCTAATTGCTCCCACAGGTATTCAAATTGTAGGGGTTCGGCGATCTTATACAATAGGTTTATCAGCTTACTAACATACGTTCTATCCTTCCGTATCAGCTTAGCTATATCTTCCTCCTTCCATCCCTCATTTTTAAGCCTCCTACATAAACGGGCAAGCCTTAACAATGATATGTTACCTCTAGCGAAGGCAAAATCCATAGATATTTTTAACAACTCCTCATAGCTACCTACCTTGATTGGAGGCAGGCAGGGGACCTTCCCCTCTACGATACCTTTAACCGATTTACCTTTCTTTAACAATTCCCTGATTACTTCGAGCCTATAGTTGCCGTCTAGAACCAGTAGCTTACCCTTATATTCTACAATCGCGAAAGGTTCTACAAGCCCGTTTTTAACTATACTCTCCTCAAGCATTTTCTTGGTTACTCCATCCATCCAGTTGATGTTGAACGGGTTTAGGTTAAGCTCCTCTATAGGTATATGAATTACCTTATCCATCTAGATCACCTTACAGCCCCGGCAATATCGAGAATCCACCGCTTTCAAGGCTTATCCCGCAGTACGGGCAGATCTTAGCGTCTTCGGGTATTTCACGCCCGCATCCCGGGCATTTCCTGGTCGGCTTTTTGACCTCCTGCTCCTCTTCCCCGGGTTCCCCGAAGGCCCTCTTCAAGGCCGTTATGAACAGCTCCGCCCAGTCCATCTTCGCCCACCTCTTTATATCCCTAGCGTAGTTCCAGTCCTCCTCGTCGAGGTATATCACTACCGTATGGACTTTACCCAACCGTCATCCACCTCCCTTCAATTACTCAGTCGTATTTACTTAATGAACTCACATATATAACTCATGTGTATCTGTAGAGAATTATAATAATATCATATTAATATTATTAATATGCAATTTTAACAGGATACTTCCCAGTACCGAATGCATATTATTTGAACTAAATGCTAATTTTACCCTACCATTCTCCCACTCTCCCGACCATCGCGGCATCATGAATCCGACCCCAGGTACTACATTTTTTAATCCCCACTTCCTACTTTCTACTAGGTGTCCTAGATGGCTGAAGAACCTGCCGGGAAGGAAACGGGGACCGAGGCGGAGGGGTCTGTGGAGGAGGTTAAGGGGCAGGGGGGTACCCCCGACATAAATATGTCGGAAACCATGCCGACGCAGGGACAGTCCCCCCCTCAAACAATGGAAGACAAGTTGAAGATCGTGGAGAGCGCCCCTGACCTCGAACTGCCCATGAACGAGAAGCTTAGGCGGGCCATCAGGGGGCAGAAGTCCCGCATGATAGCCGAGTACATACTGGCCAATCCGAACAAGCCCGTGAGCCAGATAGCGTACGAATTGGGCGTAGGCTCTTCTACGGTCTACAAGGTCAGGAGGATCATGGAGCTTGCAGGCTTACTGCCCAAACCAGAAGGAGATGAAGATGCCGACGGCAAGAGGAAGAGGAAGCCGTCCGATTCGGAGGCCGTCTTCAAGACGCTTTCACCTGATAAAGGCATCGTCGTATATACCCCGGTCGATTACGTGGGGAGGAAGATACTCGAGAACTACAAGATACGTAACAAGGCCGCGCTGGCCGCTAAGGCCGCTATTAGCGACATATATAAGGATGTCTACAGGGAAATGTTATTCGGTGAAGGTGAAGTAGGTTTGGAGGAAGGTCAGAAGCCGTCCTCGCTGTTGGATATGGAGGAGGTGAAGCCATTACTTCAGGAGGCGCTTAGGTTCAAGGTGCTGGGCAAGCTGTTATCCGATACTTTAAGCGTGGAGACCAGCGGTAACCACAACATGAACCAGATAGGGGTGATGATGGCGCAGATACAGAACCTTTACAACCAGAACATGCAGATGCTCCAAAACATGATTAACACCCTGCTAGGAGAGGTAAAGACGTTGAAGGAGAAGGTGAACCAGCCGCCTCCATCGGGCCTACCAGGCATGGAGGCCCTCATAGGCATACTCAAGGCGCAGAACGACATGATGGCGAACATCCTCAAGATAGCTACCTCCGGGGGCAACAACGAGAAGCTGGTAGCCTCCTTCATGGACTTCATGAGGGAGCAGAACAGGATAATGAGGGAGGCCCACGACATGTACATGCAGTACCTCAGGGAGGAGATAAGCAAGAAGCCCAGCGGTGAGGGAGGGCAGGTAAACCCGCTCGAAACCACTAAGATGTACCTAGACTTGGTGGCCGACTTCACCAAGAAGATAAGGGAGACAATGGAGAACCTAGGGATGCAGAAGGAGGTTCCCCCGGAACTGCTGACCAAGAAGATAGACTTGGAGATGAAGAGGCTGGAACTCAGCCACGCTAGGGAGATGGAGAAGATAAAGCACGAACATAACAAGGAGTTGATGAAGATACAGAGCGATATGGAGAGCAAGAAGTGGCAGGGGCTATGGGACTTCCTAGCTAGGAACAGGGTTATAACGGAGGCGTTAGATAAGGTTGGGGAGGCCGTAGGCGACAAGATAGCGAACATGATGAGGGGAGGTAAATGAGCGAGGTACTTGGCAGGGTCCTAAGCAGGATGGTGGCCTCCGCCCTGAGCAAGGTAAGCAAGGAGGATCTGTTGAAGGCCACCGGGGACTTCAGCTTCAGCAAGCTGGACGGCAAGACGTTCAGGGAGATACTTGGTCAGCTGTCCACCAGCATAGTTGTAAGTACGGTTACGGAGATGTACCTTCGCAGGTTCAAGTACCCGATCATAAACTCGCTTAGGAACATGAGCTTCGATAAGGTACTGGAGTACCTACAGAAGATCAGGCCGGACCTAGTGGAGGCGATGAAGTCCGACAGCAAGGTGTACGAGTACTGGTCCAAGGAGTGGGAGGTACTAAAGGAGAAGATAATAGAGGTGGTCAGGGAGGTATGAGCGAGAAATGCGAGGTCTGCGGTCAGGCCGTAGATGAAATAGAGAAGAAGGTATGCAAGATACTTTCATCCAGGCATGAAATACCCGAGGAGGCGTGCAGGGAATTGATGGACCTGAGGGCTAAGAACTACATAGACGTAAAGATGTTCTACCTCAGGCTGGCCGAATACGGTATAAAAGCCGATGAGTTCAACAAGGTACTTGATGATGTAATAGATGAGGTGGAGAAAAAGGTAGCCGTTAAGCTGGTGCAAAATAAAAAATGATTTTTTAACCGTTTATTTTTACCTACCTATTTACGCCCTACCCCTCCAGAGTTCCCTGTAGGCCCTGCCTAGCCCAGCCGCCTCGGCGGCCCTAGCGTAGCACTCGGTTATAGGTACGGCGCTGTGGGCGCACTTCTTGTATTCCTCCCTTATCCTCTCAGCGGCGGCGCTTAGGGCGTCCTGGGCTTCGATCATCTCGGGTCTAGCCCAGGCACCGCGTACGGTAGCCCTTAAGGTCTTCCTTAGCTCCGAGAGGCTCATTTACTTCACCGAGGGGAAATGCTTATCTTGCCGATTTAAGAATAGAGTCATTAGAGCGTCGGATGGGGTGCGTCGCTTGGCATCTAAAAGGTTAACGGTCAGGCTTAGGGGTAAGCTGTGGGAGCACGTGGAGTTCATGTCGAAGGCCCTGGGTTCTAACTACTCGGAGGCAGTAAGACATATAATTGAAGACCACATGATATGGTTCAAGTTCAAGCAATACCCTCCTTTCTGGGCCGTAGAGATGGAGAAAAGGCTGTACTCGCTACCGGTGGAGGACGCCAAGCAGTTCATAGAGAGGGCCTTGGAGACCCTGGATAAACTGGTGGAGATCAGGAGGAGGGAGGGGGTGATTAGAGATCCCGCATGCTAGGCTCCACAGGAGGTTCGATAAATTATTTCTAGGTAGCGAGTTCCCCGAGGTACACCTTATCAAGGACGTGTACGCGCCCAGCGAGGGTGCCGGGCACAGGAGGAAGATGCACGACGTTAAGACCAACTTCATGCTGGCGATCCTGCTGAGCCATAAATACGACCCGGTCAAGGTATTCGCATCCGCATGCCTCCACGACCTAGTGGACCGGCTTTTCACCAAGCTGTTCGAGGGTAAGCCTAGGGAGGAAAGGTATGAACTGTACAAGCTGTTGAGGAAGGTGGCGTAGCGGTCAGATTTTTTAGAGTACCCGTAGATTAAACATAGGGGATGGGATTGGGAGGAGATCCCGTACTGGAGTATCTATCCTGGCTGTGCAGGTACAGGCCTTCGGTTAAGATAAGGGTTGACGGCTACGAGCTTACACCGTGCCAGGCATGGCATGAAGTAGCCAATAATACTCCCCTCGCACCTCTGATAAGGAGGATAGTAATGAGCATGGTGGAGAGGAGATGAGCTACCTCCTCATAGCCAGCGTGTACGATACGAATACCGAGAAGGTGTACGCACAGCTTAAAGACCTGGGGTTCAGGATAGTGAACGACCCCGAGGAGTTCCTGAGGGAGATAGGTGGATCGGATAAGATAATAGTGATGTCTCACGGGGAGAGGGATAAGCTGTTAATAGGAGGGAGGGAGGCCGTTACGCCCGGCAACGCCGTAGTGCTGATGGATAAGGAGGGCTTCCTGATAATATGCTTGGTGGGGGCGTACCTGGTGCCTTACGCGGCTTGGCTGGCCCATAAAAAGGGCAGGAAGCTTAAGATGCTGGCGTTCAACGACAGGTTCGTATTCATAACGGATGAAAGGTATAGGCCCGAGGAGGACCCGTACCTAACCCTCATAATGAGGCCGGTGAGGGCGGTAATAGTATTCCTCAAGAACGGGGGGAGCGTGAAGGACGCCTTGAAGGTGTGGAGGGAGGAAGCGGAGAAGGCGTTGAAGGAAGCGGAGTCCAGCCTAGATCCCGTAATGGTAATGACGGCAGGTATGATTAAGCACAACATGTACTCACTCAAACTGTTCGACTCCAGCAATCCACAGCCCTGGATAGGGCAGGGGGTGTACCATCTACCCTGGTGGGTTTACGCCCTACCGGCCATAATATTAGCATTCCTAACCGCCTATACCGAGGTAATGAAGGCTATAAGGGAGGCCGAGAAGGGGGGATAGTATGTCCGAGAGGGTTTACGTCAAGGGTGAAGGAGATGTAAAGGTAGATGTACTCTGGAGCAGGAGGGTAGCCGATAAAATAGCTACGATGATGGAATTAAAGTACAATGTCGATCCCAACCGCCCGATACTCCTCCCGAGCGCTAGGTATCTGGTCAGGGTCGGCCTGGAGAAGCCATTAAAGGAGGCAATAAACGATTTAACCCAAGGCTTCTGGAACCCGTTGTGGCGTACTGCCGACTTCTGGGCGGATAGGCTTGATATACTGTTCTCCAAGTTCTTCGGGGCTATAGGGGCGGATTACGGAGGTATAGCCATAACCAAGGATGGTAAGGGGGCCGTAGTGGAGTTCGGTACCACCGGGGACATCCTCAGGGAGCCTAAAGCGCTGGATAGGGATGAGATGAGGGAGTTCATAGCTAAGTACTTCACCTTACCGGCTGTAGCCATACTGGACTGCCCGGAATCCGTGAACGAGGGGGAGTACTTTGTAGTATGGGTTGCTACCGCCCTGGAAAACCCGTTCTGGAACGTAAGGAGGATATCGGGGGTATGGCTTTCGGGAACCAGGGTTAGGATCGAAGCGTCCACGAATGGGAGGGACTGGTTCCCCATATCCATAGACGTACCCAACGTACCGTACGTAGCCATGAGCACCGATCCCGTGAAGTTCGTAATGGATCTAATAGACCTCATCAAGGAGGGGATGGGTAGGATCAGCGATGCCATGTTCAACCTGCTTAAACCGGTATTCAGTACCATTTCAGGCCTCATAGATAGACTGCCCCTAGAGGTGAAGGATATACTGGCTAGGGAGTTCGCGGATAAACCGTTGATACCGGAGGAGGGGAAGATACCCGTACCCATCAAGCTGAGCATAGGCGTCTTGGAGGACGAGGTATATACCACCTGGATGCTCAGGGCGGCATTCCTGTCCCCCGATGGGAAGGTATTGGCCTACAGCGAACCTAGGACGGTGAAGGTGATCAGGCCCAAGGCTAAGCTCCCTAAGCTAAAGGTAAAGCTCACCGTAGATCCTCCCAGATGCGATATAGGTGAAGAGGTATTCGTAGATGTTTACGTTACCGAGGTATTTCCCGACGGTAGTGAAGCCCCAGTCGAAGATGCGGAGGTAGCGGTCTACTACCGCACCGGAGAGGGATGGAAGCAGTTGAGGAGGTTCTGGGATTCGGGGCCGCCGGTATACCACAAGGGCAGGATGAGGAGGGTTCCCTGGATCAGGGGGAGGGTCGAGCCACCGGTAGGCCATTGGACTTGGCCGGTTGAAGCGAAGTACGGCGGGATGTTCACCCTGATAGCCAAGGTTACCGCAAAAATCCCTGTAAGTAGGGTTCCGGGCGCGGGTAAGGTTACGAAGACGGTTTACAGCAATATATTCGAACTTACGGTAGGCCCCGAAATAGGGCCTGTAGCTAGGCTAGTACCCTCGGAGGAGTACACTATTACAGGAACCTACGTGGAGTTCGACGCCAGCGTATCTAACCTAACCGACCTGAACCTCACGGCGAGGAACCTCGATGTCAACGGGATAACGGCTAGGGTACTGGTTGACGGCGAGGAGACTACGGACTACGAGATACTGACACCTGATGGTGAATGGGTTAAACCGTCGGGAGCCGAGGTATTGATGCCTCTAAGGCATAACAGGTTCTACACGGCTTCGATGAAGTTCAGGATGAAGTTCAATAAACCCGGGGACTACAGGGTAGAGTTCAGGGTTAAGCTGGCCGAGGGAGAGGTTGGGGACTGGAGGATCATACACGTTAGGGAGGCTCCCTACAGGATAATATTGAGGCTCGACGCGCCCGATAAGGTAGAGGTGGGGGAGGAGTTCAGGCTCAACGCGTTCCTAGCGATGGAGCTACCGCATAAACCTCCCTACTACGGGCCTGTGGGAGCGCTTCCGGGCGGAGTGGAGCTAACCCCGTTGAGCAACGTGAAACTCGAATTCTACATGGGCGATAAGCTGATAGGTAAGGCGTATACGGATGAGAACGGGGAGGCTTGGATACCTTACACCCTCTCGGAGGAAGGGGAGTATGAGTTTAAGGTATGTACTCGTGAATACGGTAAGTGCAGTAACGTGGTCAAGGTAACCTGTATACCTAGGAAGGTGGAAGTTCCGGTTAAGATAACCCTTCCTAAGGGCAGGGTACCCGTATGTACCTGGTCGCTGGTAAGGGTAACCGGTCCACCAAACTCTACGGTTAAGGTATGCTATAGGAAGGTTGGAGGAACTAGGCTAACCTGTACCCCCGTAAGGTTGGATGAAAAAGGTGAAGGTAGCTATACCGAGATATTCATGGAGAGAGGTACCTATGAGATAGGATACGTCAAGGATAACGAGTTCATCAAGCAGGGAGAGGTGGAGGTCTACGGGCCGTATCTAGACAGGCCGGTTTACGCCGAGGCCTATTATAAGGGCAACAGGATTCAGAACTACGTAACTGCGTGGGCGGGGGAGGAGATATACTTCTACGCTAAGCTGGGCGAGTTCCCGCTAGGCGAGGAGAAGTGCGTCAGGGAGAAGTATGAAGGATATCCGGTTAAGCTATGCGTAACCGGCCCCGAAGGAACCGAGATGAGGGAGTTCAAACTGAAGGTGGAGAGGAAGGGGGACAGGTTAAGGGTAGTATCCGAATACGCCCTGAAGTACACGCTTAAAGTAGGTACTTACGACTTCTACGTCCTGTACGACGGTAAGAGGAGCAACGTGGTAACGGTTCAGGCCTTCGCTAAGAGCCTAGAAGTACACCTGTATCCTTCAGGGGAGGTGGTGGCGGGTAAAGATGTTCAGATGGTCATAGAGGGGCCTCCGGAACAAGAGGTAAACGTGGTAATCCTGAGGGATGGTATAGAGGTGTGGAGGAGGACGTACAAGACGAGCAACATGGGATACGTAGTTCAATGGCTCAAGTTCATGACCCCGTGCTCCACTTACACGATTAGGTGCTTCATAGGTAGGAGCTGGGAGGAAGCGGAAGCTAGGGCTGAGACATCTATTAGAACGGCGTGCGGATACGTAGGGCTGGAGGTTTCACCCGAGGTGCAGACGCTACCCGCACCCGTGAAGATAAGGATGTGGACACCCGAGTTGTCCTTCGACGTATACCTTAAAGCCGTCATAAAGGATTCGGGAGGGAATACGGTAGAGGTACTTAAAGGATTCATCCCCAGGGGGAGTACTGAGTGGAGTACCGAGTGGGTGGCGCCTAACCCAGGGGCCTACTACATCTACGGGTACTGGGGATCGGAAAGGGGGGAGGAATACAGCGAGACCGTTCCAAAGGTCGTATCCGTAACCTTCCAGCCCCAGATGCTAGCGCCCGGGGCGTTGGCCCCGGAGGCCGTAGAGGTAGGGGTGTACAGGCCCGAGCTGGTGGGGGGCAATTACTTCCAGTTCGTAAGGGATGTAACTAGGGTTAAGGTAGATACCGTGCCTTTCGGCAGGATAGAGGAGTTCGAGGTCAGGGAGGTGGCGGGTACGGGTAGGCTGAGGATGGCTAGGGCGATACTACCTATGATGGCTACGACCGCCTTGATGGCCGTAGCGATCCTGATGGCGGGTTCGATTAAATACTATGCCAATTATCCCTCGCTACATAAGATACTTAACAACTTCTTGGATGCCTATGAGGAGGATATAGAGAAGATCAAATCGGAACTGAGGGAGATAAGGGATGGGCTGGCATATATAGAGAGGAAGCTCAGGGAGGCGACCCAAGCCGATAGGGAGGCGGATCAGGCTAGGAGGGAGGGCAATGAGGAGCGACGCAGGAACGCTAGGAGGAGGGCGGATGATGCTAGAAGGAATGCTAGGAGGAGAAGGAGGAAGAATAACAACAGGCTAGTAGAGCTGGGTAAGTGGTTCTTCAAGAACTTCATCAGGATATGGGCAATATTATCGGCTGTATTCACCGTAGCTATAATAATCTTCCAGTACGCATTATCCCATTCTTGGATAGGTATATGGTACTGTGAAGCCGACCTAGGATTGGAGGGCCGGGGAGAACCGGTAAGGGTGGTACTGGACTATGGTATAGATGGGAAGAGTAGATGGGAGGCCTTAAATAAAGAGATAAAGTTACCGATATTTACATTGTTAACGTTAAGAGGGTTCATAGAGGCCGACCTACCGTTCTTCCTATACCTCTTGTTAAAGGTAGCAGAGGCATCGGCTAACGTAAACTACAGTAGTGCATCTACTTTAAGGAGGGCTGAAACCGTAGGGGTGGACGAGGAGGCTTATCCTCCCAGAGGGGTTAGGATATTATGGAATAAGCCGGGAGTTCTTGGATTGAGGACTTACTGGGTAATTACCTACGGTGCAGTAGCGCTAGCGGGACCATCGGTACCGTTCATACCTAGGCTTGATTACGAGGTGTACCTACCTCTAGCACCTTTACCCTTCGTAGGTAATGTTAGGTTGATCGGTATAGGGAGGGAGGTGCTTCCTACCGAAACCAAGTTACATATAACGCCCATTATATGGTATTTAACGGACGTAACCGTAACTACTTCTCTCGGCAAGTTCCCATCTAAGGTCAAGGAAAATAAATTACCTATACTCGGTTATGACGGTACAAAATTACATACTTGGCCTAAGGATGACCCAGTAAAAGTAGGTGCCGGAGAAGCTATAGCACTTAGGGCGGTAGTACGGGGTAAGACCACCGTACAGATCGCGCCTAAGGGAGTTGAGGTCATATATAGATATGGTGAGGAAGAAAGTAAGACCGTTCAAACGGTTTTCGACGCCCCGATCAGAAACCTAGTTGTAACTATAGGGTGGAACGGTAGGAGGGGTGAAATAAGGAAGAGTGTAGACATTCTAGGATATACCGTAGATAAAGTTACGTTCTTCACGTTCGAGGCCCGAGAGGCGGTAACTTCACCACCCACCGGAGCTAACGGGATATTAGATGTCCCAGCGGGTTATATTATGGCGCCTAAGGAGGCCTATCCTCTAATACAGAACCTCAGTATAGGCATTACGGAGGACATAGGTTACGTCTTCATAATGAACTATGGTACCTGGAGTAGGGTTAGTCCCGAGTACTTCTATAACATACCGGTGCAGGTGATGGGCAGGGCGGAACCCAGTATAGACTTGGTTAAGGTTACGCTTCCTCCAGGCATCGAGTTGGATAAACCGTTCATCTTTAAGGGGATAATTACCGAACCCTCAGTAAAGGAGATTACTTTACGTCAGGGGATGTTCTATCCACCGGATGGATACCTAGCCGTTAGATTGCTTTCACCCGTTCCAGGGCATAAATATCAGTTAACCGCATTCCTCTCCCTACCAGCAGGTCTAGGAGATTTATCGATAATACCGATGAACGGGGAGGTGAAGGTAAACGAGGAGACTATAACTATAAAGGGAGATGTAGTGGAGATACCGTTAATGAGTAAGATAGATGAAGTACTCCTACTCTTTAGGATAATGGTGCCCGACCTAGGTATAACCGGTACCTCTAGGAAGACCTGGGGTAAGATATCATTTGAGTACAGGGATATAACTGTCGGAGGTAAACCCGTAACTAAGGAGGTCAGCGTATACCTCTTACCACATATAAAGGTTAAAGAGTGAGGTGGTTAAGTGGCCGAGGAATACGTCTACCTAATAATACCTGGAAAGGTACCTCCTACCTCGATAGCTTGGGATAACAACGTAACATCGTTACCGTCCTTCACGATAACCATAGACATGAGCAAGTTCACATCCGACCTGTTGAAGGTTATAAGCGACCTCCTGAAGGGCGTGAAGAAAGCTATAACTAAGCCGGGCGTAACTACCCAGCCTGGAGGTGTCCCTACGGTTACCGCTCCTGGCGGTGCCGAGGTTCCGCTGGTCAAGCCGGGTTATAATATAGTAGCCATAATGAGGATAGATACCACCGAGACCAGTACGGAGGTAAGTCCCGGTCAAACGGTTACCCTGAGCGTTAAGGTGGAGGTGTGGACGGTGGTGAAGAAGGAGGGTGAATATCAGGTAGTAGCTAGGAACCCCGTTCCAGGCGCATCGGTAACCATCTGGGATACGTATTTCAACCCGGAGGCCCCGCCGAAATCCAAGCTGACCAAGTACGTCGCGGCGGTAGGCAGTACCGATGAGAACGGTATGTTCTACTGGTCTACCGTGATGACGGATGTAGGGGTTCACAGGTTCAACGCGGACGTAGAGGTCCCCTCGCCCATCAAGGCGAAGGCTTACACTAACTCGGTTACGGTTACGGTAGGGGCGACTAGGAGGAGTAGGGAGGAGATAATGGAGGAGTATGAAAGGTGGTTGAAGACCCAGATGGCTATGGCTATCGCTACGGCTATGGGATCCGTAGTAGCGCTAGCGGTGGCAATTTATACGGCTTTGCGTAAGAGATAGGTGAGGGAAATGAAGGTATATTTTTCAACGGATGGAACTATAACGGGTATCCTGCACGTAAGATCCGATGAGGATAGGGAGATCTACGCGGTGATCAACGGGGTTTCCCCGGGTAAACTACTGGTGGAAGTGGTAATAGATGGGGTGGGATACCTATTACCCCTCATAGCCGAAAGTAGCGTGGTTAAGATACCTATAAGGTTGCACTCCCCGCCTCCAGGCAATCACGTATTGAACGTAGCGGCGTATAATACTCCCAGCGGTGAAAAGGCCTTCGGCTCCCTCGTAATAACCTCCCACGAGGTATACTGGCTGGATAGATGTGAGATGATATGTCAGGGCTATAAAAACATGGCCGAGATAAACAAGGGGTTCAACGACGAGAAGTACAGGCTGTACATGTCGGCCTACAACGAGTGCATCTCCAAGTGCAGGAGTAGCGTAGCGGCTGGGGGATCTCCGACCGAAGGCATATCGGCAGGACATCATGTAATCGTTACTGGGAAGCCCTCGGAGGAGGGGAACAAACTCTACAACCAGAGGCAACCGGGGGAGGCTAAAGCACCTCCACCTAAACCCTCAGTAGATATACCTCAGCTACCCGATTCGAAAGATCTTGTAAGCCTGGTGGAGAACCCATCACAGGTGAAGATAAGGGTATGTATAGCTGGAGCGGGTTGTAAAATATATGAAGTTAAGAAGGAGTGGGTACCTGACTCATTAGTGAAATACGCTGAGAACGCCATGAGGGAACTGGAACAGTATAAGGAGAGGATTAAGAAGGCTACCACCGCTTCTGAGAAGCTCTACTGGGCTAAGAGGTACGAGGAGAAGTACAACGCCTACAGGGATTACATATTGAACCAGATAAAGGCGTATGCTACGGCTTGGCTTATGAAGACCCAAGGGACGATACTGCAACAGTCCTGGAAGCAGACATATGATGAATGGGCTAAGTTGATGTGGCCTCGGGGAGAACCTAAATATGCGGGTAAGATAGTTCCTCCCGGACAGGCTGTAATAAGGGGCGGCGTGGAGACGAAGGGTAAGAAGGAGGAGGCTACAGCTACCATAACCGTTAAACCTACACCTCCCACCGGGAAGTCGCCCAAGAAGGAGGCGACGGCCCACTACTCCATCCCGCTAGATACCGTGTGGCTTCCAACGTCAACAGTACCCGATATAACTTCCCCCGTAACCAAGGGATATGAGGTGATAATACGGGGGCCTAACGGGGAACCGATCAAGGTGCCTATGGCCGTCTTCGGATGGGCTGGCGCCCCAGCCGTACCCAAAGAGGTTTATCTAGGATTGGGCGTAGCCATAGCCTTGGGGCTGGTAGGTTTACTGACGTTCCTCAGGGGTAGGACTTCATGAGCGTAGTAATTCCCCCGATCCTACTAATACCGTCCAAGGAGGTGGTTACCGATAGAAAGGAGTTCACGGTTAAGGTGGTTAAACCTAAGCCTCCACCGAGACTTCCCTTAGGGATGTTAATCGCCAGGGAATGGGGGGGTTTAATAGCCGACCTGGCGATAATTACGGTCTCATCCCTCGTATTACGGAAGGCTTAACTCAAACCTGTTTCCTTTTTATAGCGATGAGCTTCGTAGTTACGGATACTAGGGAGTTCGAGGTAACGGTTAAGAAGCCCGCCCCGCCTCCACCTAGACCTCCACCCAAGCCTCCGGTAGCCAAGCCGGTACTGAAGATAGTCGATCTGAAGTATCCCTCTACGGTTTCCCCCCTCTCCATGTTCTGGGTTACTTTGAAGGTTAGGAATGAAGGCGGTGTGGGCTTCCTACAGTTCGCGGATGTAGTCGATGCATCTACGGGTAGAAGTATTGTTAGGCTGGGTATACTGCCCTTCCATACCTACCTACCTAAGACCGTTCCTAGGGTTTCGTTTGGAAGGGGTTTGCCTATATGGGTTATGCCTAAGAGCGAGAGGGAGGTAAGGCTTCCCTGCATGGCTAGGAGGGAGGAAGGTACTTGGAGGCTTAGGGCTGAAGTTGGATACTACGAATCTCGATTCTTCAAGTTTCTGACTTGAACTCCTCCTCCAAGTCCTTTAACTCGGCTTCCGCGTAGGCTATAATATCTTCGAGTTTTTCCAGTACCTTTACGACCCTCCTAGTTATTTCCCTGGCATCCTTTACGGCCCGCCTAAGCGAAGAAATTTTCATCTCCGACAGTCTCCCTCACCCTTATGGCGTTCAATTCCAGCCAGTTCATTATCCTCTTGTATTCGGGGTCCTTGGAGTTGAACCTCCCAACCCACCCTATCTTACCGGCTTTAATCCTGAGTTCCACTTCGTCGTCCAGCTTGTACTCCCTGTACAGCACGTACCTGCAGAACCTGACTATGTCGAGTAGGTCCTCTAGACGTTCTATTACGTAGACCATCGATTTAGGTGTAGGGATAAACATATAAATGGATTTTCCGTGAGGGGTATGAAACTATTTCTTCTTGCCCGGCTCGGCTGGCTCGAGGTTTAGGAGCGTGGTGGCCAGCTTCAATCCCCTCCTCGCTACGTTCCCGGAGAGCAGGTGAAAGCCCGCCTTCTCCTGCGCCTTGGCCAATGCCTTGAAGAACTCCCTCCTCCCCACGTTGAAATCATCGTCCAGCACCAGCCTGGATACCGTTTCGGAAGCTATTATAGTGGCTACTTCGTGGATTACCGCCATTAAGTGGTACATGTAGTCCAGGTTCCTCATCATCTTGATGGCTTCTACCTTCTCCCTCCCCAGCTCCCCCTTCTTGGAGTCGAGTAGCTGTACTAGGTAGGAGTAGAGGTCCTCGAACATCGATATAGATATATCCCCGAAGCTAAATAAGCTATGCCTGAGGATGGAGGAGGTTAGGAAATTTCAAGGATCTTCCGAGGATCTTATCAGCTAGGAGATTCGGGAAGGCATCCGAGGATCATGTAATTTAGGAGATTCAGGATATCCTCCGAGGAATACTTATATTAGGAGATTCCATGCATAACCCGTTTATGAAACGGCTATTGTTACCGGTGATACTGCTCTGCCTGATGTCCATACCTGTACTTGAAGATCCCTCGCCTAGGATCTCCGTGTACTACTGGATGGATGAAAACGTGGCGAAGATATCCTTCTCGGACTTCCCTTGGCCCCTATCATCCATACTGCCCAAGGAGCTTACCTTCAACCTTTCAGGCAGTAACAGGACATTCTACGTAAGCCTGCCGGTAATAGGGAGGGTCGAGGTTAAGGTGGTGGTGTACGAACCGTAGCTATGCTAAAGGAAGGTCCCTCGAATACAGGGTTAGGGATAAGCTGAGGAGGATGGGTTTCTTCGCCACTAGATTACCTGCCAGCAGGCCCTTCGACGTGCTAGCCGTAGGGAAGGGGAAGGTGCTGTTCATCGAATGCAAGTACCCTAAAAGCCACTTCCCCGAGGATAAGAAAAAGGAGCTGATCGAATTAGCTGAAAAATACGGTGCGATACCCTGCCTAGCTAGGAACGTGGATGGGAGGATAAGGATTATAGATTTAAGATGTAATGAAATGATTATCTAGTGATGAGGAATTGGAGGGAGGTAGCGGATAAGATAACGGAGGTAACCTGTAAGTACTGCGATGAGTTATGGCCGTTACTGGAGGAGTTACACGACGTACTAGCGGAGGAGGAAGGGATATCGGAGCCGAATCCCTTCAGAGAGGTTGGGGATGATAAAGAAGTTAGGGATTCGTTTAAAGCCTTATTTCTAGCTACCGTATGGAGGGTAATACCTACGCTGGTCTACTCCATACACAAATGGAAGATGCCCGAAATAGGTAAGATAAAGGCGGTAGAGATGGGTTTCAAGGAAGTATTAAAAGGTGAGGATATAGCTAGGCTTAGAGATGAATGGGTAAATGCGATCTACAAGGGATGGCCCGAGATAAGGAGGATTAAATAACATTAACGTTTTTATCGTCTAGCGGGGGACTCGTACCCTAAAAACCATACCAGCCCTTACCGATACAGCGGGCGACGGGGCAGACCGCGTGGCAGACCACGTGGTAAACCGCGCTAGCTATACTACTGGGCTACTCATCGTCCCCCGGGGAAAAATCCCCCAGCTATTTAATAAATATTAACCTACAGTTGAAGCATACCGAGTGTGCGTCAGGATGTAGCAGTACAATTATCTCCCTGTCGTCCTCGGGTAGCATTTCCAGGGGCACCGTAGGGTTACCGCAGGAGGGGCAGAGGGGTTCATCCCAGCGTCTAGTTTTGAAATCCGAGTAGGCGTCCTTGGTTACCGCTAGCGCTATGTCGTGGAGCATTTTAAGCGCGTCGTTTATCTCCCTGATCAACTCTTCCCACCTCTCATCCATTTCCACTACCTCTTTCCATGTTTTTTACGTGGGACGTTTTTATGAAGTATTCTTTTGGCCTCATCTATGGATAGCAAGTCGTTCTCCAACAACGCTTCATCAATACCCTTCTTTATCGCCTTCAACACCCTAACTACAGGTGGGTCCTCCTCTAAGGCTCTCTTCATGGAATAATGGAAAAGCATGGAAAGTATTATACCTGCTAATGCCCATCCGATAGCTAAAAGTACATTACCCATCATTTAAGACCTCCACAGTTATTCTAACCTTCTTTCCGGCAAATTCGGAGAGCCAGCCGACTAGTTCCAGTACTTCCGGCCCCAGACCCTCCTCCGGGTCTTTATTGCAGGGTCTGATGTGTCCACATACCAGCCTCCCCTCCTTTATGGCTTTCTCCAAGTCCTTCAACCTCTCCCTGAAGAACCTGTAACCTGTTACCTCTCCCCTAGATTTCCTTTCCTTGTAGTAATGTAGCCAGTTAGAGATGGCTGGTTCAAAGTCCTTCATGGTAATTTTCCTAGGGAAGAGTATTATACCTCTACATTCATATCCATCACACGGGTAGAGATATCCTTCAACCATCTTCCTTTCATTTATAGGTTTAATAGCTACCACTCCTCATTGGTTAAATCTACTTCTCCCAGACATATATCCCTCTCGAGGACCTTAGATAGGTCGTTTAAAAGGAAGTTTAGCCATTCCTCGTAGCACCTAACCACAGTAGATATCGGCCCTATCTTCACCTCCGCTATGTTCTTACCGTACGGATGACCGTACTCGATGTCTATATATCCTCCATCACTTTCGATTATGATCCTTTCGTTCCCCTCCTCCACCGATACTATTACCTTGTATATCTTTCTCTTATCCCGACTGTACATCACCCACTCTACTACCTTCCTCTCCTCCATGTTTACTCCCCGCTTAGAACCCCAGGTACTTCTTTAATTCATCCTTACCCATGACTATCTTGGATACAGCCCTGCCTACGATCATCCTCTCATCCTCGGGCATTAAGTCCATGACCTCCTTGAACTGCGCTACAACCGCTGTCAGTTTCAGGTACAGCCTCATCAGGAGGCCTCTATACTCTGCGCTCATCTAGATCCCCGAAGAAAAATTCAAATTATTTAAGATATCCTTTAGGGTTCTAGGATTCAGTAATACTTCGACGCTTACTATCCTGCCGGAGGATATATCCACCAGTACCATAGCGTTATCCGTGAAGGTCTTAACCCACCCTTCCTTCCATCCCTTCAGTTTGAAGGTAAGCGTACCCGTTTCCTCGTTTAGATCCAAGGTGTAGGAGCTACTCATATTCCCAACCTCTCCTCATGGGGCCACCGCATTTTGGACAGCGTAGGTTCGGGCAATGGGTTCCCGGGTTCCATACAATATACCCGCACTTCGTGCAGATGCATGCCTTTGGAAGCCCGTAGGCGAACCTAGGCCTCATTCAACCACCTCCAAAAACCCTTCTAAATTTATCTAGGTACCGAGATCTTAAATCGGAGGGTAGGGTACTTATTACTTCGTATATTTTCCAGGGGGATGGAAATCCCTTCCTCACCTTACGTTTAACTACGTGTCCGCACTTGGGACACTTATAGATGTAGACCGTGTAACCCCCCTCCTCCACTACCTCGCTGTAGGGAACCCTGGTACCGCAGTTCGGACAGGTAATTACCATCAACATTACTTATCACCCTTCATTTCTTCAACTATTAAAGCCGTTATAAGGGATTTAACTAGTTCCGACATGTTCACCCCATACCTCCTCTATCCTCCTACCTATTATTCCCCTTAGTTCCGGTACCTGAGTTTCAACCGTTATACCCTTCTTGTAGAAGTCCAGCCCATCGTAGGATATATGGATAATAGTTCCCATGTAGTCCATCGATTTGGAGATGCCGAAACTGATATCATCCCTCTTCGCTAGGCCTATATCTTCTAAGACCTTTATGGGATCGGTTACCATCCATAAATCGTCCCCTATGTATGCTATGTCCTCCCTCGTCTCGAAGTATATGCATTCGCCGAGGCCACTTATATCCTCTATGGATACGGTGAAATGTCTAGCCAACCCGTAGAGGAGATCCCTATCCAGTTTACACAGCCCGCTTACCACCCATTCGTATTCGTAGTACTTCTTCCTCCTGCTGAAGGCGAATTCATCCAATTCATCGTTAAACCGCCTTTCGAAGAACACCGGTAACTTGGATAGGAAGTCCTTAAACGGGGTTATAGGTAGCCTTACCTCCCACCACTCGAACTTCTCTATCCACTCCCACTTAACCATTTAGACACCCCGAAAAAATCATTTAACTACCTTTATCCTTACCTCGTCCTCGCCTACCTCCACCCTTACGTATTTGTCTTCAAGGCTTGATATCAACGCGAAGAGGTCTAACCCTTTATCCTCCCTTACCTCCTTCCGTATTTTATTCAACTCCTCCCAGAACCTCTCCGGGTCTCTTATACGGGATACCGGTGGATGGGGGTGTACCAGTACGCCGTCGCCCGCATAAGGTACTATGTGGACGAAACCCTCGTACACCTTCATTTTTACTTCCACTCCTCCCACTCCACCTCTACTTTGCCCTCCTTCAGCGCCTTGTGGACTATGTTCCTGAGGTTGTAGTTGAGCCTGCCCAATATCCTGTACTCCCTGAGCTTCAGGTCCTTATCGAATATCACCACGCATACCGTTCCGTCGTCCGCCAAGACCATTACCTCCGGTACCCCTCCCTGAATCGACCCCTGGATGGCTACGGCCTTCCTGATGCCTGAAAGCGCCTTCTCGACCACCTTCTCTGCCAGCTCAAAGACCTCGTACAGCTTACCTAAATCCATCATGCTACCACCTCCTTATCATTTTTCAATATGTGGCTTGATAGCTTGCAGTACCTCCATATCGTATCCAGTATATCCTTTACGGGGCCTGTTGCCGTCTCCATCATTTTTTCTAGATCGGGTAGGTACTTATTCCAGATGTACACGGCTATGTATTTGCCGTCGTAGGTGGTCGCTAGGTATAATTCTAACCAAGCAGGGTTGGGATACGGGGTGGCCATTCTTATCCTCCAATTCCATTTATAACCATCCAGACGGCCTAAGGAAGCGGGGGATACTTCTATAGATACGTTATCTATGGTTGTCCTACCTATTACTTCGCCGCTTGCCACATATGCCCTCCAGTCCAATAAATGAAAGATCCTGAGTAAATGTGGTATTATTTTATATGAAGGTATGTCCTTAACGGTCGTCATCTTCCCTTTCCACCAGGAGTTATTTTTCCCCTCCTCCAGCTTGCGGAATTTCCATACCACTATCATCATCAATATGAAGAAGGTGATTGAAAGGAAGCCTGAGAGGAGATTGAGGGGCGTGGGCGATTTAACCATATTTATGGAGGAGGCAACTATACCTGTACAGCTGGCCGAATATACTATCGTAACGGGTACATCCACCTTCAGTTTAGACATCCCTCCACGCCTCCCTTATGGCCTTCTTGAACATCTCCCTCAGCTTCTTATCGTCTCCGACCCTAGGCCTGGAGTAACCCTTCTTCTTCAACTCATCAAGGGATTTAGGCGGTACTAGTATTATCGAGATGTCGTGATCCCTGTGCTCGTATATCCGGTCTAGGAACCTGGGATCTATGTAGTCGTATGCATCTACCGGTATCTCCCATGTATTCATTTTAAGGACTTCGTCGTAGTACTCGTCCACTACTAGCGTACCTACCCTTTCAAAGGTCTTACAGGTATGGCATACCAGGTAGATTTCATGCTCCTTCCTCTTCATACAACTCCCCGAAAAAATTATCTGAGTTTAACACCCGTTAGTTCCTCCACCTTCCCCAAGATATCTTCCCACTTTACCTTCTTAACTACCCTGTATCCCTCGCATATACCGGTCCTGTCGAAGGATACCTCGCATAGCAACCCGTTATCGGTCAGCAGGTATACTTTGTACCCTTCCTTATCTTCCTTCACCGTTAACGGTATTGCTGACGCTACTTCCGTATCCCTTAGCATTACGATTAGGTCTACGGCCTTCCTAGCTAGGAACCTATACAGGCTCATACGACTCCCCGATACTTGTTCATACATTGTTTATAAAAATAAAAAGATTATTTATTTATTTCCACTATACCTCTACGGTCCCGCTCTCCTCCACCGTCTGCCTGACTATGGTGTAGTTAACTACTCCTTTGAAGCCCGCCTCCCTTATGAGCCGTCTAACCGCCTCCCTCGCGAAGTCGAAGGAGTCCGTGTAGTCGGTTAGGAGCCTCCTGCCCTGCCACACCACCACCCTGTACTTCCAGTTCCAAGTCCTCCTCTTCATCGTTTACATTCACTTAATCGTCGTTTAAAAAACTACCGGTGCCGTTCACTTCATTTAAGATCCATTCCGTCGGAACCGGTACGGTTAGGTTGATGGAAACCGCTACCCATTTGTATTTAGATATCCTATCCGCCAGTATCAACACCTGTACGGCGAATACGGCGCCGGTCTTGGGGGACGGCTCCGTTAGGAAGGCGTATCCCGTCGCCACGACGTTTATCACGGATATGATCAGGGGTATCGGATCTCCTTCCGGCTTGAAGACAACTACCGGTACCTTCCCGCATTCGATTTCTGCGGGGGCGGTGAGGATCATCGTGTCTATCGGGATGCACCTACCTGTGGAGGACAGAGCTAAAATAATTAGCAAGGAGGATGCCCCAAACAACCGCAACCCCTATCAGCCCCACGATGCTCCCGGTTAGGACGTAGTAGATTACGTCTAGGATGAGGGCGATGACCAGTATCCATGCGGTTTTTCTCCTCATCCAACCCCCGAAAAAAGTTCATTTCATTTTATTGGAACGTATAATCCTTTTATGTACCTCTCTTTTTAGCTGTTCGTCGGACATCCACAGACGCCTGTATAGTTCCCCCAGCTTGAGGGATTTGGCGTACTCCCTAAATATTTCGCTAATCGGTTTGTACGGCATATGCCTTCACGTGGTATTTGTACTTCAACCATAATAAGTGATGTCTTTCAGCGATTTCCCTGATCTTCCTGATTACCTCATCTTTTACATCCATTACTTAACCACCTTGCCGTGAACCATCCTCTTACTCATGTCGTTCCAGTCCGGTACGGGTATCCTGATCTCCTCTCCGCATATACAATGGGCGATGTACTCGCCTCCGCTGAATATGGACGATAAGCCGATTATGGTAACCGGTCTGCCGCATCTAGGACATTCAGCAAATATTGTATCGACCCATCCGGTACCCTTATACGTTACAGGTACGGTTTTCCCATCCCTGGTTTTCAGGCATACCTTGATTACCCAGGGGTTTACGATCATCTCCTAAACCACCCCCGTATCTTCTTTTGCTTCCTCCTCTCCAAGTAGTTTAACGCCCTCAAGCAGATGTCGGAATGGGGGCACTTATTGCATGCCCCCCTCTTCTCCCTTCTGGGGCATTTCTCCAAGGCGGTTAGGGCTAGTTCCCTCATCTCCGCTCTTAACCTGTCCAGTTCCCTTTTAAGCGACTTTATCTTCCTCCTCAACTTCTCCGGTGAATACTTAATACCCTCTTCCTTCAGTACCTCCCTGTAGAACTTGATGTCGTTTCTAACCTTCTCCGCCAGCCTCTCTAGGAAGCGGTACCTAGCTACGGCGTTTAAGAACGCCTCCTCCCTAGTTAACGGTTTAGGTTCCGGTTTCTCCTCCACTACCTCGTCTTCGACCCTTTCATATTCCTTCCCCTGTACTACTACCTCGTCTTCATCTACTACTTCCTCATCATCCCCGACCTCCTCATAGTCATCTTCAACCCTCTCATATCTCTTGGGGTCGTCGAAGGGTACTATGCTCATAGCTTCTCGCCCTCCATCCTATAGTACTTGAAGGCGGTATTGAGAACCCTCATGCCCTTCTCGCTTAGATCCCTTATCTTAACGTAGATCGGTTCGTGCTCGCTACCCATGTATTTTAATGAGGACTCGGTAGCCACCTTATGTATTTCGAATAGGGTCTCGAACAACACCCTGAACCAGCTATCCTCCTTCAGCCTGTTGTACCTCCTCCACTTCCAGATCGCCTTGTATACGGCGCTCCTAGAGCAGTTAAGCGCCTTGGCTATTTGTTTTGGCTCGTAGCCGTCCTTCCACATCTTAAGTACTTCGACTTCCAGTTGACTGAACTTCACATGGTAAAAAACTTTACAGATGATAAAAATATTTTACGCTTACTTTACTCTTCGTATTTCTCGACTAGTTTTATATGATCTTTCCTCGGTTTAAATATGATCCCCGCCGTCTCCAATGAAGTAATGAAATGTATTGCCTCGTCCACCGTGAAACCTATTTTAGTTGCTTCCTCCACTACCTTCATTAGGGGAACTCCCCTAGGATGCCTCTTATCCAGCTTCCTTATCAGCTTTATGAGTTCGCTCTTCCTACTCCTTATCTTTATCCATACCTTTCTCGCCTCTTCTTCCTTCCTCCTTATCAGATCCAGTAGTTTATCCACTTCCTCCTCCAACCTTTCATATACGAAATCCATATCCACCCTTTTCCTCAACGGTATCGCGTTATAGGTAGCTACTTCGTTGAATATGAAGTTCTCAAGTTCTTCATTGCTTAGGTTCTTCAGGAAAAGCGTTAGTATTAAGAAGTTCAACGCCCAAGAGTAATCCCCCAGCTTGCTTTTAATCTCCAGCTTCCTTATTAAGTAGTCGAGTTCAGGTTCCAGCTCTACCCTTACGCTAACCGGTTTTAACTCTATTAGTTTTGAAGGCATGGTTGGATCATTATAGACTACTTTACAGGACACATAAAAATTTTACGTTTACTTTACGATGTATTCGTCCTATATGGGCAGGAAGTTACCAACCTCGAATTTACCCCGAACCTCCTACAGTAACCCGTTACGGGGTCTAGGAAGGGACAGCGGGAACATGGATGACCTTCAAGACCCCTCTTTATCATCAATGCCCTTTCGATCCTCGCTATCGCTACCTTGTAGCTCGCGGCAATCTCTATTAATTCGTCCTCCCTGAACTTCAACCAGTCCTCCACCTCGTAACGGCTCGGAACGGTGGGAAGGGCGGGAAGGTCTGGGATCTCCACGAACCTAGTGATCTTCGCCTGGGGGTTCCCGGATTCGTGCCTTTTCACGTATTCCTTAACGAACTCCCTGAATACCTCGCTTAGGGATCTACCCTCCCTCCTTATTATCTCGACGAACTTCTCGAAGACCGGTAGATCGGAGTTGGGAATGTAAATATTGACTACGTTACTACGTTTCTTACCGACCCCTATCACACTCTCACTACTACTATCTTTATAAAGATATCTTTATAAAGATATCACTCTCACTCCTATAGAATACTCCACTCACTTACTTATTTTAAATTTAAAATAACTCAGCAAGGTGCATCCTCATCATCCGGCATCAGGAACGGGTGCATCATCATTCACTTCCTCATCCAAGTCTTACCGTGTGCCAGCATTTTACCCCGAAAAAAGCTCATATTATTGTGAAGCCGCCCAATGTATCCCCACCACCCTCCTCGCCTTCGAATACCTCCAGTACCTCCTTGGGCAGTTTGCCCTGCTTCACCTTGGTGTATACCCATGCTAGGGTCGTGAAGTATATGGCTAGGGAGTTGAAGGCCGTCGCTAAATCGTCGTAACTGTACGACCCCTCTATCGCATCCACCACAATCCTTAACAGCTTCGCGACCCTATCCGTCCTAGCCCTGCATATCGTGGACATGAAGAAGGAAGGCGTGAAATGCAATATTAGGGCTACGTCCTTAGCTATTTTAACGCACTCCGCCCTCCTCCCCTCCTTTAGGAACTTCTTTATCGCCTCTACCGCCTCCTCCTCCAACTCGTCGTACTCCTCATCTGATATCGCATCATCGAGTTTAGCTAGGATCTCCCACAACTTCTCCATACCCTACCCCGAAAAAAGGGATGGGTTTCACCGGTATTTAAGCGCCATGTATGCCTGGGACAGCTTGAACGCGTTCACAGCCCTCACGTATACCTCCTTGGCGAGGTCCAGATCCGGCTCCTCGGACGTGGAGAAATACGCGGAACCCATCTTCAACTGCTCCTCCAGGGACGGCGCATCCTCCCCCAACCCGAACATGAATCCCGCGTTGCACACGTACTGGAACGCCCACAGCACGTATGCTAGGGGACACCTCATCACATCCCCCCTTTTAGCCCTCCTCCAGTACCCCTCCATCTTCCTGCCCAGCTTCGGGGCGTACCTGTTAACCCATTTAAGAGCGGACTCCACGAACCTCCTGACCGAAATGTAGGTAAGCTCCTCCAGTTCACCTGCCACGTCTACCGGCATCCTTCCCGCCCACCACCCTGAAGATATCCTTCAGGGGGTTGTACTCGTCCCAGCCCACGAACTTAACCTCGAACCCCCTCCTTATCAGCTCGTTTATCCTCTCCTGCACGGCTAGGTTCGCGGAAGGTATGTGGCAGAGGTCCTCGCTCCAGCTGTAGTCGTCCCTTCCAGCTTCCTTCACGTACTTGCAGTCCTCCGCCCTATATCCCCACTCCTCCTCGTCTCCGAACACGTCGAAGGCCGGTGGACCCATGATGGATGGATGGACTATAATCAATCCCCTCTTCCTACCCATACCTATCCCCGAAAAAACTATGTTAGGAACGGTAGCAGGTAGGCCGATAGATCCTCCCATATCTTCACGTATCTCCCTCCAAGCTTCGAAGCCAGCCATTTAACCTTTTCATGCATCCTCTCCACCTCCTTTTCAGGGTCGTCCACGCACAGCACGTAGTCGTAGTCCGGCCTGTCGGACCATATCGCTATGGATACCTCGTTCCTAACCACCCATCCGAACGTTTTGTACGCCACCGGCGCTTCTCCATCCCTCAGTACGAAGGCCAGCTTATCGCCGTCCACGTGCCTGGCAAGTACGAGCCAGGCTATCACCGAGGGCCTACTCCTATTCTCCCTGATGTACTTCATCGTATCCCTTATGTACTTCCTGGGGATGCCGAACTCCTTAAGCCTCCTCTCCGCCTCCCTTATCAGCTCCTCCATCCCCATCTTCCCTAACCTCCTTCAAGAGGATGCCCTCCTTCAGCCTAGCCTTAAGTAGGGTTAGGAAGCCGTTTATCACCCTATCCTCCTCTACGATGAAGGAGAAGTACGGAGGCTCATACGTGGATATTATAAGTGCCTCGCTGGGTTCGAGGTCGTACCTGACCCTGAAGTGCCTGCTCTCCACCTTTATGCAAACCCAGTCCTCCTCCGCTATGAAGGATACCGTATAGGTAGATCCGTCATCCCCATCCGCCATAACCCAAGTAATTTTCATTCCTCCCACCCATATCCATCCTCGAAAAAATTAACTACGCCATATGTCCCGTATCATCCTGTGTACCGGTTTATTTATAACTATGAATTCCCTCTTCAAAACTTCCATCCAGTCATCCCTCTCCTTGATTATCTCCACGATCCTTTTATGGTTCCTGCGGGCCTCCTCCTCGCTCCTATGAGGTATCGTAATCATATTGGTTCCGAAGTCCGCATATTGACCCATAACGCTCTTAGTGGTATCAACCACCGTGATGGAGGTAATCCATTCCGGTTTGAAGCCAAGCTTGTAATGCCTCTCCATGTATTCCCCTATACACATAGGGATGCCGGAGGACATCAGGATGAACATATCGGGGTTTTCCGTTATCACGTACACCTTGTACTTGTCCTTCATTACGGTATCCGATCCAATAAAATACGGTTCCTCATTACTCATTCCCATCCCCGAAAAAATCAGGGTCCTTCGATCATCTTCTTGAAGGGGAAGTACCTGTAGGCCTTGAGGAATGCGTACTCCTTGTGTATTAAATCCCTGATGGCTATCCTTATCGCCTCGCTCCTGTTCGGAAACCTGCCCAGATCCACCAGCCTGTCCAGCTCGTCGAGGTAGGGTTTAGGTATGTGGACGGTAACCATCATCATCGCCTCATACTGGAAACGGGTCCCTAATTTCCTTCTTGCCCTTCCCATGCCTGACCACCTTCCTCCTCCTATCCATTCGATCCCCCCGTGAGTTCCAGGACCTTCTCCCTGTCGAGGAGGAGCAGTATCGGCCTGTGCTTCCTGTACTCCTCCCTGACTATGGCCTCCCCAAGCTCCTCCTTAAGTATGTGCTTGAGGACGCTCCTCTCGTTCGGCTCCCTCCCTATCTCGCAGAGCTTGAAGCTCACCACCCTCCCCCTGTTCCTCCTAGCCTTGTTGTTCAAATAGGCTACCAGCACCTTCTTCATCATCCCATATTCGGGATAGTACATCTTCATCAATACCTTCCATAGCTTCTCCCTGTCCAGCAAATACTTGATCCTGCTACCCACCCTCTTCTCCTCTATTATAACGTCCCCGAACTCCTCCCTCAGTAGCGACCTTACCACCGTGCACTCGGTAGGGTTGGAGGCCACTTCGTTCGCCTTGAAGAGGATAACCCTACCCCTGTTCCTGACGGCCTTGGAGAGCAGTACCCCGAGCAACCTATCCCTCAACTGCATCACTTTACAATTAAAAGACATATCTTATATGCTTATCCGCTATACTTTTCTATACCTTTTTACATATATTAAACGTATGCCTAAGAGGAGGATGGTAAGGGTAATGGTATGCATCCCGAGGGAGTGGGACGAGGAGATAAAGAGGATGGTGAGGAGGGGGGTCTACCCGTCGAAGAGCGAGGCGATAAGGTACGCGGTGGGGGCCTTCCTCCTCAAGAAGCTTTGAAGGCCGTAGAGGAGCTAATAGGGATCATCAGGACGGCGTACGACAGGGTTACAGCATACTGTTCCGGCAGGTGTCTGGCCAAGCAATGTAACGAATGCCCCCTAAACGGCCTGTCGGAACTCCTAGGCGAGGCCCTAGCCAAGGTGGAGGTCGTCAAAGCCGTTGCTGAGGACTACGGCTCGAAGATATCCCTGTACGAGGAGGAGGCGGAGAGGCTTAGAGGCGAACTGGAGAAGGTCAGGGAGGAACTGGAGGAACTCAAGGAGAGGGTTTCGAAACTGGAACCGAGGAGGTTCAAAATAGACTGGGATAGGGTGAAACAGCTATCGTGGAAGTGGGGGAGGAAGAGGGGAGTGAAAGTAATATCTAGGGAGGAGCTGGAGCAGGAGTACCCGGAGCTTCTAAGGGAGCTCGAGGACAGGGGGGAGCTACAGTTCAAGTTCACCACGATAAAGTACTACCCGGAGAGCGGTAAGATAGTCATGTTTAAAAAATAGCGGAAGAAACGTAGAATCTCCTATTTAGCCCCCTCCTCGGAGGTCTCTTTAAATTTCCTAATTTATGAAATCCTCGGAGCAAGTGTATAATCTCCTAGTTCATCCCATCCTCGGATTCCGCGGTGAATTTACTAATCTTCTAAGTCCTCGGAGACTACATCGAATTTCCTAGTACATATGCTCCTCGGAGCGTATTACAAATCTCCTAGCGTATTACAACCTCGGAACCTCTCCTAAATCTACTAATACACACCGTCCTCGGAGCAATAGAGTAATTTCCTAGCGCCTGCCGACCTCGGAGCATTTGCCGAATCTCCTAGTTTTAGGGTTCCTCGGATGATATAAGGAACCTCCCAATATATATTCCTCGGAGGATAATGAAAATCTCCTAATAGATTTCAACCTCGGAGAGTACATCAAATCTCCTAGTATGTAAAGTCCTCGGACGGCCTACCAAATCTCCTATTCTACTTAATCCTCGGAGATTTCGAAGAATTTTCTAAGAGGGTTACTCCTCGGAATATGGACCAAATTTCCTAGGCTATAGAGTCCTCGGAGGTTTACACGAATCTCCTAATTGACGTACGCCTCGGAGTATAATTAAAATTTCCTAATGAACACAATCCTCGGATCGTAGCCCAAATCTCCTAGGTTAAGGGGTCCTCGGAGGTTCATCGGAGGCTACCGCCGACTCCGGGGGGATGTCGCTGGGGGCGGGCGCATCACGTTAGCCCCCTCCCCGAGTATAAAAAATAAGGGAGATGTATTTAAGGCCACTCCCTGGGTATGGGCGCGGTCTTAACCACCCATCCAGGTACGTATACCTCTACCCCTAGGAGCCTGAAGGTATCGTATTCTCCGTCCGGCTTCACGTCGGTGAACGGAGGTATCCACTTGTGCCCTAGCTTCTCCACTTCGTAGATCGGCCTGTTAATGGGCAGTCCCTCCAGGCTCCTCCAAGCCCCCCACAGGTTGCACAGGAATACCTTGGCGGTCTTCCTCATAGCGGTCCTGACCACCCTCCACTCGGGCCAGTCCTTATGGGTCTCCCTGACCTTCTCCCTGAAGTACTGGAAGAGCCTCCTGTATCCCGACCTATCCGGCTTCTGCTTGATGAAGGACGGCACCACCTTCCCCAGTATTAACGACTTACCCTTCCCGTTGCACAGGAGCTTCCATCCCTTCTCCCTCCTAGGCGCCCCATCCCTCTCCTCGCACTTTATTATCTCCGCCCTGCACTCCACCCACTTCTTACCCTTCCTCACCTTGAAGGGGCATACGACCCTAGGGGAGGTCGTGATGCACTTGTGTCCCTTGGCGCAGATTATCCTGTAGTGCTTCGGAACCAAGCATATATACGCCTGCATCTTACCTGGATTATCCCACCTTTCAGGAGGTCCGAAGAAGCCCACCACCTGTGCCGACAGCAACGGCCCCATGCCCTTAATCTTATTTAAATACCTCTCTATTATCATGTGGTAGGAGAGGGCCTTCGCGAGCTCCCTAGCCGTCCCCTCCTCCGCCATGTTCTGAAGCCTGCACACCTCCACCAGCCCGCTTAGAAGGGGTATCCTCACCTCCCCCCTGAGCAACATGTTTGCCATCACCGAGTACTTGCCCTTCCTGGTCTTCTCGGCCTCCTCCAGGACCTTCTCCTCCCATCCCTTACCCAGCGCCTCCTCGAAGAACCTGGAGATGTAGTCCTCGTGCTCCTTCACCAGGCTTACCAGCTTGTCGTACGCTATTATCCTGGACTTCTGGGTGGAGTCGAAGACGTGGATGTTCGTCTGGAGGATCTTGTACAGTAAATCCCTCTCGCTACTCATCCTCATCCCCCGAAAAAAGTCAGACAAGTAATATAAAGAGCTTTTCCTTTATTTCGTCGTGAATATCTTTGTAAATATCTCCAAATACTCTAGATAAAAGCCTCAGCCTCTCTACCTTCCTCCTCACTTCCTCATATTTATCTACTGGAAATATTTTAATAAGGGAAATCGGGGAGTATATGAAAATACAAGGCCTATCGGTCAAGGGATCATTTCCCAATACTACTTCTTCTCCATCCACGTACTTCTTCACTATTTCGAACAGGATTTTCGAGGGTTTATATCGATCCATGCTACCAGTCCTCCAGCACCAGCTTAAGCTCCTTTATCACCTTGAACCCCCTGAACCTTAAATGGCGGTTCACGCCGTTCCTAGTCCTCAGGATTACATCGGAGGAGGGATCGAAGAGGGGGCATTTGCTTCCAGGGCAGTCGTCGTGGACGTAGGACATCTCGGCCCAGAGCCAGGTAACGTCCCCCCACTCCACCAGCTTGGCTATCATGGCTAGGGGTAGGACTACGACCGCGTACCTAGCCCCTACGGCTTTAACGTCCTCATATACCTCCCTGGCATCCCTGAAGGTCTTGGATATCCTCACTATCTTTACAGGACCCAGCTTGGCCTCAAGCTGTTCCACCTGCAACGGCACCGGCTCATGCCTGGAAACCCAAGCGACAACCTCCATTTCAATCACCTATGGTAGCTAGAACCGCTTTTACGGCGTCGAGAAGTTTAATCAGCTCTTCTTTACGTTTATTATATTGATCCCTATAAGATCTCTCAACCTCCCTTATCAACTCCCCTAGGTTCTCCTCCCTCAGAAACTCCACCATATCATCTATCGAGGTGATATTTATTATGATGTCTTTAGGGCCGTAACTCTTACTGTAAAGCTCTATATCGGAGGGACGCAACCCGATCTTTACAACAGCCATCCCATATCTTTTCAGGTAGACAGGTCTTTTAAGGTATATAATGATGGCTTTCTCGTTTAGAAACCCTTTAAAAACATCGACCAATTTATATAACTGGTTTTGCAACTCCACCCTTATACCCTTTATTTCCTTTTCCCATCTACCTATCTTACCCACCAACGCCACCAGTTCGTTGATCACGGCTCCACCACCTCCACCTTGAACCCATCGAGCTTCGTCAGCGCCTCCACTATTTTAGCCGTGAAGGGAGGGGTGTGGAGGAAGTCCTGGGAGCCTAGGTATACCAGGTCATCCGAGATCCTCCTGTAAGCGTAGGGGCACTTCCTCTCGGCTAGGACCTCCTTCAGGAAGATGTACTCCTTTAGATGCTCCCTCTTAACCAGTACGTCTATTTCACATACCGGTACGTTTTCAAAGGTGATGGAGTGGACTAAAATAATACCTTTCATATCCATCCCCGAAAATAAGATCCTATTCCATCATGGCTAGGATGGTAGCCATCCTCTCCCTGCTAAGCAGTACCGCTTCTAAAGGTATCCTCCTACATATCACAGTCCTACAAACGGGTACGAGGTACTTCCTTATACCACATTTAGATAGGTGGAAGTAATCCCCTCCCCTCCTAATAGCGCTCAGCTCCCATTGAACCACCGATCCCACTACTTCGAAGGGGAGTACCTTCCAGCGACCCATCCTCACGGCTACCCTATCCGCATCGGTTGAATCGGCCTTGGGAAATATGAGGGGAAGTAACTTCTCCACCGACCAGTTATAGTCCACCGCTATTACATGCGCCTTAACGTGCTTAGAGTAAACCCTGTAGGCACCGTCATTCACCGCCTTTACATCCTCTACCTCATTTCCCCTAACCTTCATCAGTACGAAATCGACATCCGAGGAGTAGAGGGGGCAAATCGCTATGAAGTATTTTTCCACATCCATCCCCGAAAAAACTAGACTAGGAAGGGGAGTAACTTGACCTTTACATCCTCATATATTTTGGAGTAAATTCCCCCATATCTTTCCGCATATTCTTTCAGGTCCTCCAGAAAGTAATCAACTATGAAGTTTACATCATCATCGTAGCCGAAGAACGTCATGCGTTTATCGGGGGAGAATACTACTATCCTCCATCTCCTCAAGCCTGGGAAGTAAGCCAGCTTCACCCGTCTACCGTCGATGTACTTCATAACGGTTTTGAATGCCAGTACCGATGGATTTTTAGGGTTCTCCCTCAGGTACCTGTACATCCTCCTCCTACCCACTACGTATTTATATATCGGGTACTTCACCCTCCTAGCTATCCTGTAGAGGAGGTACTCTACACCCGTAACGTGGAAGAGATGTATGAAGCCCAGGTAGGTTAAAACGTTAACCATCAGCAATTCGGGGTATAGGGCTTGCAGGCGTATTAACAGGAAGGATAGGAGTAGGGAGGCGGTTAGGCCGGTAAGTAAATGATATTTCCTCCTCCTGTATTTACCCTCGTAAACCACGTAGTGGATCAATGCGCCGATCATAGATGAAAATACTACGGGGTAGATGGACACCATCCCCACCGTTTTCAAACCAGGAACGGTAACAACGCTACCTTTACATCCTCATATATTTTGGAGTAGATCCCGCCGTACTCCTCTGCGAACTCCTTAAGCCTCTCTAGGAAATCTCCCAGTACGTACTCTTTGGAATCGTGGTAATCCAACGTAATGGATTTGTACTTATTATCGGGGGCATATATCTCAATCTGCCACTCCCTTATGAAATCACTATGCTCCATCGCTACGTGTTTACCATCGACATACTTCATAAGGGTCTTGAAAGCCAGAACCGACGGCTTCCTAGGGTTGTCCTTGAAGTAGATCTTCATCTCCCTCCAGTCCATGAACCTGCGAACCCTCTTTAAGAACCACTCCTTAACCCTATCAATATAGTACGACAGTTCCAGCTTCCCCTCCAGCAGATATGCGATGCCTAGGGAGAATAGCGAATCCCCCAGCGCGATGATTACTATACACCTTATTACTTCCTCCGGAGGGTTGGATAACGCTACGGATACTATACATATAATGGGGGTTAGGAGCAACGCAGAGAAGGACGCTACACAGCCATCACACGTAATGACTAATATCACTTCGGCTGTGAGGGCGCCGAGAAATGACGGGATTAAAACATAATTGACGAGTATATACAGCAGGTTCATTTCCTCACCAACGTTAAGTAGACCCTGTAAGTCCCATCCCTATTAGGGTAGGGCTTGGAGATCCTCACGTAGTAATCCCTCCTAAGCCACTCCGAGAGCCTGTCAACCATCTCCATGACCTCCCCCCACTCCCCCATAACCCTTATCTGCATCAGGACACCACCATAAGCTCCTTGATGCATTTAATGAACCGGTCGAGTACATTTCTCGTCCATTCAAGGAAGGCCAAACTGGTTTCTATTCTCCTCTTCCTATCCCTCAAATCACGGTAGAACTCTAGCAGAGAGGTGGGCGAAGTGAGGTCGTAATGTGCAAAAGAGAGTAGCCTATCGGATATCCTGAATATCTCCTCTCCCTCCCATCTTATGGAAAGTTTACCCTTATGCCCCTCACCACATAGTTCTTTCAGGAATTCACCCATCATCCTTTCAGCTTCCTTCCTGTGCTCATCCGATGTAATTACCTCCCTTATAGCCCTACCCAGCTTTTCACTCCCCATCCTCACCACCCATAGCTTTAAACTGCTTAAGTAGGATTACCAGCTCGTTAAGGAGTCGGGAGAACCTCTCCAGCGCATCTATCAGCTTCATCTCCCTTATCAGGTCTATCAGTCCTACGATATCATCTCCACCTAGGAAGGAAACCTTATTCTTCTCGACTATTATTAGATCCTTCCACCTGTTACTGGTGTACCTCTCCTTCACGACTAGTTTCAATACTATATCGTACCTGCCGGTACCGAAGTTGCCGTAAAGCTCCTCCTTCACCTTCTCGAGTTGTTTGGAAAGGGAATAAAATTTAGCCAGTACCATTTCACCACCCCGAAAAATTAGGCGTTCCTCCTAACCTCCTTTACGCATTTAGCGTGCCTGAGGAATAGGGCTAGGTTGTCCAGAAACCTGTTCGCCGATCCGGTATCGGCCTTGACGTTTACATGGAATAGTACCGATTCACCTAGGTTGAAGTTGAAATACTCCTCGCCTCCACAACTTACGAGCATTACAAACGAGTTGCCCTTCCTTACCTCTACCTCAATCAAGGGTAGATCGCTCAGGGAGATCCTGACTTCGTACCTCTCCCCCTTATAGCTATCCACCACCTTCCATAGAACCATCCCCACCTTCCATCATCCCCGAAAAAGAAAAAAGTAGGTAATTATGATAATGCTATTGCCATTTTTATGCAGTTAATGAAGTCGTTGAACTTTTGATCTAGCTTTAGAAATTTTAAAGTTTTTATGGCTTCGTCTAGGTCTCCCCAGAACTGAACTCTAACATCATTATCGCTGACAAAAATAATATTGGCCTCAAAGATAACCTTAGAAATTCCAAGATTTGCAATTTTTATCATTATTTCTAGTGGCGTTATAATGAACATCAGGAGAGATTTCCACTTCCAATCTTTCAGAGTCAATAGGTCTACGAGTTTTCCTGACAATGAATATGCTACTGTAGGCGGTATTCTTATTTCCCTTACCTTTGTTTCCATCCCGATCCCCGAAAAAACTAACCGTAGACCGCTTTAAACAGGGTGAGTATATTATGTGGGGGATGCATTTTCTTCATGGCTTTAAGTATGAACCTCCTAGCCTCCTTTGCCGTCTTCCTGTCCTTATACATGGTTGACAACGTAGAGCAGTCCAAGAGATGGAGTAGGTCCGCTAGGCCCTCCTTTCCCTGATACCTCTCCACGTAGCTTTTTATTACCTCCCACGCCTTCCTTTCCGACAGCTCCCTAGTCAGCACTCCCCTGTGATCCCTAACCTTTTCGGCTAGCCACTTAGACCTCTCGAACCACAAGGGTAGGTAGTACGTAATCCATATTACATGATACTTCCTGCACCTTTCACAGTAATAGGTGAAGTAGTGTATATCCCCCCTCTTAAGGTATCTACCAGATTCATGGAATAGCACTTCGAAGCCCTGCTTCCTCAGCTCCGCCTCCCTCCTCCTAGCGTACCCGCCGTTACACCATCCCACAATCACTACACAACCATCCGATTCTCTAAAGAAGAACTTAACCATTTCAATCCCCGAAAAAACTTACTTCATTTTAATTACGAGCGCTCCTAGGCTCCTAGCTGTCTCCCAGTACTCATCACCCTCCCTAGCCCCCTCCTTACAAACTACGAATAGGGTGGGCTTCTCAAGCCTTTCAGGCCAACCGCTAGTGTACAGGTCTGTCAGGTAAATTACGGCCTTTACCTGAGGTAGGTTACGGTGGATGTAGTTAAACGCAGGGATGAAACTAGTTCCCCCATATCCGGCTCGCTCCTCCAGCATCTTCACGGCATCCTCCACATTTTCGCAGTCAAACGTTTTCGCTACTTCGGCATCGCACATTATGAAGTGGGCTTTAACGCTTCTGAAGCTCCTGAGGATGTGGAATACTTCGCTCATGAAATCCCTGTATTCGTCATCTGAAATGCTTCCTGAGGTATCGAGGACTATGGCTAGCTCGATGCTCTCCTCCTTCCTCACAGCCGGTAGGTAGAAGCCGGTTGAAAAGCTCTTTTTATGCGGTCTAAGCCACGTGTAGTCGTTGGGAATGAGATCCTGAATGAACTTCCTCAACAATTCCCTCCAGTTGAAAGAAGGGGGTTTAAGCATCGCCTCCACTATTTTCCTTATCCCCAGAGGGTCTTTACCTACACTCTTAGCGTACTCATAGGCTTCGACGACCCTCTTACCCCACTCCCTAGCCTTCCTTTCCATTTCCTCCATTATCCTTCCTTTATCCTTCTTACCTCCGGCATCCATGAATTTTTCATGTCCTTTGAAGGTGATGGTATGACCATCGTACTGCACTACCGTAGTTCCGTCTGGAAGTTTGCTTATCTTGAGCCTTCCCTGTTTCCTCATTTTCTTCAATTCCTCGTAGATCTCCTCGGCGCTCATCCCCTCAAACTTGGAATCGTAAACGAAGTTACATGATATCAACCTGCTTTCACCGAATTCCTTAGCCAGTATCGAGTTCACGGCTAGGTCGCACGCCACGAAGAATAGGTCTAGATCCTCCCACGTCTTCAGCTTCCCCAAACACGCTAGATTCCACGACCTATAGTGATGTTGAAGTGCTAGGTGGAGTATTTCATGGGATATATCTATCTCTACAACCTCCACACTTATATTCTTCACGTAATCGGGGTTGTAGAACAGTTCACCGTATCCGTTAACCGAAAACATGGAGACGGTCTTATCCTCCCTAGGTTTAAGGTACATGGCTAGGAAGCCGTAGAAGGGATGCCTTCTGATTAGCCTTACACGTGCGGACTTAATCTTATCGAGGGGGCTTAAATAACTCATAACTACCCCCGAAAAAATTACGATCTTTTAATCCTTACATATTGTGTAATAAGCGCTATCAATGTAGTTATCATTATTACGAAGATCCCAATAGAGACATCATAGTATACATATGCTATGGTAGTTTCTCCCATCTTGACGTAGTAATCGTACATGAAGATACAAAGGAATAATTGAATGGCTGAAATAGTAAGTACGTATATGAATAAAACCTTAACTATTTTTACAACATTCTCCTCCATATTTCCCCCGAAAAAAGGAAAAGAGATTAAATGTACTTGGCAAACCTCTTCACCTTCTCCTCGTAGCCTTTGACCTCCAGTAGCGATAGGAGGAAGTTATCGGCCTTCTTGCCTAGAATGCTCTTAGTCATGGTGAAGCACAATTGGGCTATCTCGGGTTCAAGCACGCTTATGAAGTTCAAGAACTTCTCGGGCAATTTATCACGCTTACCCTCCTTATATTTCTCGGCTACATACTCCACCACCGCTGTCGATAGGCTTATCACCTTGTCCATTTCATCCTCGCTGAACTTCCTCATGATAGAAGGATTTTCCAAGACCTCCCTAGGATGCGGTAATTGCCCCCTAAGCCTTAGAAACGCTACGAATTCGATGCTAGCACCTTCCCCTACAGCCGTAGCTACCAGTAGTTGGATTAGGTCTAGGTCTTGAACCCCTTTAATTAAATCGCTTGCGAAATGCCATGTACGTGGTGTGGGGAATGTAGGCTCCTTACTCATGGGGTCGAATTTAAATAATAAATTAGGTTTCCAGTTTAGAAAGCCTATGATCCTAGGGTCGATGCAGTTCTCACCTGCCCATTGAGTCCATTCACGGATAGAGGGTACTTTCAGCTCACACCATATGAAGCGGTTTTGAAGTGGTTTAGCCATCTCGTAGACGTTAGCCCTGTCTTCCAACCGGTTACCTGCACCCACCACGAATACCCCTTCATTTAACGATATTTCCCCTAAAGCCTTGTCGTAGATTATCTGGTATGCGGAGGACTGAACTGAAGGAGGAGCTAAATTTATTTCATCCAGAAATAAAACACCGCTACAATTACGCTTGGAGAGTAGGGCTAACCACATGGGTGGCCTCCACTCCACGTACTCTTTTGAATTTAGCTTAGGAAGGCCCCTTAAATCGGTAGGATCTACCTGTGCCAACCGGAAATCTATGAAGACGTGGTATTTAGAGGGGTCTTCTAAGATCTTGTACTTCTCGTCTAGAGGTAGCTTATTCCACTCCACGAAAACCCTCCCCTCCTCTTTGGCAACCTCCATAGAGAACTCCCTAACCGTAAACGACTTACCTATACCCGGGGGGCCTTGAACCATCACGGATTTCCTAGCCTTGTAGGCCTGCCTTAAAATAGTTTTCAATTCTGAATGGGAAACCTTAACCGGCATGTTCTCCCCCGAAAAAGAAGAAAAAAGACTATATATCGGAAGTAGCCTTCACCAGAGTGTACACTCCCTCCACGTATTTCAGTACTTCCTCATCACCGTACTCCTTCACCGTCTCTATGAAGTCCCTCCATGCATAGATATTCTCACGGTCTTTTGGGATATTTGGTAGAGGCCTACCCTCATTTACAGCCCTGATGATGTTTATGTACAAGGCTATATCATTGCGGTATATCTTGTAGAGCTTAAGGCCTTTCAACACATATAGGCAATCGTGATACCAACTCTTCTCACGTACCACTATTATCTTACCCTTCAGTCCCTGAATTACCTTAATGCCTTCCCAATTACCGTACTTCCACCATAGATCGCTTTGAAACTTACTATTCTTCTCGGCTATCTTACCTACCCTCTCTATCTTCCTTATCAACTTCCTCAATTCGCCTTCCTCCTTAACCCTTACTAGGCCTCTCAGGTCAATAAGGTATTTTTCAGCTGTTCTCTCCCTCATTTTGGAAAGGTAGTATAACGCCTTCACCAAATCATCCTTTCCCTCCTTTACATAGCGTATGAAAGCTGTAACTGCTAAATCCCTAGGGTCGTAGTAGTAATTGTGGATTTTGAAGTGGTAATTACCCGCTTTTATAATAGCTCCATGGTTACATAGATATACGGTGATGTAGTCCTCCCCAACTTTAGCTGTAAGTTTGTCCTCATTCAAACTAGTACGTACGCCTTCGATTTTCCCATAATCACAACTAAAAGTAGAACGGGTAGAAACTAGAGACATAACTATCCCCGAAAAGAAAAAAGAGGATAGTTAAACTCATGTTATCACCCTAACTTACTACCGCTACCATTGGTGGGTTAACGGACACTAGGAGCTTGTGGTAGCCTTTATGTGGAGGTAGCATCACTAGGTACCTACCGTTCTCACTCACCTTCTTAGAGTAATGAGTACGCAGTAACTCATAGAGGTATTTGGCTAAAGTATAATCCACCTTCCAATTTTTCAATACCTCCATGATCTCAACCCCGAAAAGAAAAAAGAAAAAATAAATGAAATTAAGGGTAATAGCGGATCTTCGTAATCACGTTATCCTCTTTTTCCATTACCTTGAATTTTTGACCTATGTAATTACTCCAATGACCCCTCATTATTCCCACGTAGTAACGTTTCTGCTTATTGACGAAGCAAATTACTGGAGGCACTGTGTGCTTAGGCTGTACTGCATTAATTCCCATTATCTCATTATCACCTAGTTGCTGTACTGCTTTTTCTGGAGGAATGTGCGGTTTTACTACGGTATTTATTCCTTCTAAGAGCGGAGTATCCACGGGCTTTAGTTCGCACTTTATGTCGGCATACTCGTAGTCAATTATCGTCTCTTCAATTCTGAAGGTGCCGAAGGCAGATAACCCCTCTGCCTTCGGTACTATGGTGACGTTATGGTAGGTAATATCACCCTTTTCCACCTTGGGAAGTTTTATGGGTTTAATGTTGGCTAGGAAGGCATCTAGTTCTCCCCTCTTCGGGTAACGCATGTATTTCTCTGAAAGATAAATGGTTAAGTTGTAGTTAGGTAGGTGATATTTCCTAGATTTCCCCTCGCCTATTTTTATTTCCATTATCTCGACCCCGAAAAGAAAAAGGAAATTAAAATTGATATATAGAACCTGAAGTAGTAATTACATAACGGCCTTTAAGTTCACTAGCCCAAAATACGCTTTTTACAGCCATTATGGCTGAATAATGGAATCTACATCCTAAAGCCATGAGCTTTTCAAAAATTTCCCTCTGCTTTTGCTCTGGAAGTTTTTTAAGGTCAAGCTCCCATACCCTCCTTTCTGGGTCATATCTAAAGCCTTGTTTCTTAGCCCAATCCCTAGCCCCATACTTGATGTAAGGTATTTTTAGCTGTAATTTACTATCCGATAAATAAACTTCTACCGGCATTTTCAATCCCCGAAAAAATAAAACTGATATATTTTGCCGGAAATTAAAAAATGATTATTTTGTGGGAACTAATGTAAGGAAGTAGTTGGTAGGATGACAGTTACACGGATATACTTCAAATACTATTTTATCACTTTTTTCAGATTTTATGAGGTATCCATATCCACATGCGGCTATACATCCTATCCCTACTTTCCATCCTAACTTTTTTAGTTCATTATACTGTTGTTTCGTCAATTCCAATTTTTGAACGTTTAGGATTATGTGGGGGTAGTTTATTTTAGTCCACTCGTAATCAATTACTCCCTCGGGAAGTATTTTTTCTAATTTCCTTAGGACTTTTTCCATGATCTCGACCCCGAAAGAAAAAAGAAAAATGGATTTAAAAGAACTTCACGGGCTTAGAGGTTTTAAACAATTTGGGTAGCGTGGGATATATTATGTATTTATTTCCTACCTTTTCAATTACGTTAAAACCCCCATTAGCAGGGGTTATGAAGTACCTAGACATGGTCTCTACCCCGAAAAAAGACGATATATTTTAAATTTTACCTATATTCTATTTCAAAAATGGTTAATAC